>Ga0114968_10004609_pt1 | contig 10252 bp, 9 predicted proteins | sample M_130807_EF_Meta_FD_87020 | JGI IMG/M metagenome (GOLD analysis project Ga0114968, IMG submission 87020) | Freshwater microbial communities from Lake Montjoie, Canada to study carbon cycling - M_130807_EF_MetaG | ecosystem: Environmental > Aquatic > Freshwater > Lake | place: Lake Montjoie... | reverse complement strand
CCGGTAACAAGAGATAAAATCATAGTTGGAATAGCTAAGAATTTATTCTTTCTTTTATACTTGCGGTGAGACTTATCGTGAAGCCATTTATAAACAGCAGCAGTGTCGGCCCAACCCGAAAGTAAACTTTCTACCTGGTCAGTCCAATATAAGGTATGTCTATTGTCTTTTTTGACAGGTTGCTCGCTATCTTCTTCAATTACATCTTCTTCTCCCTTTGGAGAAGCTAAAGGTGTGGTTACTTTACTCATTTATATACTTATTAATAATATATAAATAAAATTAAATTATACTTTGTAATTCATCTAAACTGAAAGTATACTGACACTTTTCATCATAAGGGCTAACCTTCTTGCATAAAGGGTCGAAATGATTGCCATCAAGATACAATAATACTATACTTATATAATCAGGATTATACTGTACGCCATAATTATAAACTTCTAATGTGCGGGATGAAACAAGCACAATGTTAATTTTTAATTTTTCTGCAAGGAGTAAGATCATACTTTGGTCGGCCCAGTATCCAGGATTTGCAATATTTTCTGAAAACTTCAAGTATGTACTTAGATAGAAGCCTTTAAAAACTTCTTTTACTTCTTGCTTATCAAATCCTTCTGAAACAAGTTCTTTTACAAATACTTTTCTAAACTCAGGCATTCTATAGCTGCTATATTTTTCAATAATAGTTTCAACCTTCTTTTTAAGTTGATCTGAAGTCATATCATTTGGAACTTGGGTAAAGCAAGAAACTGATATATTTTCTAATAAAACTTCGTGAAGCTTAATTATGGCTAAGTTTCCATCTTGTATATTTGTATATTCTTCCAAGGTTAATGACTTTGATAAAACAGTTCTAATATCATAGGCAGTTTGAGGTCCTGCATCGTCTCCTAATAAGTTCATAACAACAGAGTGAAATAAGCAACTTCCATCTGGAGGAGAAGGTGTTCTATACCAATATTCATTTACCAATTCTTTGTTTTTATGGATAGGGACAAGGCCTAATCTTGAATTTCTCAAAACTCCAGTTTTTCTAAATACAAACATACTGTATAAACCATTCAAGAATTTTTCCTCTTTTGACAAGGAACTAGTATCGTATTCGTTGAAATTCATTATTTTTTCAAGAGTTATTCCTTTAGATGTCAATAAAAATTCAAACTCTTTTAAGAATACTAAATACTCAGTTTGATATGTAGCTGTAACTGTGTTCTTAAAATCGATTGAGATCTCCTTGTTATAAGAACCTTTTTTATCAACTGATACTTTCTTGATCTCATAATCCTTTTCTATAATGTCTCCACTACCAAGTTCTCTTTCAACCAGGTGCCCGTCCATAACTGTCCCCATAAATACGCCATCATCTTTTAAGAGACAATCAATGGTATTAACAAGGGTCATAAGCATTTCCTTGTTTTTAAAGAAGAAAGTTAAGCTGAAAAACATATTTACAACATCTACCTTTTTACCAACAAAAGAACATATTTTTTCACTTTCTTCTCCGCCTGCATTTAATACTTTATAAGGTAGTTTTTTCAAGAATCTTGCGCCTTCTTTTAATCTTGAATTTAATTTTCTAATGTTATCAGTTGAAGGTTCAATTAAGAATAATTCTTTTGTTTCAGATTTTGAATATTTGAATATATCCCCACCTACACCCGATCCTATATCTACTACAACTTTACCCTTTGTATCTTCGATCATTTCTTTCTTTATCTCGTTTGCCATAAGTCTCAAGTTTTCAAGAGATTTTTTAGTGTTGTAGAAAGCATATAAATTCATTCCATCGACAGTTTTAAAATATGAAGGTTCAGGAAGCTCTTTTTTAGAAACTACTATAATTAATATATTGGGAAACTTTGCAAAAATATCATCTATACTTTTACTCTCAAATAAGTTGTTTACAAACAAAACATTAGCTTTGTAGTTGTGTATCTTTTCATATTCATCTATAATGTATAAATTTTTATTTGTAAAATATGCGTTAAAGTTAGTATCTAATATGTCGTCATCATCGCTTCTTACCGCATAAACACTATCAAAAAAATTAGTTAATACCATAGAAGTTGACCCTGTTAATGGGTTTATATCTATAATATTTTGTTGAGTGTATTTTAAAGTTTTTATAGCATCCTTTATAAAATTTAAGATACTTGTGTTTTGTTTCATAGTCATTTTCTTATCTTTATATTTTTCAGTTATAATATACCCTTTTCCTTTTGGAAAGTATTCTTCTAAATTTTCAACCTCTTTTACAGGCGCTGGTCGATGCTGTTTTAACATTATTCTTTCCTTTACTGGTTTTTCACCTTGACCTCTACTATATTTTATAAGTTTTTCCAAATATGGGAGAGTAAACTGATATATTATATCAACAAAGGTAGCTTGAGCTGTTTTTATGTGATTTGTTTTCTCAGGGACTTTATCAAATCTAATTCTATGAATAATCCATTCATTGTTATGAACGCCTACTTCAACAACCTTTTCTTCAAGAGCTGATCCAAGGATGCCGTCAAATACTTCGTTCTTATAAACGGATATAGAGTGTTCTGTATTGGTTATATCATCTTTAAATTGCACGAAACTTCCCTGTCTTGTCTTAGAACATAATTTATAGGTAATTAAGGTATCATTTTCATATTCTTTTCTAAAGAGAAAATCGATGGTGACTTTAGATGGAAATTTCCACTTTAAAGCAGGCGCTCTTGTATATGGACCTAAAGGTTGAAATATAATACCATCATTATATTCCACAAGATTAACTACGTCATATCTATCGCTCATTTTATTTACGACGTTTTAATACTATCAATGACGTCACCTTGCGGAATTTCAAACATCTTTACCTCATAAGATACTGGAATAGAAGTGGTTGAAAAATGCTTTATACACAGGTTGTTTATTTGAATTACATGATTAAGTCTCATAAAAAGGTCTTTTTCATAGGTTCTTTCATTATTATAAAGTAAATTATCAAAAAAATGAACTTGTGTCATACTTCCAGAATTTTCATTTTTTTCAGACTTTATTTCAGCCTTTGAAAATGACTTTAATACTTTCTTCTCTTCAGAGAGTAATGAGTTTGACTTTACTGTTGAAATACAGAAAATATCTGTGCTATTATAAGCAACTAAAACAATGATTTCAGTTCCGGCAAGACTTATTTGGACGAATGTTATGTTATACCCCACACCGTCAAGTTTATTAGTAACAGCATAACCTCCAAGTTTTGTATTTAAAACATCTTCTTCAGATATATTTTTAGGTCTAACATCTGCTGGATATTTTATGCTATTAATTTCATTCACAATAGATGCAAAATAATATTCAGAGTAAATCGTACTTGAACTATAAACAAACCCCAATACAGTCTTTATTTCACCCATAAACTTAATAAATCCGTTTTCCTCTTTTGCAACAGTCTTTATGTATTCATTATTAAATTCAACTTCAATTTCGTTAACAGTTTTGTCACTGTATACTTTAGTGGTAAAATCAACCTTATAATTATTCATTATATAAGTTACCCTTATTCTTTTTACAGACATTTTCACAGGATCTCTTGAATAATTCCAGTCATTTTCTGTTATTTGTTCTTCTTTCGCGGAAGAAAATCTAATAGTTGATTTTTCACCTTTCATTATACCATTTTCTTCGTATATATCACCGATAACATTTATATCTATATTTTTACCCTTTATTTTATTCTCATATATAGGAGGGCGTTTTTCGGTTACTTCAATACCGTTAATATTTTTTTTAAGAAAGGTTATTTTTCTATATTTTCCTTTATATTCAACGGTATCTACAGTCTGTTCTTTGGATTTATGAAGGTTTAAAAAATCAAGGTTATTAATAAAGGAGAAAAACTTAGTTTTTGAAAAATTAGTATCAAAGGTTTTGTCCAGCTTTCCAAAACGTAATTCAAATTCTTCATTTGAAGAGTTTCCCAATGAGGATAATAGACCCTTTATTTGGGTATATTCTTCACCAAGAAAACCTAATGATAATACAGTCATATTTAATAATTTTAAAATATAAAAATTATTAAATTAAATCAATTAATCTACGGGGAGTGCAATATTAAAATCAACCTATTTTCATATTAAAATAGGTTGATTTTAATATTCACCACACGATAAGTTTTTATTCATACGGACAAACTCAAGTAACATTCTCCTGAGAATTGGAGGCATATTTCTTATATCAAATTTTACATCACCATCTCCTGTCTGAGATGTATTTATTCTTTCTCCGCTAAAAGGAACATCAAATACCTTTGCTTTCTCATTTCTAAGGGAATGTACCCTGATAATAACAAAGACGTGTTCCATTTGTTCTTTATTAAAAGTATGAATACCGTCTATCATCTCCCTTACTTCTTTAATATTTATATCTTTATTTTTCGGGTCTTCTTCTATCATTTTATTACACTTTTTTAAAAGTAGATCATAGAGGGGAAAGGACGTGTCATCTGAAAACATTTATTATATTATTATTTCTTTCTTAAACCGCCTTTACCATAAACATCATCTGTTGTAAAGTAACATACACCCTTATCATCATCACAAACAACATTGTAAGGAAGACCTCCGTATACAGGTTGTTCACTTTCAAGCTTAAACCCTTTCTTATCAACAAAAGTTTTTGTGTTTTGAAGTCTATTCATAACCTCTTGAATAAATTCTGCCATATCTGTAGCTGTTTTATCCCCTTCATATCTCATAAAAGGTCTACCGTTATAATAGAGGATAATATAAGGTACATATTTAAACGGAACAATTGTCTTTTTACTCATCTGAAAGACCTCAGGATATTTATTCAAGTTACACATTCCAAATAAGACGGAAGGAAACATTCTTGGAAGCTTCTTAAATTCAGGAATAGCTTCTTCACAATACATACATTTACCCTGGTCTGCGTGGAATAATGCAACACAAATACCTTCTACATTACAGCATAAAACAGGCCCTTTCATACCATTAGGATCAACATAAAAGTCATCGTGAGTTAAATAGTAAAAATTATTCATCTTTTTTATTATTAGATATAGAAAATTTAAACTTATAATTCTTTTTTTATTAATTAATTAATAAAATGAAAAAAATCATTGAATTACCTGAAGATCTTAATGATTACATTTTACTGAAAGCAAAGGAACTTGCATATACAATGACCACATTTTTCGAATATATAATATCCCCAAGGGAACATTACGTTGAAATTAGTTTGGCAGAAATGAAGCCTCATATAACCGAACAAATGTTAAGTTACTGTATCCAAAACATTCTTGGTATTGTTGTAGACTACAACACTGACTATACCGCAAACTATGACAAAATATTAAATATAGGTGAGGGAAAGACTGAATATGTCATAAACGATTTTTTCATATTAAATATGAGCGATGACTTAAATTCTCTGTTAGAACCTCTTCTCAATATGGAAGGTTATTTATTCGTCTCTTCAAAGGCCATGAACACTTTTAGAAACTATTTAGATTACGTCTTACAACAGGCATTACTTGCTTTGAATGATGGAAACATTAGTGAGAGTATAGAAGCAGACATAAAAGACAAAGATATAATGGCAGTATTACACGAGAACATTATAACCGATGGTGATAATATATTATATCCTAAAAATTATGGCTTCAATGACGACGAGCATAATATTATGTTACAAAGTTTTATATGGTTATTATGTGGTTTAACAGATTGGTTAGATAAAGACTATATTGATAGAGTAGATGTTACTTATATGTTTTTGATCTTATTTGGATCCAGAAATATCGGTAAAACAATATCATCAACCAGAGAGCCTGATGACATCAAAACAACTATAAAAGAAGCTATGTTTATTAATGATTTTTATATTAATGAAAAGGCGGTTGATATGCTTAATAAAAGATTTAGTTATATAAATTATTATACAGGAGAATTAAAGGATCAAATTACAAAAAGAATAAATCAATTTTCAATCAACATCTAAAAGGTTCCTTTTAATCTTCTATTGTAACCTTAGGCTTCTTAACAACAATTATTTCTTCTTCATCTTCAATCACAGGTTTTCTAACAACAATTACTTCTTCATCATCGATTTTAACATGATTAAAATTATGCTTAAATTCAGGGTTTAATTCGTTCCATATATTTAAAATATCTTTGTGTTGTAAGTTAAACTGTTCTGACATACTTATAATTAAGTCTTTTGTGGTTTTGTTTAGGTTGTTTTTCAACTGCTCGTTCAATAAAGATATGATACTCATTTCACCGTTATATTCTAATTTTTTAATTATAAAATTAAAAAATCAATTAGTTTAACAATACCAATAAGTTTTAATACTTCTAATTATATCCTTATACCAAGTTGTTTTTATTGAATATTCGTTATACTGTTCTAGCTGATGGCGTCTTTTTAAACTTTGTTCAGTTGTAGCCTTTAACAAGTCATTAGATTGTCTTATAGCTTTATTAAGCTGCTCTACGATTACAATATTCATTTTTATTATTTAAAAGCATAATTCTTTAAACAATAAATGTCATTCACTCTCTACATCAAAACAAATAATCCTTATCTTAAAGAAGCTTATGCAAAGAGAGCAAATCACGAAGATGATAGCGGGGTAGATCTTTATTTTCCAGATGATGGTATTATTCCAGCTATGTATAACAATAAAGTTATGACATCAAAAATTGACTTTGAAATCAAGTGTCAAATGAAACTTAGAGATAAACCTATTGCTTATATGCTTGTTCCAAGAAGTTCTATCTCAAAAACTGGTTTACGTATGGCTAATTCTATCGGGATTATTGACCGCGGCTATAGAGGCAATATTATGGCCGCTGTTGACAATTTCGGACACGCTTACCACGTTAAACAAGGAGAAAGATTATTTCAAATTATTTCCCCAAACTTAGCCCCATTAAAGGTTGTTGTCTTAGGTGATGATGAAGAACTTGAAGACACAGAAAGAGGCGCTGGTGGTTTTGGTTCAACTGGTAATTAATTTTTAAGGTTAATTTAAACTTAAAAATTAAACAATTTCTCTTGTAGCTAAATATACTGTTCTAACTGGGCCCATCATTCCACTTGAACAACACACTCTATAATGGACGTGTCTTGGTAATACTCCTTTATATGGAACATAATAAGGTTGAGGTTCCATAATATTTAATTTTACAATACCTTCTCCATTAGACTTACTTACCCCGCTATTTTCATATTCTCCATATGCACCTTTATAATCGGTTAGTTCTCCTGTAGTTGAAGGATTTGATGCCCAATATATAACTTTAGAATTAGGTCTTACTTTAAGTGTAAGAGTTATAGTTGCATCTTTAGGCATACTTTCTACCAATATATCACACGGAAATACAGTTCTTCCGAGGAATGGAAGGTAAGTATCTCTGTCAAACATAATATACAGTGCGCTTAACCCTATAAGTAAATAGACAATTTCAGCTATTTTTTCTTTTCTTGTAATTTTTTGAATAAAATTAATCTTAAAAAGAGCTATAGAAAGATAGTTTAAAGCTCCCACGATCAAAAGAACCATCACAAATTTAAACATCTTTTTTCTGACTATATTATAGTTGTGAACGTCTTTTCTAATAAACATTTATTATAACTTGAAGAAAAAAATTATTTCTTTCCTTTCTTTACTTTCTTCTTTGACACCTTTCTGCCATTCTCAAATTCCAACCACTTATTATAGTCTTTCAACAAGTCATCCATTTCTCCTCTCCATATATCCTTAATACTCTTAATTCTATATCTATCAAGCTGATGTTTGACATCAGTTTCCTTATCCTGTAACTCCTTAACTCTCTTTGATGTCATACTTCTAACCTGAATATTCAATAAGTAGTCATACGATCCATCTTTTAAGGTATATTTTTTTGTTGTAAGCTCTTTGTTAAGAGATTCGTCATCTCTTTCTTTAAGGCTTATTGTATTATTGATAATTTCTCCTATAAATTTAATCTTGTTTCTAAGGTACAATAACTCTTCTTCTAGAGACTTAATTATACCTTCTTTTCTAACCTCATATAAAGAATATCTTATATTACAAAACTCTTCCAATATGTCTTGAACTGTATCATATTTTTTAATCTTGTTTGAAGGATCAAATAACACCATATTACTTGTATAGACGCTATCAGTTAAGTTTAATGATTTATGAGAAACTTCAAATTCTTCGGTTATATTAATAGTGAAATCCACAATACTTTCAGTACAGTTTGACGAGAAAGATGTAATCTTCTTTTCTTCTTGAAGTGTCTTTAAAAATTCTTCATATTTATCAATACTGATATTAGCCTTACCAATAGGTAATTCTGTTACTCTATATGTTTTCTCTTTAATCTTTTCATAAATACCTTCTGTAATGATCTTTTTACCGTCAACTGTTATATTACCATTAAAACCTCTATACCAAGGTTTAATTTCGTCCAATTCCTTTTGGAAGGACCTTGTGTCTTTTCTATCTAACCAATTATTAATCTGGGTAATTATATCCTCAAGTTTATACGATGGAACACTGCTACTAAAACCACTTCCAATACCCGCACTACAACCATTTACAAGGATCATTGGGACTATAGGAACATAAAACTCTTTCTCAACAATTTCACCTTCTTCGATCCTATCTCTTAAGAACTCATCATCTTCCGATCTAAATATATTTCTTGTAGCTAAGTTTAACTTGGTAAATAAATATCTACCAGATGCCGCATCATCACCATTCTTAACCCTTGAACCAAATTGACCTTCATTAAAGAATAATGGGATATTATTACTACCAACAAATGTTTGAGCCAATTTAATAGTTGTATCAACCAAGTTTTGTTCACCGTGGTGATAAGATGAATGTTCTGCTACATAACCTGAGAATTGTGCTACTTTAATGGATTTGTCATTATATAACAAGCGTCTCTTGAAAGCGCTAAATAATATCTTACGTTGACTTTCCTTAAGACCATCAGTCATAGACGGAATACTTCTCTTACAATCGTCTATACTAAAGAGGATCATTTCATTATTCAAAAAATTTGATACTGTAAGATCTTGGACGACATAATCTTTACCTTCTTCTTGGTGTGAATTTTCATAGTTCATAATCCATTCTTTACGAAAGTCTGCATTTTCTTTTACAAATATATTTACCATCATTTGATCTCCATTTTCATCAACTTCAAATTCAACTATTCTTCTACCAAAATCTTCTTCAATATCTTCATCTTGAGCTGTACCTAAACCTTTAAAGTATTTGATATCATCCTTCTTTGGCTTATTCTTTTCAATATATTCTTCAGCTAAATGTTGTGTGAAAAATGATTTATTATGTTTTCCTGCTATTTTAACTATTGGAATTCTCATCAAATTAAAAAATCCTTTTCTCTTTGCCAATGAAGGGAAAAGTTTATGGATAAAATTAAACAGTAATCCGGTTATATGATACCCATCTGTATTATGAACAATCATCTGTCCAACACCAGCTTGAAAATGATGATTTTCAGTTTCAAGATCATATACTTCAGTTTCAGTCTCTCCCAAATCTATTATTTTTTTTATTCTACAAGGATTGTCTTGCTGTGTTCCTTTAGTAATATTCATAGATATAACTTTTGGCTTATCATTTCTAGTATTTACTGAAACTAAGTAGCCTAAGCTTCTGCATAAGAAAAACAATCCTTGAGCTCCTATTTTACCGTCAACATCAAACTTTATTTCTTTTGTTTTAAGAGTTATACCATCACTCTCCTTATTACCATCTCCGTATAAATATCCTTCTAAAAATGATTTTCTAACCTCAGTAGAAGCATTAAGTATATCAACAGGTATTTTCTTCTTCTTTTCGTTATCATAAAACATTTCTCTATATTTTTGAACTAAGGGTAAGGTTTTAACTCCTCCATTACAAATAAGCCTATAAGCCATCTTATAATTATTATTTTTAGTATTATGTCTATCTTCTATAATTTTCCACTCATAATCAGGGTAATATTTTTTCATTATTAAAAGTGATTTTTCAAGATATTCTTTATTGGTATTAGTTAGACCCCAAGAATAATTAGTTCTATTAAAAGTATAAGTGTTAGGCCTATTTTTTGGCTTTCTTTCAAGTTGATATTTATAAACTCCACAAGTGCCATCCGCCCAAAAAAATCCCATAACCCAGGCTTCATCAACTGATATATTATCATTTTTGTGCAATTCTTCATATATACCATTATTTATTTCTTTG
>Ga0114968_10004607_pt1 | contig 10256 bp, 10 predicted proteins | sample M_130807_EF_Meta_FD_87020 | JGI IMG/M metagenome (GOLD analysis project Ga0114968, IMG submission 87020) | Freshwater microbial communities from Lake Montjoie, Canada to study carbon cycling - M_130807_EF_MetaG | ecosystem: Environmental > Aquatic > Freshwater > Lake | place: Lake Montjoie... | reverse complement strand
TTTGCTTCAGGTACTTGAAAACCAGCGAGATCTTGTGGGGTATCTATTAATAAATTTGCAATTTCGTCGTATAAAATTTGGTTTAATTCGGAGGTAGAAACATATTTGTCCTTTTTCACCCTATCTTGAATACGTTCGATAATGGCTAAAGTGGTATCCACCCCAACATCTGCTCCAATCAATGCTTCTTCTAATTGGTCTAAGACATCCTCATCCACCGAGGTCTTACCTACAATCACTTTAGAAATACGCTCAAAAAAGCCTTGTTTGGTCTTTTCCAAGCCCTGGTCTAGTGACTCCTGTTCTTTCTTCCCAAATAATTTTCCTAAAAAACTCATAGGTATCAAAATTAATCAATTACAGCATCATATACAATAATAATCCCCCTACACTTAATCCAATACCTGTATATTAGGGACATAAAAAAACCTTCAGAATGAATGAAGGTTTTTGAATCTTATTGATCAAGAATATCAATAGCAGTTATTATTTAGCTGCTAAGAACTCTTTAACGTTGTCTTTGTAAACGATAGACTCTTTAAAAGTATACGCACCTGTTTTAGGGCTACGTACCGCTTTAATTACTTTAGTCCAGTTTTTTGCTTCAGCAGAAGCCTTAAGATCCTTGATTTTCGCGTTTTTAGAAGCTGCTTTTGCCATGATTATTTAATTTCTTTGTGTACAGTTACTTTTTTCAAAATTGGATTATACTTTTTGAACTCCATACGGTCTGGAGTATTCTTTTTGTTCTTAGTTGTAATATAACGACTAGTCCCTGGTAAACCAGTAGTCTTGTGCTCTGTGCACTCTAATATTACTTGAACTCTGTTGCCTTTACGTGCCATGATGGTATATTATAAGTTATACTTAATGATTATTTACTTAGATCTTAGTGCCTGCGGCTCTTAAATCTTTTACAACTGCTGCTAAACCATTTTTATCAATAGTTCTTAAAGCATCAGCAGATACTTTTAAAGTGATCCAACGATCTTCTTCAACAAAGTAGAAACGCTTCTTTTGTAGGTTCGGTAGAAAACGACGCTTTGTTTTAATATTAGAATGCGATACACTGTTTCCAGTCATCGGTTTCTTTCCAGTTATCTGACATACTCTAGCCATGAGAAATAATTTTTTACGGACGGCAAAGGTATGTAATTATCCCTTACAGTCCCATTTTTTTAATGTTTTTTTCTATCAAACGATGAAAAAAGGTCTTTTATTGCTAAAATGTTGATTTTTAAACCTTTTAAGCGTCTAAGAATAGTATTCTGCTCTTAATTCTTTGACTCTACTATCTTCCATATACTCGTCAAAAGTCATTAATCGGTCGATGATCCCTTTAGGCGTTAATTCAATCACACGGTTGGCCACGGTTTGCATGAAAGTATGATCATGAGAAGTCATCAAAACGATACCTGGGAAATTCTGACAGCCTTCATTAAAGCTTTGGATACTTTCCAAATCCAAGTGGTTGGTAGGTTGATCCAAGATGGTCACATTCGGATTTTGTAACATCATTTTACTCACCATACAACGTACTTTTTCACCCCCACTTAATACATCCGATTTCTTCATCACATCATCCCCACTGAACAACATTTTTCCTAAAAATCCACGAATAAATGGTTCATCTGCATCGGTCACATGCGCAGGCACAAATTGTCTTAACCAATCCATCAAAGTCAATGGTTTAACAAAGTCCTCGTTGTGCTCCATAGGTAAATAAGCTTTTGTAATGGTTGTACCCCATTCAAAACTGCCACTATCAGCCTGACCCATTCCATTGATGATCTCAAAGAAATAAGTAATGGCTAATGCATCCTTACTTAAAAAAGCAATCTTATCATTCTTACTTACAGAGAACGTTACGTCTTTAAATAAGACACGACCATCTACTGTTTTTTGTAATTTTTCGACATTTAAAATTTGATTACCCACTTCGCGCAATGGCTGAAAGATAATACCAGGGTACTTTCTATTAGATGGTTCAATTTCTTCGATTGTTAATTTCTCTAACGCTTTTTTACGAGAAGTGGCTTGTTTACTCTTACTTGCATTCGCAGAGAAACGTGCAATGAAGTCTAATAAAGCAGCACGTTTATCTTCGTTCTTTTTATTCTTATCAGACATCTGACGCGCCATCAACTGAGAGGACTCATACCAAAATGAATAGTTACCAGTAAAGGTTTTTATTTTAGAACGATCCACGTCCGAAACGTGCGTACAGACTGTATCTAAGAAGTGACGATCGTGACTCACCACCAATACAATGTTTTCGTAGTCCGCTAAAAAGTTTTCCAACCAACCAATTGTTTCAATGTCCAATCCATTGGTAGGCTCATCCAATAATAAAATGTCTGGATTTCCAAACAAAGACTGCGCCAACAACACACGCAATTTAAAATTACTAGGGATGTCTTTCATCAGGGATTGATGCATGTCTTCCTTCACACCTAAATCACTCAATAAACTAGCTGCATTGCTCTCTGCTTCATATCCACCCATTTCACCAAATTCTCCTTCTAATTCACCTGCTCTTAAACCGTCTTCTTCTGTAAAATCTTCTTTCGCATACAAGGCATCCTTTTCGTGCATCACTTCCCACATACGCTTGTGTCCTTGCATCACAGTATTGAGTACTGTTTGCTCATCAAATTCAAATTGATTTTGTTTTAAGAAAGACATACGCTCACCAGGTGTGATTTCTACAGATCCTTTATTAGGTTCAATCTCACCGCTTAATATTTTTAAGAAAGTAGATTTACCTGCACCGTTGGCTCCAATGATACCATAACAATTCCCCTTTGTGAAGCTAATATTGACTTCATCAAATAAAACTCTTTTACCGTAGGCCAATGTGACATTTCTTGCACTAATCATTTTTCAACTGTTTTTGAAGCTGCAAAGTTAAGTGATTTCCCTTTACCAATTGGATCTAGCATGCGCCGATGTGGACAAAGGCTCGAATGCCTGATTGATGTATTTATAATGGGCTGTAATCGCAATCATTGCGGCATTGTCTGTACAATATTGAAAAGCAGGTAGATAGGTCTTCACGCCCAGCTTCTGCCCTAAGGCTTCAATACCATTTCGAACGCCAGAATTGGCACTCACGCCGCCGGCAATACAAACATGTTTAATGCCCGTTTGCTGAATGGCTTTCTTTAATTTATATAAAAGGATTTCAACAATCGTGTATTGAACAGAAGCACATAGGTCATTCAAATTTGCTTCAATAAATCCTGGTTCCTGTTTTTGTAAAAAATACAAGACACTTGTTTTTAATCCACTAAAAGAATAATTTAATTCAGGCACCATTGGCTTCGCAAATTCAAAGGCTTTTGGATTACCTAATTGGGCTAATTTATCTAATACAGGTCCACCAGGATAAGGCAAACCTAAGAGTTTTGAAATTTTATCAAAAGCTTCTCCTGCAGCGTCATCAATGGTTTGACCAATGATGGTTAAATCAGAAGGACTATCACATTGTACAATTTGAGTATGTCCACCACTCACAGTTAAACATAAAAATGGAAAACTTGGTCGAGGATCATCAATTAAATTAGCCAACACATGCGCTTGCATATGGTGCACAGCGATCAAAGGTTTATTTAAACTAAGTGCTAAAGATTTTGCAAATTGCGCACCCACTAATAAACTTCCAATGAGTCCAGGTGCTTGCGTAAATGCAATCGCGTCAAGCTTTGACAAGCGATCTTGATGCGATAAATCTGGGAATGCTTTTTTCAAAGCTTCTTCTACCACAGGGATTATATTTTCCATGTGCGCGCGACTTGCTAATTCAGGCACGACGCCACCATATTTTTCATGTACCAATTGATTGGCAATGAAATTAGAATGGATGTGACCATCAATGATGACTGACGCTGCAGTTTCATCACATGAAGACTCAATCGCTAAAATGGTAATAGAATTTGACACCCCGCAAAGGTAAAGCTTAAATGGATATGCTTACTTGGATCTTATGGCTTCTACTGGGTTCATTTTTGCTGCAATTCTTGCTGGAATAATGCCAGAAATAACACCCAAAACAATACATAAACTAAGTGCCATAAAAATAATATTAGGGGCAATGGTAATTGGGAAAGGCAGGACGGAACTTAATCCTAAAGTCAATAACCAAACCAAGAATAACCCGACCAATCCTCCCACGATACATAAGAAAGCACTTTCTAAAAGGAACTCATATAAAATGGTAGAACTTTTTGCACCAATGGCTTTTTTCAAACCAATTTGGCTAGTTCTTTCTCTTACGGTTACAAACATAATATTGGCCACACCAAATGCACCCACTAATAAAGACAAGCCTGCAATGGCCCATCCACCTTGGTTCACAGAGCCAAAGAACCCTTCTACTTGATCCTTAAACTGCGCCACATCATTGCAAGTAAAATTATCTTCTTGGGTGGGGCTTAATTTTCTCAATTGGCGCATGACCCCAGTTAATTCTTCTTGCAATGCCTTAGATGTGATACCAGATTTTGCCTGCACCATGATATAAGGATTGTAATTATCTGGATTGTATACAGATGCAAAATGATTGTAGGTAAATAAACAAGTTCTGTCATAATCAAAACCGCCAATGATACTACTACCTTGCTTTTCAATGATACCAACCACCATTAATTTTCGACCATTAAAAGATACCACTTTACCCAATCCTTTTTCTGCCTTACCAAATAATTCCTCAGACACTTTATAGCCAATGACCCCAACAGGTATCCCTCTTTGAAAATCTGATTCAGAGAAAAAACGACCATAATTAATATTAAAAGCTTGAATGTCTTTGAATTCTTCGGTGACACCATATATATTAATTCCTTTTAATACGTTTTCGTCATAAGTAAAAGTGGCATTGGTAGAAACAAAGAAGGCGGTGTTGGCGGCCAAACTACTTTTCTTTTTAACCATCTCCATTTCGGCAATCTTCATAGAGGGTCTTTTCACAAACTTCCACCAAGGATAGTCAGGCCCACCCGCATAATCCCATTTATCAATATAAATTGTATTACTTCCAAAACTCGATAAATCACTTTTCACTTTTGATTTTAAGCTGTCGATAGTGGCTAAAACGCCAATGATGCAGAAGATACCAATGGTGATACCAAATAAGGAAAGAAAGGTTCTTAACTTATTTACTTTTAGCTCTTGAAGGGCCATTTTAAAGCTATTCCAAAGGATACCTAACACTTTAATCATGTGGTAAAATTAGCACATTCATTTGTATGGCCCTAAATAATTGAAGGGCGGTTGATAAAAGGGCTGAAATCACCTATAGGCCGATGAACAGTTTGTAGAAGATTTTTATCTATTGTCTTAAAAATAAACAACATAGAACGAATCCTATCTATTTGATTCGTATTTTTGCGGAGATTTTTAAACTCATCTACTATGACTTTCAAACAAATGTTTACCTCTTCCGTAGGAAAAAAATTGGTAATGGGATTCACAGGTATTTTCTTAATTCTTTTTTTAATTGTGCATGCTGGACTAAACGCAACCATTTTTGCAAATGATGGTGGATTGATGTTCAATAAAGCTGGACATTTTATGGGAAGCAATGCCGTACCTAGAATCTTAGAAATTGGATTGTTCCTTGGCATCTTCTTACATATTTATCAAGGTTATTTACTGACGCTTGAAAATAAAAGTAAAAGAGCTGTAGGTTATGCAGTGAAGTATGATAAAGGTAGTAAATGGTATAGCCGTAGCATGGCCATTTTAGGTACACTTATTCTTTTGTTTTTAATAGCCCATATTTATCATTTTTGGACGCCAAGTAGATTAGGTGGAATGGGTGGTATCAAGGCATTAGGCGAAGTGGAACACAATGGTGTGATCTTACATAATTTATATGCCGAAATGGACTTAGTATTTACAAATCCTTATATCGTTGTATTGTATGTTTTAGCTTGTGGCTCTTTAGGCTATCACTTAGCACACGGGTTTCAAAGTGCTTTTAAAACAATTGGTGTCCATAATAAAAAGTACCATGCCATGTTGACTAGCATTGGTTATGGTTTTGCCATTTTTATTCCATTGCTATTTGCTTTGATGCCAATTAGCTTTTATTTTGATTGGATTAAATAGTTCGAAAAACAAACACAAATTTCATTAACTGATTGATAAAAGATTAACTATGATAGACGCTAAAATTCCAAAAGGTGATCTTGATAATAAATGGGTAGATTATAAAGGCCATTGCAAATTGGTCAACCCTGCCAATAAAAGAAAAATGGAAGTGATTGTAGTGGGTACCGGTTTAGCTGGTGCTTCTGCTGCTGCTTCTTTAGGTGAGATGGGATACAAAGTGAAAGCATTTTGTTTTCAGGATTCTCCTCGTCGTGCACACTCTATTGCTGCACAAGGTGGAATCAATGCCGCTAAAAACTATCAGAATGATGGGGATAGCGTATTTAGATTGTTTTATGATACCATCAAAGGTGGTGACTATCGTGCACGCGAAGCGAATGTGCATCGTTTGGCGGAAGTGTCTACAAGTATTATTGATCAATGTGTGGCACAAGGTGTGCCGTTTGCTCGTGAATATGGTGGTTTATTAAGTAACCGTTCTTTCGGTGGAACACAGGTTCAAAGAACATTTTATGCTGCAGGACAAACAGGACAACAATTATTAATTGGTGCATATCAAGCTTTGGAGCGTCAAGTAGCATTGGGTAATGTGCAAATGTTTGCACGTCACGAAATGCAAGATGTAGTAAAAGTAGATGGCAAAGCAAAAGGAATCATTGCACGTAATTTAGTAACAGGAGCATTAGAAAGACATTTTGGATATGCAGTTTTATTGTGTACTGGTGGATATGGTAACGTCTATTATTTATCAACCAATGCAATGGGATCTAACGTCACTGCAGCTTGGAAAGCACATAAGCAAGGTGCCTATTTTGCCAACCCATGTTTCACTCAGATTCACCCTACTTGTATTCCAGTAAGTGGTGACCACCAATCTAAATTGACTTTGATGTCAGAGTCTTTAAGAAATGATGGTCGTATTTGGGTGCCAAAAAATCTTGGAGAAACTAGAAAAGCAAATGATATTCCAGAGGAAGAAAGAGATTATTATTTAGAGCGTCGTTATCCAGCATTTGGAAACTTGGTACCACGTGACGTGGCATCTCGTGCTGCAAAAGAAAGATGTGATGCAGGATTTGGTGTAGGTACTTCTAAGCAAGCAGTGTATTTAGATTATGCTACAGCGATTGAGCGTTATGGAAAAATAGAAGTCAGTAAAAAAGGTCTAAGCAATGTAAGTCACGAAGATATTATCGCTCTAGGTAAAGAAGTGGTGAAAGAAAAATACGGTAACTTATTTGATATGTATGCAAAAATCACTGGTGAAAATCCATATGAAGTGCCAATGCGTATTTATCCAGCGGTACACTATACCATGGGTGGTTTGTGGGTAGATTATGAATTACAAACTTCTGTACCTGGTTTATATGCATTAGGAGAAGCAAACTTTAGCGACCACGGTGCCAACCGTTTAGGTGCAAGTGCTTTGATGCAAGGTTTAGCGGATGGTTATTTTGTAATTCCTTACACATTAGGTAACAATTTAGCGGATGAGATTTACAATGCCCCTATACCAACTTCACATCAAGCATTTGAGGATGCAGAAAAAATAGTTGCTGAAAGAATTGCTACTTTAAAAAATATCAATGGAAAGCAAACTGTCGAAAGCTTCCACAAGCGTTTAGGTAAAATCATCTGGAACGAATGTGGTATGTCAAGAACAACTGCTGGTTTAAAGCAAGCCATTGCAGATGTACAAGCACTGAAAAAAGAATTTTGGTCTGATGTTAGAATCCCTGGAGAGATCAACGAGTACAATCCTGAATTAGATAAAGCCAACCGTGTGGCGGACTTTATTGAACTAGGAGAATTAATGTGTGTAGATGCATTGGCTAGAGAAGAAAGCTGTGGAGGTCACTTTAGAGAGGAATACCAAACACCAGAAGGAGAAGCATTAAGAGACGATGAAAACTTTATGTATGTTGCCGCATGGGAATTGAAAAAAGAACATGAGTGGGCTTTACACAAAGAGGATTTAAAATACGAAGTGATTCAAACATCTCAAAGAAACTATAAATAATATTGCCATGTCACATACTACTATGAATTTAAATTTGAAAGTTTGGCGTCAAAAAAATACGAAAACTGCTGGTGCATTTGAAATGTACAGAGTTGAAAATATTTCAGATGAAATGTCTTTCTTGGAAATGATGGATATTTTGAACGAACAATTGATTACGACAGGTGGAGAACCAGTCGCATTTGATCATGACTGTAGAGAAGGTATCTGTGGAATGTGTTCCATGTATATCAATGGTAAGCCACACGGTCCTTGGCAAGCCAATACCACTTGCCAATTGCATATGCGTGCATTCAAAGACAATGATACGATTGTGATTGAGCCATGGAGAGCAAATGCATTCCCGGTAATTAAAGATTTAACAGTAGACAGATCTGCATTTGATAGAATCATTCAAGCAGGTGGATATGTAAGTGTGAATACAGGTAATGCGGTAGATGGTAACTCATTACCAATCGAAAAAGCAAAAGCAGATGAAGCATTTGCAGCAGCCATGTGTATTGGTTGTGGTGCTTGTGTAGCAGCTTGTAAAAATAGCTCTGCCATGTTATTCTTAAGTGCTAAAGTATCCCACTTAGCCTTATTGCCACAAGGTGGTCCTGAAAGAAAAACACGTGTGACCAATATGGTGGCACAATTAGATAAGGAAGGCTTTGGCGCATGTACCAATACGGGTGCTTGTGAGGCAGCTTGTCCAAAAGAAATTTCAATAGCGAACATTGCTCGTTTAAACAAAGAGTATATCGTAGCTAGTTTAACTTCTGAATAATAGTGGCAAACCCCTATTTTCAGTGTAAACAATTTATCGTGCATCAGGAACATACTGCAATGAAAGTATGTACTGATGCATGTTTATTTGGTGCATGGGCTGCTGCAGATGGGCAAATGCAAGCTGCTAAAAACATTTTAGATATTGGTTCTGGCACTGGCTTACTTAGTTTGATGCTTGCACAAAAAACAGCTGCTACAATTACAGCCATTGAAATTGAGGAAAGTGCATATAACCAAACAGTATCCAATTTCGATTTAAGTCCTTGGAAAGAAAGATTGGATGTTGTCCATACATCCATTCAAGATTATGCCGCAAATAACAAGCAACAACTATTTGATTGTATCATAACTAATCCACCATTCTACGAACAAGATTTAACCTCACCAGATCATGCTAAAAATTTAGCATCACATAGTACAGCTTTGTCATGGGATAATTTAGCAAAATCAGTTGCTAGTTTATTACAAGGAAATGGTACTTGGTATGTTTTAGTGCCCACCTTAAGAGCTTACACGATGCAAAAAATAGCATCAAATTACGGATTATATTTAAGTGAAGAATGTTTGATGTACAATGATGCAAAACATTTACCTATCAGGGCCATGCTAAAATTTGTAAAACAAAAAGAAGCTACAATTAAAAGAGATAGAATTGTCATCAAAAACGGGGATCAATCCTACACCACTGATTTTACAAGACTTTTAAAGGAGTACTATTTACATTTATAATGTGTAAGTGCTATTGAACTATTTTTTAGAAGAAAACTATTAGTAAAAAAGAAATAGTATGGATCATTTAATTTCGATGACTTAATGTTTTGAATAATCAACCAGATTTTCATAGCGAGGATTCAACACACCTTTGTCTAACATAGTTGCATGTTGGATAATTTCATTTCCTCCTGACACTAAATCAGGTAAAACATATTTGATCAATTGTTCTCCAAAAAACCTGCTTGCATCCCGTGGTAATTCATTGGGTAAGTTCCCAACAGCCATTACATCCAAACCTTCAGGCAAATAGGGCGCTGTCTTTTCAAAACTATTCACATTCACGCCATACACAGGATCCTCCGAAGGCGCGTCTCCTAAATTACAAGGCACACTGCCATGCGCATCATCCGTAATGTCTGCAATAGTGGTCAATGCAAAATCCTCTTCTAATAAATCTTGTTGTGTGAACAAAGGTGGAATACCTGGCTCCCAATAAATTCCATTCATTAAAATCTGCGCATGCGGTAAGTATTGTTTAAATGTGCAATTATAATTTTGAGGATGCGCATGAAAATCATTGCGCTCATAATCCTTCGTTATTTTATGCTTGTATAAGTCTCTGCCTTTTAAATGTACA
>Ga0114968_10004603_pt1 | contig 10261 bp, 17 predicted proteins | sample M_130807_EF_Meta_FD_87020 | JGI IMG/M metagenome (GOLD analysis project Ga0114968, IMG submission 87020) | Freshwater microbial communities from Lake Montjoie, Canada to study carbon cycling - M_130807_EF_MetaG | ecosystem: Environmental > Aquatic > Freshwater > Lake | place: Lake Montjoie... | reverse complement strand
GACTTTTATAAGTAGTATTGTGGTATTACTTTATATGCTTGTTAGACTTTGGGAAACCGAAACTGTTAGAAACTTATTTAAACGGCAGAAAAAATAATGCCCTCCGTATCTAAGAAACAACATAATTTTATGGCAGCAATTGCACATAACCCGTCATTTGCTAAAAAAGTAGGTGTAGCTCAATCTGTGGGTCAGGATTTTTCTAAAGCCGATAAAGGCAAAACTTTTTCAAGAGGTGGTGATATGAAAGAATCAAAAGAAATGGTTAAGAAAGAAGTGTCTTTTTTTAAGAAGAAAGGCGCTCCTGCTTCTATGGTTAAACATGAAGAAGCAGAAATGAAAGGTATGAAAAAAGGCGGTAAGGTTAAGCGCTATAACGGTGAGGAAGATAGTGAAGTAGACTACGATAAAGACAGCAATCCAGAATCCCAAAAAGTTTATAGCAGCACTATGAATCAACGCGAAGAAATGCCCGTAGAAGAAAAGAAAGAAACTAAATCAAAAGTTAAAACTAAATCCAAAGAAAAAGCCGAAGATACAGGGGCTGTAACTTTTAATCGTAAATTAATGGGTCAAGGTGCGGCTCGTCGTGCTAGTAAGGATAATTCAGGTGTTATGCCTAATGAACCTAAAGCATCAACTTTTAGCCAAAGATTAATGAACCAAGGATCAGCTCGTCGTGCGGAAAAAGATATGGGCATGAAAAAAGGCGGCATGGCCAAACGCTCAGAAAAAGATGTTGCCAAAGACCAGCAAAAAATGAGTAACATGGCTACATATGCGCGTGGCGGTGGTATTGAGTCCCGTGGCAAAACCAAAGGTACTATGGTTAAGATGGCAACTGGCGGTGTAGTTAAGTTTGCTCGTGGTGGCGGTATTGAGTCACGCGGTAAAACCCGCGGCAAGATGTGCTAAATGCTACCCTCTCGCGGAATGGGGGCAATTGCCCCCTCTAAAGTCCCCAAAACGACTAAAAAACGTGATGGGGATGAACCCGTTAGGCTGTACAAAAAAGGTGGTGGGGTTAATGCTGCAGGGAACTACACTAAGCCTAGTCTTCGTAAACGTATTGTTTCACAGGTTAAAGCCGCAGCAACACACGGCACCGGCGCGGGGCAATGGTCAGCTCGTAAAGCGCAATTAGTAGCAAAGAAGTATAAGGCGGCTGGTGGAGGGTATAAAGATTGAAAGCACCACAACAGTCCCTAAAGGCTTGGGGAGATCAAAAGTGGCGCACTAAGTCTGGTAAGCCATCAAGTAAGACGGGAGAACGGTATCTCCCGGAAGCAGCAATTAAAAGTCTTAGCCCGGCTGAGTATGCCGCAACAACCAAGGCAAAAAGAGCAGGTAAAGCAAAAGGTAAACAGTTTGTAGCCCAACCAAAAAGCATCGCAACAAAGACAGCGAGATTTAGATAATGGCTTATAAGACCACAGATACGACATCGTTCAACCTTGACCTTAATAACTTGGTCGAGGAAGCGTTTGAGCGTTGCGGTGCGGAACTGCGGTCTGGCTATGATATGCGGACTGCAAGACGTTCGCTAAACCTACTTACTATGGAGTGGGCTAACCGTGGTATTAACCTGTGGACTATTGAGCAAGGCCAGCAAGTTTTAACCTACCAACAAATTGCCTATAACTTACCCGTTGATACTATTGATCTTCTTGACCACGTGATACGTACAGGCACGGGGCAGAACCAAACTGACATTAACATCACGCGTATTAGCGTTTCCACGTACGCTACTATCCCTAACAAAAATGCTGAAGGTAGACCTATCCAAGTATGGATTCAGCGTTTGACGGGGGCCACAAATTCAACAGGAACGGTTGTTTACCCTAAGATACATGTATGGCCTACTCCCGACAACAGCCAGACCTACACGTTCGTTTACTGGCGTTTAAGACGCATCCAAGATGCGGGTAATGGTATCAACGGGCAAGATATACCGTTTAGGTTTATGCCGTGTATGGTTGCGGGGTTAGCAAGCCACTTATCTATGAAGTTACCAAATGTTGACCCCAACAGAATTATGATGTTGAAAGCAGATTACGAGCAGCAGTTTCAGCTTGCCGCAGATGAAGACAGGGAAAAAGCAGCTATACGTTTTGTGCCAAGACAGATGTTTATAGGGTGATGCCATGCCGAATAGATTTGCTTCCGGCAAAAATTCGATTGCAGAGTGTGACCGATGCGGGTTTAGGTATAAACTAACACAGTTGCAGACGTTGATTATTAAGACAAAGAACGTGCCGATTAAGGTGTGTCCTGAATGTTGGGAACAAGATCATCCTCAGTTACAATTAGGTATGTATCCGGTTGATGATCCGCAAGCAGTAAGAGAACCAAGACCGGATGTGAGTTACGTAACATCTGGTAACAGTGGGCTACAAATTAATCCTACTGGAACAGGGCCTCTGGCAAATGGAACGCCTGAAGGCGGTAGTCGTATATTTGAATGGGGTTGGAATCCCGTTGGTGGGTCTAGAGCAAATGATGATGGTTTAACACCAAACGTCTTAGCCTTAAGCATATCAATTGGAACTGTCACAGTAGCTGTTACTTAGGAGATATATAATGGATCGCAAAGAAGTTAAACAAATCGCTGATAAAGAAGTTAAAGTTCACGAGAAGAAACTGCACGGCATGAAAAAAGGCGGCATCACTTCAATGGACGCTAAAAAGTATGGGCGTAACTTAGCTCGTGCAATGAACCAGAAATCTGGAAGGGGTCGATAATGTCTAACGACAAATTTGAGTTTTTTAGTTGGAGCGATCAGCCTATTGGTAAATACAAGCAGCCAAAGCCCAATACTGAAGGCACTGGTGAAAACGGCTACCCACAGACCGATGTTAAAACTACGGGCGTTGAAACTCGTGGTAATGGCGCGGCTACCAAAGGCACTAAAGCATACGGCCCAATGGCTTAAGGATAGACTGTGAACTACAGTACGTTGTTTGAAGACATCAAGGGTTACCTTGAAAACGATTTTCCAGCGACTTCTTTTACGAATAGCGCGGGGACAGGCACGACTACAATTACTAGCACTGAGCAGATAAACACCTTTATCACTCAAGCCGAACAACGTATATTCAACACGGTTCAATTCCCATCGTTGCGTAAAAACGTAACCGGAACGGTCACAACTAATAATAAGTATTTATCTGCCCCGAACGATTTTCTAGCTTCATATTCTTTAGCTGTTGTGGATGCTACTGGGGCATATAGTTTCTTGCTTAACAAAGATGTTAACTTTATACGTGAAGCCTACCCAACGCCTACGGATACCGGATTGCCACAGCATTATGCTTTGTTTGGCCCAAATTCCACGTATCCAACAGAACTGTCGTTTATTCTTGGCCCGACTCCAGATGCTACTTACACGGTAGAGCTGCACTACTTCTTCTACCCAGAGAGCATTACAACTGCTAACACATCTTGGCTAGGCGATAACTTTGACTCAGTGTTACTGTATGGATCATTAGTTGAAGGCTACACGTTTATGAAAGGTGAGCCTGACGTTATTGCTTTTTACGACAAGAAGTATCAGGATGCCTTAATGTTAGCCAAACGCTTGGGTGACGGACTTGAGCGCGGTGATGCTTACCGTGATGGTCAGGCAAAGGTTCCGGTGAACTAATGAAAACTTGCAGAAAATGCAATGTAGATAAAGAAATTAGCATGTTCCATAAGGGGAACAACCCTGATGGGTATCGCACTTGGTGTAAACCTTGTGTGTCTACTTACAAAAAGCAATACAAAATAGATAACGCTGAACGGATAAAAAAAGTTCAACAAGTATATAATGCAGTTCAGTATCCATTACGAAAAACGTATTTTCAACAAAGATACCTAGCCCAAAAGCAAAAAATGGATGCCGCAAATAAAGCGTATAGAAAAGCAAATTTGGACAAACATGCTGCAAAAGAAACCAAACGTAGAGCCGCAAAACTTAGTCGTACACCCGCATGGCTTACTGCCGATGACCGCTGGATGATTGAGCAGGTTTATGAGTTAGCTGCATTACGTACAAAAATGTTTGGTTTTTATTGGGAAGTTGACCACGTTTTACCATTACAAGGAAAAATTGTTTCTGGGTTGCATGTACTTACAAATTTGCAAGTTATCCCTGCAACTTTAAACAGACAAAAAAATAACCGGTATGAGGTGCCACTTTGAGTTTTACAGGAAACTACACTTGTACGGTGTTTAAAACGGGGCTGTTAAGCGGAACCTATAACTTTAATACCGGCACATCAGATGTGTTTAAGATTGCGCTATACACAAACCTAGCCACTTTAAACGCATCTACTGCGGTGTATACAACTGATGGCGAAGTGTCTGCAACAGGGTATACTGCGGGGGGTAGCATATTAACGGTTACTCCAGTGCCTACGGTTGGCGCTTCTGGAACAACTGCATACATCTCGTTTTCTAATGTGTCTTGGACAATGGCTACCACAGCCAGAGGCGCGTTAATTTACAAATACGGTGGGACTAACCCAACGGTGTGTGTTTTAGACTTTGGTGCTGACAAGACATCTACAAACACATTTACCGTTCAGTTTCCTGCTGCTACTAACACATCAGCCATCATTAGACTTGCATAGGAGTTCAAATTGATTACGACAACTAAAGGCGATATGGATGAATCCTTGCTAGAGAAGCGCGAGGGGTCTGTTGACAACGATAACGAAATGACTACGTGGGTTGAATATTGGTTAGATGGTGAGCTAGTTCACCGTTCGGTACATGTCACTCTTAAAAAAGTGCCATCTTTTGCGGGTGCTGAACTCGCTTCTATTGGGTAAAAGGAAATATCATGGCAAACACACAAAGCATGTGTACGTCGTTTATGTCTGAGTTAATGCTAGGTCAGCATCAGCTTGGTACGTCTACGATCGTATCCAGAGGCAGTTTAACGGCTCCAACAACCGATACGGTTAAGGCGGCTCTATATTTAGTTTCGGCTACCATTAATGCAGCCACTACAGCTTATACAGTTACTGGTGAAGTTTCCGGAACAAACTATTCTGCGGGCGGTGTAACGGTAACGAATGCTACGGCTCCTACGTCAACTAACGCTTCTGCAACTGCGGGCGTGGCTTACTGGACTCCATCGGCTTCGATTACTTACACAACAGTAACTTTGGCTACTGCGTTTGATACAGTTTTGCTTTATAACTCAACTCAGTCAAACAAAGCGATCTCTGTTCACACATTTGGTTCACAGACTGTAACCGCAGGTACGTTTACATTAACTATGCCTTCTAATACCACCACGACCGCATTGTTGCGCTTGTCAACCACCTAAAGGGTGAATCATGGCGGGATGGGGGCTAGGAGCTTGGAGTTCCGGTAGTTGGGGCTATGGCGAAACCATCCTTACCGGCAATAATGCGGCTGGTGCTGTAGGTAGTGTAACGCAAAGTAGAACCGTAGCTCTTACAGGAGTTGCGGGGTCAGGGGCAGTAGGAACAGCAACAGCCACAATAACTGTTGCACTAACAGGTGTAGCAGCAAGTGGTAATGTAGGAACTGTAGTTCAAAGTAAATTTGTAGCGTTGACCGGAGTAGTAAGTAGTGGAGTTTTAGGAACAGTAATACCTAGCAGTTCAGAATTGGAAGATGGCGATGTAGCAACAGGAACAGTAGGAACAGTAGCTCCAACATTGACGTTGGCTTTAACGGGGGTTGCAGGGTCTGGTGCTGTAGGAACGGTAACGCATAGCAAGACTGCCGATTTAACTGGTAACGCGGCAACAGGTTTAGTAGGGACAGTAGGTGTTAGTGTGTCTTCAGTAATTACTGGAAATGCAGCAACAGGAAGCGTTGGGGATGTAATTGCGGTTTATTGGAAGCCAATACCTGACGATACTAATGCAAACTGGCAGAATATTACTGGCGAACCTAGCACTACTTGGAGTAATTTAGGAACAAATGCGCCAGCAAACTGGCAAGAAGTTGAAACAGTTTAAAAGGAAAATAGCATGGCATCTACCTACTCAACAAATTTGGCAATCGAACTCATCGGAACCGGCGAACAGTCTGGAACATGGGGTGTAACCACCAACACTAACCTTGGCACGTTGCTAGAGCAAGCCATCAGCGGTTATGTAACCCAAGCTATTACAGACGGTTCAGGTGCAAACACCACGATTACAATCCCCAACGGCGCTACCGGTGTAGCCCGTAATATGTTCATTGAGATGACGGGTGCGTTGACGTTCTCAACGACTAGCTTGATTGTTCCCGCTAATAAGAAGCTCTACTTCATCTACAACAACACTACCGGTGGTTTTGCAGTAACGGTTAAGGTTTCAGGTCAGACCGGTGTATCTGTGCCAAACGGCAAGAAGGTTATCTTAGTCAGCAACGGCACTGATATTGTTAATGCTGAGAACTACATTGCGTCTTTGTCTGTAGGTGCTTTAACATCTGGGCGTGTTCCATACGCTGGAACTTCTGGTTTATTGCAAGATTCAGCCAACTTAACATTCAACGGAACGACATTAACTGCAAATACTATTGGTGCGTTTACCTTAAGTGGTACGATAGCAGGTGGTGGCAATCAGATTAATAACGTAATTATAGGAACTTCTACACCACTAGCAGGTTCATTTACTTCTATTACAGGCACTTCAATTACCGACTCAGGCTTGACCTCTGGGCGTGTGACTTATGCCACTACAGCAGGTCTTTTAACTGACTCAGCTAACCTACTCTACTCTGGCACTGATTTGACTGTATACGGTCTAACAGTCGGGCGTGGTTTAGGCGCTGTGTCTACAAATACGGCGGTTGGTGCTAGTGCGTTGGCTGCTAATACGAGTGGGGCTAACAACACCGCTGTTGGTTATCAAGCAGCCCTTTCAACCACCACACCGGAGGGTATGACCGCAGTTGGCTCGTTGGCGGCGCGAACCAATACAACGGGCGGTAGTGTTACGGCAGTCGGTCACTACACCCTTTACAGCAACACAACAGGCGATAGCAACACTGGAGTAGGTCGTTCCGCGCTTCAAACAAACAGCACCGGAGCCAACAATACAGCCATTGGTCGTGACGCTTTAATTTCCAACACCACCGCATCTAACGGAACTGCCGTTGGATATCAAGCAGGATACAGCAATGTAACAGGCGCTAGTAATGTATTTTTAGGTAGTGGTGCTGGATATACATTCAACAATGCAAATAGTCAATACGGCGATGTTTATGTTGGATACCAAGCAGGATATTCAACAAGCACTGGATATAGCAATGTATTTATAGGCGGGCGTGCAGGTTATTCCAATACCACTGCTTATGGAAGTGTTGCCGTAGGTGATAGAGCGTTAAATGCAAACACAACTGGCACTTTTAATGTTGCGCTCGGAATAAATGCACTATATGCAAATACGACTGCGGCTAGTAATGTTGGCATTGGTTCTTATGCTTTAACAGCAAATAGTACTGGCGCTTCCAATACCGCGCTCGGAAATGAAGCATTAAAAGCAAACACCACCGCATCCTACAACACAGCAGTCGGATATCAAGCAGGATACAGTCATCAGAATGTAGGCTATAACACTTTTGTTGGCTATCAAGCAGGATATGCAGATACTGGTGGACAACAAACTGCTTTAGGTTATCAAGCATTAAAAAATGCAACATCAGGTAATAGCACTGCTTTAGGTCAACAGGCTTTATTTTCAAATACTACAGGAACTAACACGGCGGTCGGTAATGCTGCATTGTATTATAATACTACCGGTTCTGCTAATACCGCAGTTGGTGGACAAATAGGATTACTAGCCGCATTAAAACAAAATACCACTGGCGATAATAACGCGGCTTTTGCGACAGGCGCTTTAGGAAACAATACAACTGGCTCGTCTAATGTTGCCCTTGGTGTTGGTTCTCTTTATACAAATACCACTGCCTCTAACAATACTTCTGTCGGATATTATGCGCTTTACAACAACACCACCGCATCTGCCAACACAGCAGTGGGGTATCAATCTTTATACTCAAATGTTGCGGGTCAACAAAACACAGCAATCGGTCACCTTGCTCTATACGCAAGCACATCAGCAACTCTTACTAACACATGGAACACAGCAGTTGGTTCGTATGCAGGTCAAAATACTACAAGCGGCATAACAAATACTGCAATTGGCGGTAATGCGCTTACAACAAATACTACTGGCAGTAGCAACGTGGCTGTTGGCTTTCAGGCTTTTGTTTCAAACACCACTGGAGATAGCAACACTGGCATGGGGTATCAGGCGGCATACACTAATAGCACAGGGATTAGGTTGGTAGCGTTAGGATATAGGTCTTTATACTTAAATACTACAGGTTCAAATAACGTAGCACTAGGACATAACTCGCTCTATAGCAATACCACTGGAACTTCAAATGTTGGCATAGGGTATGGCGCTGGCTACAATCTAACCACAGGCTTTGCAAATACGTTTGTTGGAAATAATTGGTCTGGTGTTTTTGGCGCATCAGGTGAAGCCGTTACCACTGGAAGCGGGAACTCCTTTTTTGGAACAGGCAGTGGTAGGGTTGTAACAACAGGCAGTAAAAATACAATCATAGGCGCGTATGATGGAAATACAGGCGGCTTAGACATCCGCACAGCAGACAACTACATCGTGCTGTCTGATGGGGATGGGAATCCACGGGCGTATTGGAATGGCGCTAACGCAGTTTTTAATGGAAGTTTAAGTGTAAGAACAACTGCAACAGCCTGTGGAACTAAAACTACTTATTTTGTAACCGATATACAAAACGCCGCGGTTTACGGTGCTGGTATAGATAATGTTAGAAACACCAATGATTCTGGTGGTTTGCTTGTAAGAAGATATGAAAGTTCTGGCACTTCTTACATGGCTACTTTCTTTAATTCTAGCAGTAGCAACATTGGTAATATTACTTGTGACAATAGTTCAACTTCATATGGCACATCATCTGACTATCGGTTAAAAGATAATGTATTACCAATGACAGGTGCTTTGGCTAAAGTTGCTTTACTCAAACCTGTAACCTACAAGTGGAAATCTGACGGTTTGGATGCTGAAGGTTTCATTGCTCACGAATTGGCTGAAGTTTGCCCGCAAGCAGTTCATGGCGAAAAAGATGCAATTGATTCTAAAAACAATCCAGTTTATCAAAGTGTAGATACATCATTCTTAGTAGCAACTCTTACTGCGGCAATTCAAGAACTTAAAGCAGAAGTAGACGCACTTAAATCTCAACTTAACCAAGGAGCATAAAGATGGAAACTATTGACCAACTAACACCCGAACAAATTGCACAGCACTATAGCGCCGCAATGGACTCAGTGAACCTGATTAACGGAAGCCAACCAGAAGGTATGTCAGATGACGATTGGGCTGACTGTCTGAAGCGTAATAAAGAGCATTTGTCTATTATGATTGCCAAAGATTTCTGGACTAATGAAGATTTAAAACCTTTACAAGACGCGGCAAAATGAACCTCCCAACCATACCCGCTGATAAATTAGGGCATTTCTTCTATGGCTCTATCATCACATCTATTATAATGTGCATGACACATATCGTCTGGCTATCTTTAGGCGTGTGTGCCGCTGTAGCGTTTCTTAAAGAGTTTACTGATTGGCTTGCCAATTACAAGGCTCAGAAGCAGGGATTGCCACCTCCACACGGTGTCGAACTTATGGATGCCGTAGCCACTATCGGCGGTGGAGTGGTGGTCATTTTATCTTACTTAATATAAAGAGGATTTATGATAAAGCTAGAACTCAGCATCGAAGAAGTTAACGGCATTCTAAACCTACTAGGTCAACAACCGTTCGTGCAGGTGCAAGGCGTGATTATGAACATTCAAAGCCAAGCAGCTCCACAGGTTGCAGCCGCAGAACAGACCGACAAGGCTGGCGGCACGGACTAGTATGGTTACCAAAGCCAATAGAGCAAGGCAACCTCGCACACCGCGCAAGAAGTCAGTTGTCAAGACTGAATCTAGCTATTTAGACAAGGCAATTGACCTGATAAAATGGGTTGATACGCCGTTTAAACTGTTCGGGGTTGTTGTCTTAACCATCCTCTTTGGCTTTGGTTATTTTGCTTGGGATTCTAGACAGGTCATTCTTAATGCTATAACGAGCCATGAAAAGCTCCCGCAGTTAAAGGAACGAGACAGCATGATTCCTATAGCAGAATTCATGCAAAAAGATTTGGAATCAGTAACAGTGGTGGTTCACAAAGTGAACTTGGTGACTAACAG
>Ga0114968_10004597_pt1 | contig 10268 bp, 9 predicted proteins | sample M_130807_EF_Meta_FD_87020 | JGI IMG/M metagenome (GOLD analysis project Ga0114968, IMG submission 87020) | Freshwater microbial communities from Lake Montjoie, Canada to study carbon cycling - M_130807_EF_MetaG | ecosystem: Environmental > Aquatic > Freshwater > Lake | place: Lake Montjoie... | reverse complement strand
CGGCACGGCTGCGGATGAAGCCACAGCTTTCAAACTGGTTTGACGCCCCCAATCCCGATCGACCAAATAGCCATTGCGCGCCAACCATCGCTTTGCCGAGAAGATTTGCCTTGCCGTAAAGAGTGATGGGTTGGGTGCAGGCCATTTGAAAATAGAATTCCAGATGATCTTGCAAGTTTGCGCCGACACCAGGGCGGTCAGCGCGCACCTTGATGCCACGCTGTTGTAACTCATCTGCTGGGCCAATGCCGGAAAGCTTGAGCAACTGAACCGAATTGATAGGGCCGCCCGACAGGATGACTTCGCGCGCAGCGCGCAATTGATGTATCTGTCCCGCTTGTTCATATTCCACGCCAACCGCATGCGTGCCTTCAAACAGGATGCGCGTCACAAGCGCCTTTTCAATCACTTTTAGATTATTTCGTTTCCGGGCGTCATAGAGATAGGCCTTAGCCGCAGAACAGCGCGTGCCGTTACGTACCGTCATATCCATTCGGCCAAAGCCTTCTTGGGCGTAACCATTATAGTCTTCGGTCAGGGCATAGCCCGCCTGTTGCGCGGCATTGAGCCACGCCTCATGCAGCGGGTTGTCGAGCGGGCCATAGCTGGTCGACAGCGGACCATCGCCGCCCCGATACTCGTTACCACCTTCGGCGCGGCCTTCTGCGCGTTTGAAATAAGGGAGTACGTCGGCATAACCCCAACCTGTTGCGCCCTCATCCTCTTTCCAGCGCTCAAAATCGAGCGCGTTGCCGCGGACGTAGACGAGGCCGTTGATGGACGATGAGCCGCCCAAACCCTTGCCGCGCGGACAGTTCAAGCGGCGGCCATTTAGATGCGGCTCGGGTTCACTTTCATACCCCCAGTTCCACCTTTTAGTGTTCATGGGATATGCAAGTGCTGCGGGCATCTGAATGAAAATCGAGCGGTCACTGCCGCCAAATTCTAGCAATACTACCTGATATTTGCCATCGGCGGTCAACCTATCCGCCAGCACACAACCCGCAGACCCTGCGCCAACGATAATATAGTCTGCGGCATCAATAAGGGGCATCGATTGCCTCCATCGCAACATAGACGCTCTTGAGTTGGGTATAATGTTCAATCGCCGCCTTGCCGTTTTCGCGGCCAAGACCGGACTGCTTGTTGCCGCCAAATGGCATTTCAATAGGTGTGATATTGTAGGTGTTGATCCAGCAGGTGCCTGCCTCCAGCGCCGCGATGACACGATGCGCGCGGGGCAAGTTATTCGTAAAAATACCGGCAGCCAGACCAAAATCTGTATTGTTGGCCCGCGCAATAACCTCTGCTTCATCTTCAAAATCGAGCACTGTCATCACGGGACCGAAAATCTCTTCGCGGACGATGGCCATATCGTCGGTACAGCCGGTGAAGATGGTTGGTTCCACAAAGGCCCCCTGCGCAAGATTTCCTTCCATCAACCGCTTTCCGCCGGTCAGCAGGGTAGCGCCCTGCTGCTGACCAAGCGCGATATATCCCAGCACTTTTTCCATATGCGCCGGCGAAATCAGCGCGCCCATTTGGGTGGCAGGGTCCAATGGATCGCCGATCACCATCGCCTGCGTGCGTGCCTTGAGTTTGGCTAGGAAAGAGTCGCGAACCGTTTTATGAACAAAAACCCGCGTGCCGTTGGTGCAAACCTCGCCCGCAGAATAGAAATTCGCGAGCAGAGCGCCGGAAACGGCCTCGTCCAAATCGGCATCCTCGAAGACAATCAGCGCAGATTTTCCGCCAAGTTCAAAGGTCACATATTTTAGCGTGCCCGCCGCATCGACCATAACCTTTTTGCCGGTGCCGACTTCGCCCGTCAGCGACACTTTGGCAATGTCGGGGTGGAGACTCAACAACCGACCGGTGTCCGCCTTGCCTTGAACCACTTGGAATAGCCCATCCGGTAGGCCGGCATCGCGATAAGTCTTTTCCAGTTCAATCGCGGTAAGGGGCGTTAGCTCGGCGGGCTTAAAGATCATCGCATTGCCGCACGCAAGGGCAGGAGCTGATTTCCAGCAGGCAATCTGTATGGGATAGTTCCACGCACCGATACCTGCGACAACGCCCAACGGTTCGCGACGGGAATAGCCGAAAGCACCCGTGCCGAGATCATGATGTTCACCGGCTATCGTGCGTGCAAGGCCAGCATAATATTCGATACAATCTGCGCCAGATAAAACATCCACCGCAATTGTTTCTTGAATGGGCTTGCCTGTATCTTGTGTCTCAAGTCGAGCGAGCATTGCGTTGCGCTCAACAAGCAATGCAGCGGCGCGGTGGAGGATACGTCCACGTTCCACACCGGGCGTTTTTGCCCAAAGTTTTTGTGCTTCGGCGGCGCGACCCACAGCATTGTCGACTTCTGCCTGTCCGTCTATCCGGATCGTCGCGAGCAGTTGCCCTGTCGCCGGGTTGATCGTGTCAAAATGCGATGCAATGGGCACAGTTCGGGGGGAATCCAAATTCCGCTCGATGAAATCAAAAATAAGGTCCCGCGCCAAGCCATTTTGTAATGCCCCGCCGCCATTCATCGCTGCGCGCAGCCAAACGCCGTCGATCATTGCGGCTATGGTGTCCGCCATGGCGGATACATCACGTGCGTCGACCAGTTGGCGCAAATCAAACTTCAAGTTGGACAACATGCGCTTTTGATGGGCGCGCTGCACGCGGGCAAGTTGGGGCACATGAAGCGCCTGTCCCCAAAACGATAGCCAAACCCGGGCCGTCTCCTCGGCATATTGATTATGCCCAAGATGAGAATCAACCAGTGCTTGTATGCGCGCGCGGGGTCCAGCAGCGAGCCCGAGACGGACTGTTGCCTCATTGTTCAACTGGCGCACTACGCAGCGGAAGGCTGCTTCGAGAAGCGCCTCTTTATTCCCAAAATAATGTACAATCAGCCCAGCCGAGACATCAGCTTGCTCCGCAACTTTATTGAATGTGAATTCAACTATCCCATATTCTGCTATAACAGAGATAGCCGAGGCAATGATATGCTGGTGACGCGCGTTAATATGTTTATGCATAACAGGCGCATATCAAATATTGAACGTTGGTTCAATAACGATGGCGAGCAGTATGTTCCCATTAAGCGGTAGCTTCAATCCAGAACCATTTCCTGCTCACTACACATGACAAAAAAGAACCCTGCAGCAAAAACTATCGATATAATCCGCGCATCACTGCGTGCTTAGTTCGCCCAATAGACATATTCCTGATCCTTCTTCCATTGCGCATTTAGCGGGACGTCGATCCGGATCGCGCCTTCGAGTAGGCCGGGCCATAATGGCTTGGGTAAACCGGCATTTTGTGCATCGATCAACTTGCGCAGTTCCGCCACGCGCGCAGGGTCCTTCGCGGCCAAGTTGATTTGCTCGGTAGGATCGGTGGCGAGGTTAAACAGCCACACCTTTTCAGGACGTTTGGAAACTTGCAACTTCCAGTCGCCGGCGCGGACAACGCGGTAATGTCCCGAACGCCAGAAAGTGATGTCGCGCTTTGGCCCAGTGCCAAATAGGTTGAAGCTGTCCATTTTGCGATCACTGGGGAGGCTTGCGCCAGTTGCCGCCGCAATCGTTGCAAACATATCAAGGTGCTGAGCGACGTCGTTGCGAACAGTACCGGGGGCGATCTTGCCTGGCCATCGCATCATCATCGGCACATGGATGCCGCCTTCGAAGAAGGTGCCTTTGTAACCACGATAAGGGGCGTTGAGATCCTTGATGCCCGTATACCACGCGCCGCCATTGTCGCTGGTAAAGATAACAAGCGTATTGTCGTCGAGGCCTGTGGCCTTCAACTTTTGCAGCACATTGCCAATCCGCCGGTCAAGTTGACGTATCATCGCGCCATAGACGCGCTGCGTATGGTCCTTGATCTGCGGAAGGGCGTCATAATCCGATTTCAACGCCTGCAGCGGGGTGTGCGGTGCATTATAGGCGAGATACATGAAGAAAGGCCGGTTCTTGTTCGCTTCGATTGCGGCCAGTGCATTGTCGGTGAAATAGTCGGTCAGATGGCCTTTGGGACGAAAGCGATCACTGTCCCCCCAATAGACGGCATGCGGCAAGTTCGCCCATAAAAAGCGGTCAATCGGATCCCATGGTAGCTTTGCATTTACGACCTGAGGATCATCTTCGGCCATAAACAAATCCCCGCCCGAACGCATGCCAAGGCTTTCGTCAAACCCTTGCGACGTTGGGCGCAAGGGTTTGGCTTCGCCTAAATGCCATTTACCGATATGGATGGTGTGATAGCCTTGAGGCTTAAGTATTTCAGGTAACATGATTTCTGCATGGGGCACGCCCATGTCTGCATAAGCGGGTAGGTCGTGGTTCAATTCTTTATGATAGATCGTCGGATAGGGTGACGTGCCGTTGTTATGCGCAAGGCTTGAGACAAAAGCAGCTGGAACGGCGGTAAATTCAAAACCGAACCGCGTTGGATAGCGCCCCGTCATCAAGGCAGCGCGCGACGGTGAGCAGGTGGCATTGGCAGCATAGCCATTGGCAAAGCTGACGCCCTGCTTGGCAATCGAATCGATACTAGGTGTGGGCACCGCTCCACCGGCGACCCCGCCACCATAAAGCGAAATGTCGTTCATCCCCAGATCGTCGGCGACAATCAAGATCACATTGGGTGGACGTTTGTCGGAGGGTGCCACCGCAGGGCCTTGGGCCCATTCAATTGCTTGGTTTTCGGCAATGGGTTCGCGTAATTGACCAATAATGCCGGGAAGATAAATTTTATACTGCTGAAAGCCGAGATAGCTCGCGCCTATCAACAGCGCCAATGCCCCAATCCATATGCGTTTTTTCATGCCGAAATCTCCGGTTGGTGTAAACTCGCACGCCGCACTGAAAGCCACAGAAACAGCAATATCACGGGTAGCGAAATCAGGCTGCCATAATGTTCGGGCGGGTGATGGCCGCTGACGGGTATATGGCTTACCCAGCCTGACCAACTCAGCAACGTGCGCTCGATCAGAGAAACAAGAAGAAACAGCGGTACCATTACGCGATAGCGCAAAGCGACAACCAGCGTGACGATGCCATGTGCAATCTGTGTCGCGCCGGCCCAAGCAAAAAGGCCAAAAATCAACGTTGGATTACGGCTGAGATCCAGCCCTGCAATAACACCTGCGCCACCGTCGGGCAGGAAACTGTGGATCATGCCCGGAACGATCCAGAGGATCCCATATAATGCCAAAAACCATGCAGAGTAGCGCGAGCCTCTATACTGCTCGTTGTTACTCGGCGGAAGGAAGACGCTCATCCTGCAAAGCCCGAAAGGGCAATAGATGCCAATGCCTTTATCCACGTGAGTTTGCGCATTCTCAATATCTTCCCAATCCTCACTTTATTAATCAATATTCCGTCCGGCTACAAACATGATCACCCAGCCACTTGCCATCAAGACCCCGGCAATAGCTGTCATCCAGTTGGCCAAACCCCAAAAACCCAACGCGGCGCCATAGTGAAACAACGCAAACAAAAGCGATCCGCCCAGTAAAAAAGCCGGAGCGTGGCGCGCGGAACCAGCCCCAACATTCATGAAGGTGGCGCAAGCTATGCTGGCCATGCTGTGCATGAATTGAATCTGGGCGCCGAGGCGCACGAGCGTGGACATATGCTCAGAAAGATGAGTGGAGAGAATAAGTGCGGTAATCGATATGAGAGCATTGATCGTAGCAAGCCGCATCCATGTTCGCCGTGTCCAGCGCATTATTTTTGGCTCTGTCGGTCGTACATTCATCCAGCGTTTGTCAGCAGTGCAATGTGTGCAAGCGCCGCAAGCAGAGCCAGAACCAGCGCGACAGTTATCCGCGGACTGAGATAAAAAGATACAACGCGCTGGGTAGGGAATGAGAACGTAGCAAGCGTACCCAATAGCTTGTCTGAATGGCCCTCCATAAATGCAGGGTCCATAACCAGCTTCATCATGTCGCGACGACTGCGGTAGCGCATTAGGCCAAAGATCGTCCAGTCGGGATCCGCCTCGGTGTTCCACGCATCGATATAGCCGCCAACCTTGCGTCCGACCATGCCGGGATGGCCGCCCGTGCGGAACAGAACCAGCATGAAACGTTTCGAATAGCGCTTGAGCAGATCAAAGCCTTGAACCATTTGCCCCGTTTGGGGGTCCTCAACCTGCTCCAACTGCGCCTTGACCAAATTGAGCATGACAAACTCGCGGCCATCATCGGCTTCAAGGAAAGCCCGCATAACATCCGCGCTATTGCCTGTGCCCTCGAAACGTCCTGCCATTTGCGTAAGAAACGCATCAATCTCTGTTGGTTTCAGTGGACCGGACCAATTGTCATACCAGAGCCGAAATACGCCATAAGCGAGCAACGCTATGCCCCAGATTATCCATACAGCCATGTCTCTAATTGCTCCTTTTCTTGGCGCGCTCGGCATCGCGCCGTGCCTTTGCGGCTGTCCGGCAGGCGGGTGATGTTTTTTTGATATTCTTGATCAGACAGGCGCGTATTTTTTCGCGGTTAAATGTTCCCAATTCTGCGGAGCAATATTTAACGATGCCGGGCATGCACGCTTCGCGCACATTGTCTTGCGCGGACACGGGAACGGCAGAAAGCAGCAGGGCAGGCGCCCGCAACATGAGTAATGTTCTTGGCATCTTTACCCCCATTCCTCCCAGATAACTTGACGAAATATTATTGGCATTAATTGTGTCAAAATAATTTTGCAATCGCTTTTGTCGCTTGCGCCAGCGCCTATTTGCCGCAAAACAGGGGTCTATGACCAACCTATCGGACAAAATGACATCACGAACGGAAGTGCCACTTACTGATGGTCGGCGCGAACGAAGTCGATCCAGTCGGAGTAAGATTGTCGCAGCGATGCTCGATCTTGTCGGTAAAGGCGATGTTGCACCAAGTGCTGCGCGGGTTGCAGAGGTGGCAGGCGTCGGTCTCCGTTCGGTTTTTCGACACTTTGACGATATGGATGAGCTTTACCGCGAAATGGGGGAAGTGATCGAGGCGCAAGTCATGCCCATCATCCTCCAGCCGCCAACGGGCGCTACTTGGCGGGAAAAGCTGTTCGACATCGCTGATCGTCGGGCGATGGTTTTCGAAACCATTCTGCCTTATAGGATTTCAGCCAATCTCAAACGTTTCCAGTCGCCCTATCTGATGCAGGACTATCGCCGGATGCTGCGGCTCGAATCTGATACTATTGGGTCATATTTGCCAGCGATGGTAAAGGCCGATGTGGCGGGTATCCACGGTCTAAATGTCATCCTGAGCTTCCAGACGTGGCGGCTTTTACGGCATGATCAGGAATTGCCTTTTGAGGATGCCAAGGCTGTCGTGCGGCGTTTGCTTGGCGATGCTATGGCCGGAATGCCGGAGGATTGATGCAGCGCCCTGGCTTTGTTCTATCTCTGCTGCTGCTGCTGCTGTTGTCTGGTTGCGGCCATTCATCTGGGCCGCCCGAAACAGTCTGCACTGGCCTGTCAGACAATAATATGGCCTGGGTTCCCGGCGGCAGTTTCGTGATGGGTGACAATCCGCAATACGCTGAAGAAGGCCCTCCGCAGACCGTTACGGTCAAGGGATTTTGGATCGACGCGCATGAAGTGACCAACGCCGAATTCGCGACCTTCGTAAAGGCGACTGGTTACAAGACAATGTCGGAACGTAATCCGCCTAAGCTGCCCAATGCGCCGCCAGAAATGCTGGTTCCGGGTTCTGCTGTCTTCAATATTCCTTCGGACGCAGACCCGCGCTGGTGGCGCTGGGTGCTGGGCGCACAGTGGCGGCACCCTTCGGGGTTGAAGGAAAGTATTATCGGGCGAGATCGCGAACCCGTTGTCCAGATCGCCTATCAGGACGCAGAGGCCTATGCGCAATGGGTCGGGAAGGAGTTGCCGAGCGAGGCACAGTGGGAATATGCCGCGCGCGGCGGCGCAGGGGCTTTGCCGGAGCCAGTTGATGCGAAGGGCCAACCGCAAGCAAATTATTATCAAGGCGTCTTTCCGATCAAAAACGTAAACACTGACGGCTTTATCGGTCGTGCGCCCGTGGGCTGCTTCAAACCAAACGGATTTGGTCTTTATGATATGATCGGGAATGTCTGGGAATGGACGAGCGCCAGGGGATCGCGCGCCGACGCCAGCGAACCGGTAAACGTCATTAAAGGCGGCTCCTACCTCTGCGCTGCCAATTATTGCGCCCGCTATCGTCCCGCCGCGCGCCAGTTTCAGGAACGCGGGCTAGGAACCGACCATATCGGGTTTCGGTTGGTTGACACGAAGAAGGCTGGGCCGGCTTCTTGACCCGTCACTTATAATATGGCACGCAAAGTGCCAATAACATTATCTTAGGGAGTATCTCTTGAAAGTCCTTCGCACACCCGAAAGCGCCTTTGCGGCAATTGACGATTTCCCCTTTGCGCCAAACTATCAGGAGATTGCCGATCCCTCCGACGGCACGCCATTGCGCGTGCATTACGTCGATGAAGGGCCGCGCGATGCGCCGGTGGTGCTGATGATGCATGGTGAGCCAAGCTGGAGCTATCTCTACCGCCATATGATTGGCCCAGTGGTCGCGGCAGGTTTTCGCGTGGTCGCGCCTGACCTGATTGGATTTGGAAAATCGGACAAGCCAACCAAGAAAAAAGATTACAGCTATGCCCGCCACGTTGGCTGGATGCGCCAATGGATAGAGGCGCTTGACCTGAGCAACATGACGCTCGTCTGTCAGGATTGGGGGTCGTTGATCGGTCTGCGCCTTGTAGCGGAAATGCCCGATCGCTTTGCCAGCGTGGTATTGTCCAATGGCGGCTTGCCCGAAGGCGGCCCCGCACCGCGCGCGTTTGCCATTTGGCGTGCCTTTTCGCAATGGAGCCCGTTCTTTCCGATCGGTAAAATTGTCAACGCTGGATCAAAGCGCGCGCTTAGTGCTGCCGAGATTGCCGCTTATGACGCACCGTTTCCGGACAGCAGCTACAAGGCTGGGGCCCGCATATTCCCAACCTTCGTTCCTTTCGAGAATAATGTAGCGATCCCCGATCAGAAGCGCGCTTGGCAGGTGTTTGAGCAATGGGACAAGCCGTTCCTGTGCTGCTTTAGCGATGGCGACCCAGTGACACGCGGCGGCGAGAGCAGGTTCATTGGCCGCGTTCCTGGTACTGCGGGTCAGCCGCATTGCACATTGAACGGCGGCCATTTCATCCAAGAAAATGATCCTCAGGGCTTCGTCGACTGCATCCTAAAAATACTATAGCCGTTAAGGTGTTACGAGCCCCTGAGGTAGCTTTCGCCGTCGTCTGCGCCACCAGATCAAGGCTGCTGTCGCTATCAATAATATGGCACCCGCCGGCCATAATCTGAGCAGCCGAGGTATTAGTAAAGTGCGCAGTGCGTTTTCGAAAATCTGGTCGGGTGCAGTGTATCCTTCCGGCATCGGCAGCACTTTGTTCGCCTCGGCAAAGGCCGCATAATCCTTTTGCATGGTAGCAAAACGTGCGGGTTCGGAACGCGCAAGATTATCAGTCTCTCCGGGATCGGTTGTGATGTTATAAAGCCGCCAGCGGCCGTCTCCGTAAGGCGGTAAGTTCTTAACGAGCTTGTAATCACCTTTGAACAACACCGCATTGCCAGATAATTCATATCCCAACGGCTTGTCTGTCGAATGGACGGACGACGCAGCTCCTGTGAGCATGGGGGTAAGGTCCACCCCGATCATTGGTTCGACGCGGCGCCCTGAAAAATGCCCTTGCTGCGGTGCCACCCCCGCGAGCATCAGCAAAGTCAGCGGCATATCGGTTACATGTGCAAAACCGGCTGCAACGCTGCCACCCTTGATCGCAGGGTTGCCTGGCCAAGCCATAATCATCGGAACACGCAAGCCACCTTCGCTCGCAGTAAACTTGTACCCACGCAGTGGTGAGACCGATGCGCTGGCAAAACCGGCACCTTGCGCGGTCAGCGAACCCGGGCGCCCTTGTTGGGCGATGCTTTGATCATATTCTTGATTGGCGTTCCAGCGCGTAAATGCGCCCATATTCATTGGATCTGTTGCTTCTGCGCCATTGTCAGACAGAAAAACGAAGATGGTATTATCATATGCACCGATGGCCTTTAGATGCGCGATCAACCTGCCGATTTCACGGTCCATCGCCGTGCCCATGCCAGCATAAGCGGCCATCGCACCCGCACGCTGCCGTTGCTGCTGTGCCGACAATTTTGACCAATCACCACTGGTGTTCATGGTCACCGTCGGAACGCCT
>Ga0114968_10004596_pt1 | contig 10271 bp, 12 predicted proteins | sample M_130807_EF_Meta_FD_87020 | JGI IMG/M metagenome (GOLD analysis project Ga0114968, IMG submission 87020) | Freshwater microbial communities from Lake Montjoie, Canada to study carbon cycling - M_130807_EF_MetaG | ecosystem: Environmental > Aquatic > Freshwater > Lake | place: Lake Montjoie... | reverse complement strand
TACTGTAAATATTGACTTAAACATTGAGCTACTTTTATGATTAATAGTAGCTAAATGTCATTATACGAAAAATTGTCTGTAGATAAGGGTGCCTCCAGTGAAGAGATTAAGAAATCCTATCACAAGCTCAGTAAGGTCCTACATCCAGACAAGGGTGGCGACCCTGAGAAGTTCAAGGAGATTCAGCACGCATACGAAATTTTGAGTGATGATGAGCGCCGCCAAATGTATGACATGACTGGCTCTGATTCTGAACAGGGTGGTGGCGGTCATAACCCTTTTGGTGGGCACAATCCGTTTGGTGGTGGCGGTATGCACTTTGGTGGAGGAATGCCGTTCGGCGACCTTGGCGCTATGTTTGGTAGCATGTTTGGGGGCATGGGTGGTCCGATGGGACCAAGACAACAGCGTAAGGCGCCACGTGGTCCTGATAAGGCGCAAGACATTGGACTAACACTACGCGACTTTTACGTAGGGCGCGAAATCCAAATGAAATTCCACCAGCAGCGCGGCTGCACCCTGTGTTCTGCCAGTGGCGCTTTGAAGACGGAAACATGTGGTGGTTGCCGCGGTCAGGGCATGAAGGTAATGATGCGTCAAATTGGTCCTGGTATGATGCAGCAGTCTGTTCAGCCTTGCAGCGACTGTAATGGTGAGGGTAAGCGAATCCTTCAAGTGTGCCATGAGTGCAGTGGTAAGAAATACAAGGGGCAGGAGAAGGTCCTATCAGTAAAGATTGAGCCTGGAATGGCAGACGGTGAGAAACTGCGCTTCGACGGGCAGTGCAGTGACTCACCTGAGTATGAGCGTCCTGGCGATGTTATTATTACTCTAGTACGAACTACCGGCGGGGAAGACAGCGACTTTGAGTGGCAGGGCAATGACCTACACCTGTCACATTCTATTGAGCTTGCCGATGCCTTCCTTGGCTTTAACGCGTCAATCAAGGGTCACCCTAGTGGAAAGCTCATTACGCTATCATGGGCTGGCGGTCCGCTGATGCACGATACTGTATTGGTTGCCAAGGGATTGGGCATGCCTGTCAAGGGCAAGAAAGGTGACTACGGTGACCTCTTTGTGCATATTGATATTGCGATCAGTTCGGCTGAAAAGCGTGAGGGATGGACAGCGACACAAAGGGCAGCACTAAAGACGCTATTCCCCGACTGGGTACAGCCTGATAGCAGCGGCATTCCACTGAACTTTCAGATTTAATAAAAAGTTGATAACATGATTTTCACCTTAAGAATAGCACAAAATGTCCTATTCTCAAGTTAATCTTATTCTTTCACTACCAACACTTATCAAACGAATAAATAAAAAGGGGGAGCCCAATCATGTAACACAAATTACCAGTGGCGTATCCAATAATGACGGGCTCCAAATTTATATTAAGCTGAACAATATGAGTCACGGCTATTGGTATGTTACTGTTAATGAAAATGGTGAAGTCTATAACCCAATGATGCCCTCATACTTGCTGGTTTGCGTGTTTGATTGGCTGAAGCATATTGACCAGAAACGGCAGACTGAGCGCGTAGATAAGTTTAAGATGGAGCTGATTGAGCGCACTTGGCATCCTGATTATATTAACAATGTATTATAGGATGCTTTCACCATCAGTTCTTTGGGGCTTAGGTTTAGGTGTTAGCGATGGTGCTTTGTATAGTCTAATACGTGAAACATACGAAGTTTGGCAAAAGGGGCAGAAACCAAATGGACCAGCAAATTATCTTACGACTGTGTGGCAAAATCTAATTTTAGCGGGTCTTATTGGAGGCTTAGTAGTACCCTATTTTTACTTTTGGGCAATTTACAGTGTTGGCTCTATTGCAGAAATCCATATTTTTAGATGTTTGGTATCAGTCCTAATATCATTATTTATCGGCTATGCTGTTTACAACGATAATATTAATGGATACAGGACTCTTGGCTTACTTTTTACTGTTGTTGGTTTAGGTCTAGTTATAGTGTCAACAGAATATGGTAAAGACTTACTTATTACACTGAAAACCTGAAAAAATTTGATTTTTCTGAAGTTGTGGTATAATTTAGCATAAATGCTACTTGTGTGCAATAATTGCGGAGATGTGTTAAATGGATTAGTCTATAAAAAAGGTGCTAATTACATCGGATATAACTGTTGTGTCAGTATTAGAAACATACAGACACATAGTTATAGCCCAATGCGTATTGACATACAAAAGGCAACGGTTGAATTTCTAACCAGTTATCAGGAGCTAGCTGCACTGCAGTCTACTGTATCAATTCTGCCACCCATTTGCAGCGGTGTAAAGAGGGAGCGCGCTTATTATACGGTACGAAACGGTCAGAAATACAAGCTACTGTGAGTCACATTTATACGTTTTTAGATATTTTTTTACTGTTTGCAGGGCTTTTGCGGCGCTGTGTATAGGTTCTTTGATAGAAATTAACATTTTAGCCAGAGGCAAATATTTGTGCGCATTTAATTTATAGGTGTGAATTGCATGTACCAGTGTCATTCCTACCATAAATATATCAAACGTTTTCCGATACATCTTTAGAAGCGTCTTGGTGTCCTTTACTGTATTTAGAACAGTGTCTATTTCTGCGCTAATTGTGCTGTAAATTTCACTAAATAATTCTGAGCTGCGGTACCCTGAATTTTTGATACCAGAAGAAACCTGCATAACAGATTTTGCAATAAACATAGGTGCGCCCTTCAAATACCACTTTATAGGGTCCGTGTACATCATTTCGCCAAAATTTAAGTCATCAAACGGTCCGGCTTGTCCCCAGTCAATTAACTTATAGCGGCTATCGCATAAAACTATATTATCTAGCTTGATATCATTGTGTTGATAATTCGCAGCCTGCAGAATTACTAGACTTTCCAGAATTTCGACTAGAAATTTGTCGGCGTCCATTGCATACTTGTTTCTGCATTCGGTGCCGAATGCAACGTATAATTCCTTGCCTGACATTAAGATGACATGCATGCCTTGAATTTTTAAATTATTGAACCCTGTTATTGGGCTGACTGTGAGCATTTTATTTGCGTTTTTACCGTAGCGTTTAATAATTTCTTTGTTTGTGCTAATTTCATTTTCAAAGTCCTGTTTAGGCGTCATGCCTGTGTAATAGAAGGTGTTTTTGAAAATCTTAGCTATTACGTCAGTTTTACTATGAAGGTATTTCATAAAGTCGTTTATTTCTGTATTGGAGGACAACAACACAGTCTCTTCTTTATTTGCAACATACAGGTTGATACTATCTATTTTATGGGCTTTTACGTGTTTATAAAATGTATTGCCTCTTGAATTATATGATAGACGATAAGTTCGTCCGTGAAAGCCTTCACCTAGAAATCCAGTCTTATGTTTACGCGTTTGCGCCATCCCTGTCATGGTGTTGGATTTTTATATCATATTACAATATCATATAAAAATATATATCAGCGATTCATCTAATAACGTCTGTTATTGCGTCTATTCTTACGGCTTGAGCGGCGCTTGCCGCCAACCTTAGGTGTGGGTGGGGCGGGTGCTAAAGGCGCGGCGACTGTGCCACCAGGAACAGGAATGGGACCCTGGAAGTTGGGAATCACCGTGTTTTCGGTGTACCACTGAGGGTTCAAGCGCGCGTCCATCTCCTCAGTCGGGGTGCGCAGCAACATGGCGGGCTCATCTACAGGGGCTGTTCCACCGTTTTGTCTCTGGTTTTGTCTGCGGCTTTGTCTTTGGTTTTGTCTTTGCTGCTGTCTTTGGTTCTGTCTCTGACTTTGTCTTTGTTGTCTTTGATTCTGTCTAGAGCCGCCCGCCATTGCAGCGCGCTCAATAGCCGGAAGTTCAGCAAACTTTGCATCAAGGGGTGTAATGCGCGCCGCGTCGTGTAAGTTAGAAGGAAGCTGCATGTTGAACTCAGTACTGTAGTCCGCGTAGGGCGTGAAGAAAGAACCACCGCTCTGTCTTCTACGTGTGCCTCTCATCTTCTTATTTAAACGCTTGAAATTTCTTGTACCACCGTGCAAAGTTCGCGTCATTTCAGCAAACTGCGCACCTTGCGCTAAAGCGCCAGTCATAGGGTATGATTTAACGCAACTATTAGACATTCTACTAACGTCTTATATTTAATTTAATTACTTCGCTGCAGGGAAGTAATTAAACTAAAATATAATAGTAACCAGGTCATACCAAAATTGACGGTATTTAGTTGCGCATATTATTTTGGTCCGGGAATAAAAATTCAATTATTCAAAGAAGAAATGAATTTTAAATAATCCAAGTGTCAGCGCTTATCTGGCAACCAACGCATCAGAACCACTTCCACCCATGGAGATGTTCTTCTTCTTAATCGTGCCCGCCACGATGTAGATAGAGTTCTCCGTAACAACAATATACTCAGTCTTTGTGCCAAAGACCTTCTGAATAGGGCTGGTGTACTCCTCAGCGGACTTTACCAAGCTCTTCTCCTTGGTATTTACATCCTCACCTAAAAACGCCTTTCCATCGCGCGTGTCGATGAAATAGTCTAGGAGGATGGGCTTGTCCTGCTCCAAAGCAATGCGGGCGGCGTGGAGCAGCGTCTTGTCACTGGGAAGGTCGTTGTTTTGTGCCGGGGTCGCCATGTCTTTACTGGTCATAATCGGGAAGAGATTCAATGATTTTTTCCGCGGCAACAGTGATGAGATTGCGGGGGCTGGGATGCGGTACCCAAAGATGCTTGTTCTTTGCAGGCGCCGGAGCAGCTTCTGCCTTCGGCTGAACGACAGACACACGGATGATTTCTGCGGCGTGCTTCTTGAAGATATCATTCATGAAGTGATACGCCTCAAGAATCTGCTCCAGACTACGGGCGCCCGTAATAATAATCCGCCCTGTCTGGAAAGGACTAATCGTAATGCGCTTACAGTCGCCAATGGCTTCACCGGAGCCTGTTCCCTCACATGGCTGCGGGCATAGACAGATACCAGGCGGTCCTGTGGTACGTGCCTTGTTGAAATAGAACTTTGTGTTCACGCCCTGATAGATTGTGGACTCAAAGGTGCTGAATAGACCATAGGTCTCCACAAGAAGCTTGTGGAGCTTCTCACGCCTGATAGGAACACCGATGCTGTAGTCGCTATTGACAAGCTGTGTTTCATAGCGATGGATGTTACGCTTTGTAGGAAACGTCGTAGGGTACTTTGTTTCGATTTCAGTCGCCAGCCACTCAATCGCAGCACGACCTGTACGGTCATCAGGAACGCCCGTCATCTGCACACCACCATTGCTAAATAGCTTAATGTTGACCTCCTTCCATGTGTTTGTACCAATGCTGAGGCGCACAACTAGCGACGACTGGTTGAAGAATGTCTTCTTGACGCGCTTACGCTTTAGCATAATATCATTCTTACAGACTCCCTTTGTCTCTCCCTTGTACTCCATCTTAAGAATGCCCTCACCCAGAAACCAGTACGGAATGGGCTTAACATCCTTATACAGGTTGTCGATGATGATTTTCGTACCCATCTGACAGGTTGTTGTCATTGTGCTGATACGAAGCGGTGTAATTACCAAACTCTCTGCCATTTTTTGAACTTCCTTAAGCGTTTTTGCGCGCTGTCAATCTTTTATGAATTTTGCAACAGAAGCGTCCCAAGCAGTTGCTAGGATGTTTGCTGCTTGTTCTGGCGCAATGTCCCGCACCTTGAATACGGCATCAATAAAGGTTTTCAGCTCTTTACATGTCGTGAAGTAGTTGTTTGTTTCTAGCCACAGCAAAACATTGCGACACAGAACAGCAACAGGAAATTTGCATGTACCGTCCTGCCAAATCATAATGGAACCCTGCGCCTTGCGCTTCTTGAGTCGCTTTATCCAGTCTTCTACTTCATTGATGTTGTCGCCGGTTTGAATTTTACAATAAATTTGTCGCAGGTCGCCGCGCATGATTTGCAGGGACAAGTCCGATGGTACATTTTGATTGGTCTGCTTGCGTGTCTCCTTCTTAAGAATGTTCTCAACTGATTTACGAATAATATCTGATGGTAGGTGACCGCAGAAAAAGGCGACTGCGCGACTTCTGATAGAAGGGTGAACGCGACATAGCGTGTTACATAAGAAAATATATAGGGGCTTTGGAACAACGTCTTCGTCAGCATCTAGAAGAGCTCTTAATGAAAGCTGCGCCTGGTCCGTCATTGTCTCCACTTCATCAAAAATAACAAACTTTCGTTCAATGCCCGGCCAACGCGTGCGCACAAAGTCAAAAATGCGCTCCCTTACAACTTCAATTGAGCGCTCATCACTGGCATTTAGGTAAAGTGAAGATAAGATTGGTGAGACAGCTGGATAGCTGTCTAAGGCTAATGCATGAGCAATACTAGTTTTGCCTGTACCTGGTGGTCCGTAAAGAATTAGCGGCGGAAGCCCTCTGCACTTATTTTGAGAAGCGGTATACAATATATTTTTTAACTTATCATGACCGTGAATATCCTTGATGTGGATTGGTCTGTACTTTTCTGACCAGAGTGTAGTCATCCTGCCTGATTTAGGGGTTTTGTGTTTAGACCGTTTGACTCATACAATTTTGTCTTAATAAAATAGATGAAAGAATTCAATAAAGAACTAATAATAATTAGCATTCTCACATTCCTCACATTAATTGAAATTTTACCTACTGCTGCAACAATTGCGTTCCCAAGTTTGTGCTATGGCTGTACAGATATAGGTAAAACGCATAGTGAATTAAATCACCAATTTGGAATTACGTACATCAGTTTCTTTGCTATGGTAGTTTTATTTTTATATTTAATTTTTCTGACTATTAATACAAAAAGCATCAAAAGTTTATTGCTAAAAGGGACTATTGTGACTTTATGTCTTCTAATTATTTATCTACCAGTATTTCCACTAATGAATCTAGTTACTTTATTTCTTTGCTGCTTTTATAAGAATCCTCCTTTTATTAAAGAATACTACGACGAATTTCCAGCTGCCAAAACAGTTGAATTTGGCGCTGATAAAATAATTGATGAATATAATTATTTTATTAAGCACTATGATGCGGGTTGTGTCAATAAAAGCAATCCAGGATTTAAAATAGAAACTAGAACCGGCGCTGGCTGTTGGCGGTCTATATACATTAAGCGCGCAGGAATATTTTCAAGCGATGTTGCTAGTAATTTTCCTGAGACAATGAAACTATTGGAAGATGCGCAAATCCACAACGCGTTTTTTAGCATTCTTGACCCTGGAGTTGACATTCCTCCACATGTTGGTTATTACAAAGGCTACTTACGCTATCATTTAGGGGTTGAAATACCAAATAATGATAGTGAAGATTCTAGCCAAAAAGCGTTTATTGTATGCGGCGATGAAAAATATATTTGGGCGATGAAAAAAGGTGTGTTATTTGATGATATGTATGTCCATTATGTAAAGAATCCATCTAATAAGCGTCGCGTTGTTTTGTACATCGATGTCATACGAAAGTCAGACAATCCGATAGTCAAGTTTGTAAACAGCGCTGGAATAGCATACATAGAGACTTCACCTGTTTTGAAACAGTTTTTACAAAATCAACACCAACAGCGCAGTCTAGACTAACCATTCTTCACTGATGCGCCCACTCCAGTCAAGACCGTTTTGTCCAAGATGTATACAGTAACCTTCTAGTTCCGTTTGTTTTGCAAAAAGATTTTGAAATAGCTCATCGCAGTCTGCTGCCGATTCAGAAAAATCGGCATACATCTTGCTCTTGTTATAGTAAAGCTGAAAGAAACCGCATCCTTTTTGAATACTTGATGGCTTATCTGCTACAAAATCCTCATTGGTTTGGTAAATTTTACGCTTCATAAGATAAATTACGTCTTTAGTAAAAATTTGGTGTTTTTGTATAGAACATGTCCAGAAATCTGGCGGTAAGATTGTATCAGCATCTATGATGATAATCCAGTCTTCGCGATGTTTAGGTGTAATTAGGACTTGTGCCTGCTTCAAAAGCCCTGATTTGTTGAATTTAGCTCCGTTTTTCTTTGCGTCTGGACAAATTATTATTTCTACGTTTGTATAGTTTGCGCATAAGTCCACGGTATCTTTATCTTGCGGGTCGGTCACCACGTAGATTTTTTTCAGCATTACCGAATTTAATTCTAGAGCTTGACGCAACTTATCTGAGAAATTAACACAGGTTGTAATTGCGATTGTGTTTTCCTTGCGTGGCTTTTTCATTGGTTGGTTAGGGCTGACTATTGGATTTCTGGACCAGGATGACATTCTAAATTATTCTGTGAGCGGGTTTCTTAAGTGAAAGGCGTTACGTATTTCTTTATCATATCCAGAAAGTAATACCCCTGCTGTTCTGATGGTTCTATTGCCATACGCTCACCCCATTCGTTCCATGCATTAATAACAAGTATATCATCCAAATCAGATTGGGATTTTTTTTTGTTGTAATGATATAGAGTCTTTTTAAGAATTAATTCTTGCGCCTTCTTCGTAACATTTCTGTACTGATGCAAACATGCTCTTGATGGCTTGTACATGCGCGCTTCATTGTCAAAGTCGAAATTAATAATATGTAGGTCACCGTTGAAATCCATCGTTTTGATGTATTTTTCATAATCATTGTTATATGGCAAGCTCTTGATTGCAGTTGTTGAATAATTTGTATAGCCTGGAAAATTTCTGGCAGCATTTCCAACAGCTAGATTTATACCGGCAAAACCATTATCTATACATGTTTTGTCTATGATAGTTCTAAAATTATTAAGTTGAGTATCCGTAAAACAAAATGGATGATGGATAAATACTACTGGCTTGTTGTTAATTTTCAAATAATTCGCGTGCTTAAAATAAGCTAATAAATTTGAGATATTTGGTAAAAGCGATTCATTATCATAGTTATTTTCTATCTTATTACTTGTTGCGCCAAACCACTTATTAGATGTCCAATTTTCATTTGCCCAGATAAAATAGACCTTGCGTCCATACATAATAGTATTATCATCAAAAAATATGTCAATGGCTGCTTTCATCAGCATATTTGTGTTAGATAATGAGTTTGTTGAAAACCAATAATAATAAATTGCGAAGCCCTCCAGGTTATATTTTTCCAAAATTTGTAGCTGTCTTTGGATTAGCGACTTATTCTTAACAATGTCATAGTCTGTAATTTTTTCTAGACCTAATTCATTTAAAGAAGGGGTTAAATAGTGTTGCGATGGTTTTTCTTTTATTAGCAAGTCTAAATTAGTAATATCTGTATAACCGGGATAAAAATTAGAATCATTTTCTATAAAGGCGTGAAACTGTGGAAAATATATACAATAAACTCTTAATTTCCTGTTTATCTTATCTGTGGTATATTTAGCATTTTCTTTTGTTTGTGATTTTGAAGCCCCTTTTGACTTTATAAATGAACTCATAACCCCCTATAATGGTATACTTAATCTTTAAGTATATAAATAGGTATATATACCTAAAGAAAAAGGCTCATTCATATATTATAATAGTCATGAGCTCAGCCGCCCCCAAAAAAACCAGAGTATCAAAGAAGGCACTAGCTGCTGCCGCTGCTCAAGAGGAGATTCAACAGCAGATTGTGGAGGAGACTGCTGAAGAGGTTGTTGTTGCACCACCTGCAAAGAAGACAAGAGGAAAAGCTAAGAAGCCTGCTGTAGTCGCGACTGTGACACCTGATGGTATTATCGGTTCATTAATTACAGAGATGCGCCCACTTATTGCACATATTCCTATTAATTGTTTCAAGGTCTCTGATGATACTGAGCAAAAGGGTGACGCACCGAAGTATGACCCTACTGTCCCTGCGCCCTATGATATTAAGGATAACCAGTCATTTTTGAATGAGGAGCGCGGGGAATCGGCTGCCGCTGTGCTTCCTGAAACGACCAGCGTTAGTGATGTGCGACACTTTGAGGCGCCTTATAAGTGCACGCTTCCTGCGCACTACTCTGAGCGCCTGATGGTACAGTTTCAGGATTCCAATCGGGCACAGAAGCTGCCTGACCGCACAGACTGCTACTGCTTCTGGTGCTGCCACCCCTTTGATTCTGTGCCCTGTGTAATTCCCTCTGATATCAAGGAGGCTGTGTATCAGGTCTATGGCAACTTTTGCAGCCCTGAGTGCGCAGTTGCATACTTGTTCTATGAGCGCCTGGACAGTAACATTCAGTGGGAGCGGTACGCAATGCTGAACTCAATGTACTCTGATGATTGCGAAATCAAGGGCGGTTCATCTACAGGCATTCGTAGCGCGCCCAAGCGTGAGGTGCTTCGTATTTTCGG
>Ga0114968_10004595_pt1 | contig 10271 bp, 5 predicted proteins | sample M_130807_EF_Meta_FD_87020 | JGI IMG/M metagenome (GOLD analysis project Ga0114968, IMG submission 87020) | Freshwater microbial communities from Lake Montjoie, Canada to study carbon cycling - M_130807_EF_MetaG | ecosystem: Environmental > Aquatic > Freshwater > Lake | place: Lake Montjoie... | reverse complement strand
TCTTTTGCTGCTGCCAAAGCATCTTCAACACGTTCAACAACAATCCCTTCCTGAATAGCTACACCGTAACTTTTAAGTATTAATTTTCCCTGGTATTCATGCAAATTCATAATTCAAATTTTGAGACGTAAAAGTAAGATTTTCTTTTTAAGAAGTGTATTAAGAGAAGAAATAAATCTATTCCATTCTATTTTTCCAAGACGAACTAATTTCCCGTGAAGAATATTCCACTACCTCATGTTTTTTTAAATCGCTCCAAATAGCATCAATTGAATGTGCCAAAGCTTCGGCCTCTTCTTGCATTGCGTCTCTCATCACCTTTGGATCTTGAAAATAATGTTTAACAAAATTAGTATCAAAATTTCCACTCCTAAATGCAGGATGTTTCAAAACATATTTCCCAAAATCCAATGTTGTTTTCACACCAGATATTTGATAATTATCAATTGCTTCAATCGCTCTATCCATTGCCTCTTCTCTATTTTTACCCCAAACAACAAGTTTAGCAATCATCGGATCGTAATAAATTGGAATTTCCATTCCTTCAAGAAATGCATCATCTACACGAATATTTTTTCCTGCAGGAATTCGGTAGCGATTCAATGTTCCAATATCAGGCGCAAAACCATTCAATGAATCTTCAGCATAAACCCTAACTTCGATTGCATGACCATTGATTTTAAGTTCAGGTTGTAATTTTGGAAGTCGTTCCCCTCTAGCAACTAAAATTTGCCATTCTACTAAATCTAATCCAATTATCATCTCAGTTACAGGATGTTCAACTTGAAGACGCGTATTCATTTCCAAAAAGAAGAAATTTAATTCAGCATCCAAGAGAAATTCTACAGTTCCAGCACCTTCATAATTACATGCTTTACAAACCGCAACTGCGGCCTCACCCATTTGTTTTCTTAATTCCTCACTTAGAATAACACTTGGCGCTTCTTCAATAACCTTTTGATGTCTTCGTTGAATAGAACATTCTCTTTCAAAAAGATAGACAGCATTTCCATGTTGATCCGCAAAAACTTGAATTTCAACATGACGAGGTTTATCTACAAATTTCTCTATAAAAACCGCATCATCGCCAAAAGAAGAAAGGGCTTCATTTTGAGCCATCGACATTTGTTCTTCAAATTCTGCAGTGCTATTTACTAGGCGCATTCCTTTTCCACCTCCTCCAGCAGAAGCTTTAATTAAAATTGGGTAACCGATTTTTTCAGCTATTTGTTTTGCCTCAGCGATATCTGAAATAGCAGTATCTACTCCAGGAACAAGAGGGACATTAAATTTCTTTACTGCTTGTTTAGCGCTTAATTTATCCCCCATAAGCTCCATTGATTCAGGAGAAGGACCAATTAGTTTTATTCCTGCTAGTTTAGCATTACGAGCAAAGTCTGCGTTTTCAGACAAAAATCCGTAGCCAGGATGAATGCCATCAACACCTAAATCCTTGCAATGCTTTAAAATTAAATCTTGTTGTAAATAACTTTCACTAGAAGGACTTTTACCAACATATACCGCTTCATCAGCTTCCAAAACATGAGGGGCAGTTTTATCAGCATCAGAATAGATAGCTACACTTTTAATACCCATGATTTTGAGTGTACGAATAACCCGTCTTGCTATTTCCCCACGATTTGCAATTAATACCTTTTTCATTGTTAAAATTAATTGAATGAATTATTTTTTTATGTTCGAGTAAAAAAAAACTACAAAGATGGAAGCTTTTTTTTCACTTTTTTATTTTTAAAATGTTTTTTCTCTTTCTTTCTAAAAATATCTAGAAAGGCTTGAAATAATTCAAAATCTTTCCAAGAATTAAATTCCTCATGGTATGAAATACCTGCACCTTGCGTAAATGAACCTGAATTTTCATTTACAGAATTTGCATTTGATTGATTAAAAACATTTACACGAAAAGTACCTTTTTCATTGATCAAATATTCAATGTTTACATCCCCAATAAGTGAACTCTGAGTAGAACCCTCATTTGTACCACTCTCACCCTCTGTTTTATTTTCTACTCCAAAACTTCCAGAGACAATTAAGCGGTCATTGAGTAAACCTGTTTTAACTCCGAGCTCAACAGAATTATCACCAGCAACCTTATCTGCTCCATAATCAACATTTAATTTATAGCTATCTGATAATTTACCAAGAGCTGCATTTATTTGAGATTCAACTAAATCAATTGCTGATGAACCATTAGCCGAAACTGTACCTTTTAATGGTTGGAATTTTCGGACTAGCAAAAGAGAAAAAAACTGACGATTTAATTCATCTTGTTCATTTGTTACCCTTCTAATCAAAGCTTTACCTGTTTCTGGTGCTTTGGGAGCTGCAATATCAAATGTAATCGTTGGCTTTAAAAGTTTATCTGATAGATTTAAATAACAGAATACATCTTGGTTTAAAAGTGACTTATCAGCAGTTTCTGGGCTTAACTCCAAAATAGAAATTTTCTTTAAATCTATTGATGTTTTAATATCAAGATTAGCATCCAAAACATCACCATTCCATGAAATAGAAGATCCTTCATCAATATTAAAAGGCTGATTAATGCCCATCATCACAAAATTATACTTACTTCCTTTCACAATATTATATGTTCCATTCATTGTCAAATGATCCAACTGATCTAATTTCATATTTATTTCTCCAAAACCTTTTGCTGTAATTTCATCACCAGAAAATTCATCAAAAATCAATTTTAAATAGCTTTCTGGCGTTACTTTAAATTTCAAATCAAGATTGACGCCTGAAAAGTTGATTTTATCTTCAACGATTGCATTATTAATTCCTTTCTGAACAAATTGGATAAAATCTTCTGATTCTTCAATATCTGAAACACCATACATTGGGAAATTAATCAATGTCCCTTTTTTTGTCTCTAAGTCAACAAGAATATCTAGTTTATTTGCTGTTCCTGAAATATTTGCTGTACCTCTTGCGTAAGCTTTTCCAAAATAAACATCGCCATCTTTATAGTTTGTATTTAAAACCATAAATTGATCTAAAGGGATAACTCTCCGAGGTTTTAAAAGATCTCTTTTAGACAAATCATCCTCAAAATTTAAGTTCAAATCAAAATTAAATCCTTTGAAGTCTTTATGGTAAATTGTACCAACCATCGATGCAATATTACCATCCTCATCTTTTATCGGCAAATTATTTATTAAAAACCCATCTTCAATTACATCAATTTTTCCGTTAAACTTATATTTAACACCCAACAACTCAACCATAATAGATCCTTGATCAATATTAATTTTACCAGCTAATTTTGGTTTATCTGGCGTGCCTTTTACTGTAAGAAATCCTTGTATCTTTCCATTTAAGTCTTTAGCAATACTTGGATCGAGAAAAGAATTAGCAAACTGAATATCTGTATCTTTAAATTTCAAAATCAAATCAAGTTGATTGGTGTTAATGAAATAAGCACCTCCAAAATCTAGTGTAGGGTGATCTCTATAATCAAGTAAACCATTTAAAAGTATGCTATTTCTTAAATCACTCCAATCAGTTTGAATTAAAACATTTCCAATCTCTTGGTCATCAAGAAAAAAATCTTTAAGAGAAATATCACCTGAATACTTAAAGTTTAAATATGGATTTGAAATCATACCCCAACCAGAAATACTCCCCTTGATTTTTTTTGGAAAACTTAAGACTGAGCTTAATTCATCTAAATCTAATTTTTCAACATCCATTTTTAAATTATCATAATCATTTTTAGACAAGCAACCATCAATCTTAATTATTTGATCATAACGAGATAATTTAAAATTTGAGATATACAAATCGTCTGGAGTAAAAGATATTTCAGATTCATTAGCAATTTCCCAACGAAGACCAATTAATGAGAAAAATGAAGGCTGCAATAAAAAATTAAAATTATTTTCACCCAAAATTTTTGTTTGCCATTTAATCTCTGAAAAACTATTTAGTTCTCTATCCCAAGACAAAGAAGAATTAAATAACCCTTTGGTACCAGAATTCTCAAAAAGTAAATTATTGAACTTTAAAGAATCATTTAAAGAAAAAGACTCAATAAATAAGTTGCCATTTGTACTATTATCTGATATTTCTTGTGTGAAATGTATATTATTTAATTCTAAATCTTGATATGCAAAATAATCCGAAGTAATTGCAATATCTAAACCCTTAGGGCTAAAATTACCCTTTAAACCAAGTCCAGGTGCAATTTTTATTTCGGAAAAAAAGATTGGGAGTATATCATTTATTTCACCTGTTATTATATCAAAAGTGAAATCGCTATTATTCCTTCTAGAATTTACTTTATTTTTGATATTGTTTGTGGATGGGATTAAAATCGATAGTTCACTTATAATATCATTTATTACAGTTTTATAATCTATTTTTCCAATTATAACTGCATTAAAAGCTGAACTATTAATTTCAAAATAATCACTAAGCTTTGTTCTAGAAAAATCTAGATTAAAATAAGGAATGGATAAAATCTCTTGAGTTTCAGAATAATCAAAATTATTAATATTAATTGTACCAGAAGCTAATTCGAAATTTGTACCTGAAAAATTGCACGCTATTTCAGCTGAAATATGAGAATTTCTACCCTTAACTAAATTCAATGCAGCCAAATTTATGTGCTCAATATTCATTGTAAAATCATAATTAGGCATGCCGGCAATGCAAATATCTCCAACATAACTTAGTTTCACATTGGGGTCATCTATTACAAAATCACCATAGAATACATCATTTAAAAAACTAGCTTTATTAATTCTAATATTTTGATAAGAATATTTATCGTAATCAATTTTTGTGATCGATGCATTTATGTTTGGAAGCACTAGCTCACCAGAAGATTTTAACATTCCATCGACTTGAATCACCCCATCAATAAATCCTAAATCAGAATTATTAATTAGATAACCAAGATTAAAATTCTTAAAGTTTATAGCTGATAAATTTGGATTTTGCGGTGTAAATTTAAATGCTAAATCATTATTTTCAAATATATAATTAGATTTCAAAGAAACAGATCCTAATGCTGTTTCTAAATTGTCTAATCCAAGATTAAAATGATCTATTTGACCAACTAATGAAGCATTAGAAATATTAAAAAATTCAAGTTTAGATATAGCATCATCTATTTTTAATGGGGCCATTGATTTCGGTAGAGCAAAAGCTTGAATATCTTTAAGTGTTAAAAGAGATTTTGAAATCTTTGCATCTAAAACTCCTCGATCGCCAATACTGAAATTCGGCAAAGCTATTTTTCCTTTAAAAAAAGACTCTTTTCCAAAATGTAAATCAAGATTATTTAACACTAAAGAACTTACAGGATTTTTGATGCTTGCACTAATTTTAATTTTAGAATTCATTCCTTCTAAATCTGTTGCGAAATATGAAATATCTTTGAATGAAACAATACTAGGATTAATTTCAACATCAAAAATTACAGAATCGGAAAAAGATGAAAAAGCAGACCAATTTCTAAAAATCAAATTCAATTTATTTGCGCTTAAATTTGTTTCATTACTTATTAAGTGAAACTTATTTAGAAATATCCCCTTAGGTCCAATTATTAATCCAGCTCTTAATTCTCCGAGATTAAAGCCTGATTTTTCATTACATTTGAAGTCCTGAATTTGAAGTTTTATCGTTTCGCCTTGTAAAGCTAAATCACGAAGATTTACTTCAATATTTTTTAAATGCAAGTGAGCAAAATCAACTCCATATTTTTGAGACTTTACACGGAAATCATCGAAACGAAATGAGAAATCAGAAAGAGAAATATTTTTTGCACAAAGTTCTATTTTTTTTGATTTTGTTTTCTTTTTATTACTCGAGAAATAGTCTACCAAAAATGCATAATTAAAAGCTCCATTTTTCTCAGTTCGATTAAGATATATTGAACCCTTATTGAATTCAACTTTTCCAATATCAAAACTATTTTTAGTAAGATCAAAATCATCTAAAGTCAAAAGAATAGATTCTGCAGTAAGAAGCGTGTCCTTCTTCATGTCTAAAATTAGAACGCCATTTAGAGAAAGTTTATCAAAAAGTATGATTTCAATACCTTTTATTTCAATTTTTGTGTTTAATTCATCGGAAAGATAATTTACAACTTTATGAGCTAAAAAGCTCTGAAAAGTACTTGTCCGTATGAGAAAAGCAAATATGATTATACAGATGAGCAAGTATTCAAAAAATATACCCAATGAATTAATCGCTATTTTCTTTAATTTTACCATACCTTCAATAACAAATTTAAGAATCTTTTGGCTGTAAACAATACAATTATACTCGGAATTGAATCCTCGTGCGATGATACATCAGCAGCTATTTTGGCTGGAACAAAAATCTTGTCAAATGTTACAGCGACTCAATTGATTCATGAGAAATACGGAGGCGTGGTTCCAGAATTGGCTTCGAGAGCACATCAAGAGAATATTTTGCCTGTTGTAAAACGAGCAATTGAACAAGCAGGAATCACGCTAAAAGACATACAAGCAATAGCATTTACTCAAGGACCTGGACTTCTTGGCTCACTGGTTGTCGGCACTTCTTTTGCAAAATCATTTGCTCTTGCCAGAAATATTCCTTTGCTTGCAGTCCACCATATGAAAGCGCATATTTTAGCCCATTTTATCGACGATACGGAGAAAGAAAAACCTACTTTTCCTTTTTTATGTTTAACTGTTTCTGGAGGTCATACACAAATCGTATTGGTAGAAAGTCACTTAAAAATGTCAATTTTAGGAAAAACAATCGATGATGCAGCCGGAGAAGCATTTGATAAAGCAGCAAAAATGTTAGGATTTTCTTATCCTGGAGGACCATTAATTGATAAATTTGCACAATTAGGAAATCCCAATAAATTCACTTTCTCAAAGCCACGAATACAAGGACTTGATTTTAGTTTCAGTGGATTAAAAACATCTATTTTATACAGTATTCGTGATGCACAAAAAGAAAACCCAAATTTTATTGAAGAAAATCGCAATGATTTATGCGCTTCAATACAAAAATCGATTGTCAGTATTCTTATTAAAAAACTTGAATTGGCTGTTCAACAAACAGGTATCCATCAAGTTGCCTTAGCAGGAGGCGTTTCAGCAAATAGTGAGCTCAGAAATGCATTAAATGAAAAAAAAATAGACAATTGGAAAGTTTACATACCTAAATTTGAATACTGTACTGACAATGCAGCAATGATTGCAATTACTGGAAAATATCTCTTTGATTCCGGGGATTTTGCAACACAAGATATTAGTGCAAAAGCTAGATTGGATTGGTAAGAATACCAGTTTATAGAAATCCTAGAAATTTCATTTTATATATTATTTTTTTGTAAATTTGAAATATCATTTATTTTATCTCCTTCTAATAAAAAAAATGCCTTTTATTCTTTTTTTCTTTTTTCTACAATGCACTTCTCTTTTGATTGCGCAAAACCATGTAGCTTGGAGCTTTACCTACGATAATGTCAACTCAATCATTCTTATTAATGGAACTATTGACGAAGGTTGGCACCTTTACTCTCAAAAAACACCAGCCAATTCTGGACCAATTCCTGTGACTGTTAACATAAATAAAAAAAATGGCTTAAAACTAATTGGTAAATGTGAAGAAAAACTGGTTCCTCACGAAATTTTTGATGTAAATTTTGATTCAAAAGTGTATCTTTTCGAAAATTCCTACTTAGCATTTCAAAAAATAAAACTAAAAAATACAAATCAAATAATAGGTAACGTTCAATATATGGTCTGTAATGACACACAATGTCTTCCTCCTATTGAAGTGCCGTTTACACTAATTATAAACTAAAATTACATGAAAAAATACCTTGGATTGATTCTTTTTTTACTGCAACTAAATTTTTTGTTTTCTCAAATAAATTATGAGGATATTGTGAAAGTAAATTTTGCAATTGAACAAAAAAATAATGAGGCCTTTGTTGTTGCAAAAATCAATATCATTCCAGGATGGCATATCAATTCCAATAAACGTCCCAAAGGATCTTTTGCTGAACCAACAGAAATCAATCTAACAAAAAATAAAAATTTTACTATTAAAGAAACTATTGAGCCAATGCCAATGCAATACATTGATGAGGATATTGGCGAAATGCAAAGTCATCACAAAGGTTCAATCACAATGAAAAGAAAATTTATTATTAATTCAGCTACTGATTTTAAAGTCTCTGGTGCATTCGCTTTTCAAGTTTGCGATGAATTTAAATGTATGCCGCGACACAAATACCCCTTTTCACTTGATGTTAAAGGATATGAATTAGCTGTTGAGAAAGACACTATATCCGAAAAAAAAGTTGACACTGTAGCATCAAATACAGCAACGGAAATAGTCAAAGAAACTATTCCACCTTCAAAAAAAATACCTGTCAAAAAAATATCTGTTAAAAAAACACCTGAACCTAAAAAATCAATGTGGCTTATTTTCATTATTTCCTTCTTAAGTGGTTTTGCTGCCCTACTCACTCCATGCGTTTTTCCAATGATCCCAATGACGGTAAGTTTTTTCACAAAAAAAAGTAAATCAAAATCTGAGGGTATAAGAAATGCAATACTTTATGGTTTTTCTATAATTGCTATCTATGTGATTTTAGGAACTATTGTCACTACAATATTTGGCCCTTCAGCATTAAATGCACTATCCACAAATGTTTGGTTTAACTTGCTTTTCTTTGTTCTTCTGGTCGTATTTGCCATTTCATTTTTAGGAGCTTTTGAAATCATGTTGCCAAGCTCATGGCTAAACAAAGCTGATAAAGCATCAGATAAAGGAGGATTTATTGGAATCTTTTTTATGGCCTTAGCTCTTGCGCTAGTATCCTTCTCATGTACAGGACCAATTGTTGGTACTTTATTAGTTGAATCTGCAACAATAGGCGGAATTGCACCATTTGTCGGAATGTTTGGGTTTTCATTGGCCTTGGCTATTCCATTTACTTTATTTGCTGCTTTTCCAGGATGGATGAATGCACTTCCTAAATCTGGTGGTTGGTTAAATACTGTTAAAGTATTTCTCGGGTTTTTGGAACTTGCGTTGGCTTTCAAATTTCTTTCAAATGCAGATTTAGTGGTGCAAGGTCATTTCTTGGAAAGAGAATTATTCCTAGCGATTTGGATTGGATTATTTGCTGTACTAACAATTTATCTTTTTGGTTTTATTCGACTTCCACACGATAGCCCAACTGAAAAACTATCTGTATTTAGGACTTTATTAGCAAGTACTTGTTTAGTGTTTGTAATCTACTTAATTCCTGGAATGTGGGGCGCTCCTCTAAAATTAATCAGTGGCTTTCCTCCACCACTTTCTTATAGCGAATCTCCAAGTGGAATTGGATCTTCAGAAAATATGAATTCTAATTCCGAAAATAATGACATGCATCTTGGACCTCAAAACATCATGGTTTTTCATGACCTAGAAAAAGCAGAGGCGTATGCAAAAGAAGTACATAAACCTCTTTTTGTTGATTTTACTGGACATGCATGTGTCAACTGTCGAAAAATGGAGGAAAAGGTTTGGGGTGAGCCGGGTATCCTTGAAATACTGCGAGATAAAATGGTTATTGTTTCGTTATATGTTGATGAAAAAACAGCCCTGCCCGTTTCCGAACATAAGGAATTGGAATATGCACCGGGTAAAAAAATGAAAATCACTCAAATTGGTCACAAATGGAGTTATTTGCAAACTACTCGATACAAAAGTAATACACAGCCTTATTACCGTTTATTGGGTCCACAGAATGAAGATTTAGATATTGGGTCGGCAGACTACGAACACCATGGCAATGCTACTGATTTTAAAGCCTGGCTAGAAAAAGGTTTAGAAGAATATAAAAAAGCAGATACTAAAAACTAAAGTTAAGTAATAAACGCTATTTTTATATTCTCATTATTTAGCTAACTCATGAAACTTTGTATCGCCGAAAAACCTAGTGTTGCTAAAGATTTAGCAGAGATTTTAGGCGCAAAAATACGACACGATGGGTATTTTGAGGGCAACGGATATTGTGTAACTTGGACCTTTGGTCACCTTTGCTCTTTAAAAGATCCTGAGGATTATAACCCGCTTTGGAAATATTGGAAATTAGAAGATCTTCCCATTATTCCAGCGCAATTTGGCATAAAGATAAAAGGAGATAAAGGGGTTGAAAAACAATTCCAAACCATCAAAACATTGGTTGCTAAGGCTTCTGAAGTGATAAATTGTGGCGATGCTGGGCAAGAAGGAGAATTGATTCAAAGATGGGTGCT
>Ga0114968_10004593_pt1 | contig 10273 bp, 9 predicted proteins | sample M_130807_EF_Meta_FD_87020 | JGI IMG/M metagenome (GOLD analysis project Ga0114968, IMG submission 87020) | Freshwater microbial communities from Lake Montjoie, Canada to study carbon cycling - M_130807_EF_MetaG | ecosystem: Environmental > Aquatic > Freshwater > Lake | place: Lake Montjoie... | reverse complement strand
TGGCGTCTGCGGCCTTTTCTGCATCGCCGTCATATCCAAACTTCTTGAGTGCGAGTATCAGTGCCGTCCTCCGCTGTTGCGGATCACCGATGGCTAGGGCGTCGTTTACGTGCTTAGTAAACTCCGCTGCACTCCACTGAGCGGGCTGATCCTTCTGCTCGTCTTTCGCCTTGAGGCCAGCGGCGGCAACACTAGCAGCGTCAGACCCCTGCTGGGCGGCAAGGCTGCGGTAGTCACGTGCGGCACGCTCGTTGCCAAACGACTCGTGAACAGCAGCCATGCGCAAAGGATCGCCAGAGCGGGCCGCTTCCTGAAGGCTCCGCATGTACAGCCCCTGTGCCACTCGTGGATTGTTGGCTGCAATCGTCATGTTGCGATTGGCCCAGTTGTTGCGAACGGCTTGCGCCGTACCTCGATTACGCCGGAGCCGCATGATGTCGTTGTCGGAAGCACCAAGAGCGGACAGTTTGGCCTCCATCTCCGTCTCTTGCTGCGGGGTCAGCATCCCGGCGAACCGCTGGCCGTACTCGTCCATTTGCACGATTGCCTTGCGGCGATCCACCATTGCTTTGGTGGCAGAGTTGGGTGTGTAGCGGAATCCGCCCATGCCGGTGTCAACGATGTCGTATCGCTGCGACATGCGGTCGTGGCGTTCCTTCTCCCGAAGAACATCGGCCTTCAGCAAATCCATGTCGTCGCCGTACTGTATGACGTCGATGCCGTACGCCTGCGCCAATGCAATCACGTGCGACGGAGATCCCATTCCTTGATCTTCACCGATGGCTTTCGCCTTATCGAGCATTTCCGGGTTCGGGGCACGCGACGCCATTGAGCCACTGACGTTCTGGGTAAACGTCCCGCCAAAGGTTGTCATCGGCACTTCCGGCGAATGGACGTTCCTGCCCATCGTTCGACGTTGTTCCGGCGTGTACTGGCTGGCATCACGTCCTTCGGGAAGCGGCTTTCCCGCCGACTGTCGAGACTTTGCCAGTGCGCTGTTTTCTCCCGGAGGAAGGTTGTCGTCTTGCGCAATAGCAATGCGCGGCGTTGCGCTGGCCGTTCGCCGCATTTGCGCAGCACGATTAACGGGAGCAAGGTCGGCAAATGTTTCCGATAGCCACTCATCGTAATCCATGTAATGTTCGTGACCGCTGGCGTCGTAGCGTGCGCGCAACTTGGCTTGCTCTTCTGGCGTCAGCGTCCGCAACGTGTCTTGAGTGGTGACTCGTTCTTCGCCCGGAAGGATGCCATGCGAGTAGTAGTTCTCCTCCATGTCCTTCTGGAACTTGTCGTTGGCAACGCGACTGGCTTCTGCATTTGCAGCCTGCCTGTCGGCAATGCCGCGATCCACGCCGACATCAGCGGAGGACTGATAGCCCTGCCGCCTGCGGTTGTAGTCGCTCTTGTTTAGGCCGGCTTGACGTTGCTTGTTGGCGGCAGCATTCGCACGACCCTCCTGAATGGAGCGTGCAGTATCCATCGTGGACGGTCGGGGCGGCTCCTGTGGAACGAAGCCCGGAAGGTGCGGCTCGTCAATCGGCTCCCCGTTGTCGTGGCCGACAAGCACGGGGCCGCTGTCCATCATCTGCGAGTGCTGTTGGAGTTGACGAATGCGGTTGGCGATTTCACGGGGGTCCATTGTTATCTCCACACAGTCCAGTTCTGAAGGGTCTGGTAACTTGGCGAATCCGGCCCACGACGCGAGCCGCGAATCATCTCCAACGCACGAGTGATGGCGTCTTCCTCAGACGGCGAACCGGCTTCCCCGCCAGCACCGGCACCCGGAGGAACGGGAGTCTGGCCGTTCAGGTCGCCCGCTACGCCGCTGCCCCCAGACTGCGACATACCGTACAGGCCACCAAGCACTCCAAGTCCGATGGCAACCTTGCCCTTGTTGTCCCAGAGTCGCTGCGAAAGCGTCCGGTCTTTCTTGGGAATACTTGGGTCGGACTTGGGGTCTTTCTTTTCTGCTGCGATCTGTGGCTTCTTCTCGTCCTTTGCGGTGACGTTCTTCTTCGGCTTACCGCCAGCAGGGGTGTCCGCACCTTCGAGTGGAGGAGAGCCGGTGCTGTCGGTATTCTTGGGATTCTTCGGCGGCTTCTTTCCGCCACCACCGCCAGATGCCGCAGCAGCAGTCGCTGGGGTTTCTCCAGCCACAGGCGGCGAGGCAGCGGCTGTACCACGACTAGCGAGGACTTCTTCCCGGCTGCGCTTGCCGGTCTGAATGTCCCAGTATTCGTCAAACGTGATTTCTGCCTTGCGGCCATTCTGAGTCCAGCCGTTCCACGCACTCCTCCACGCGCTCTTCGGCTTACCAAAAAACATCTCGTCATCGCCCTCGCTTACAGGCGGCGACTTTGTGGACGCACCGCCCTTGCTGCCCTTTGCGGGTGCGGCTCCGGTGGCTGGCGTTTCGCCCTCAACAGCGGGTGACTTCAAAGACTCACCCTTCTTTGACGCAGGCGAAGAGTCTCCCAGTTCCACCGCAGATGACTTGAGCGATTCTTCCTCTGGCGTCAGCACAGTCTCAGGCTGTGAGAAGTCCTTGCGTGCAGCCGGTGCTGGAGGCGTGCCAGCGACGTTCTCTCGTGGAGAAGGACCGCGCTCTGAGGTCTGACGAAGGGTGCCTTCCGGCCACGTGCCTTGTTCGTTGGGAACCTGCGTCACGTTTTGCGTGGTGCCCTCGACGGATGCAGCCTCGCCAGACGCAGGCGATGGCAATTTCGCAGCCTCTTCACCAAGTGATCGACCGGCAGCAGGTCCAAAGTGATCGCCAATAGCAGCCGCAAGATCGTCTCGCGTCATCTGCCAGTCAGCGGTTCCTTCGACGCGAGTGTTCTCTGGGCGGCGCATGAGGAAGTCGGCAACCTTTTGCGGGTCGCCGTCAAACTCAGGGAACTGCTGTTTGTCCAGCGGATTAACGCTGCCGTCCTTGCCCCTTCGTGCCCCGAATAGTTGCTCCATCGCAGCCGCCACACGGCTGGGCCTCTGACGGCCACCAAGTCGGCCACGCTTTCCGCCCTCGCCAAGCATCTCAAGGTCTTCAAGGTCGCCGCCCGTAGGCATCATGTCCGTTGGGGATGTGTCTGCCTTGTCGTACCCCAGTTGGGCTTGAGCGTCGTTCGCCATTCGGTCGCGTTCAAGTGCGGAGAACTCAACGTCGGGGCGGGCAAGCCCCTTCTCGCCGCGTTGCCGATAGCCAGCGATGGTGTCGATGAGGTCGCGGTACGTCTGTGCCTGCGAAGGACGGTTGAGCGAACTGTCGCTGCGGGCCTTGCCCTCCACAAACTGAGTATCGCCTTCAGCGTCCTTAGTTTTCGAGGGCTTGCTGCCCCCAAACGTACGGTTTACTTTCGTGTTTGCCTTCAGCAATCTCTGACCAGCGGCAATCTTCTCTTCGGGCGTCTTGGCTGCGTCGAATGCAGCCTGTGCGGCGTTCAGTTCCTCGATGGCCGACTGCTCGCTGGTGGTCACGCCTCCGCGACTGGAGATGCTGCGGTCTTCGAGTCGCGGAGTGAGTGCCAGCGGGCGAGCGCCTTCTTTTAGGCCAGCCTGATCGTTAATGCGATCTACTTCTGCACGGGTGACCGGAGCGCTGGGTCGGGCCTGAGACTCGAACAACTGCTCCCGCATGCGGGCGAGAGCGTCATCGAAACTTGTCGGCATTTCCGCGTCGGTCAGCGGTGGACCGGACACCTCGACGGAGCGCGATCCCGGAGCGCGAACAGGCGGCTGGCCCGGAGACACGGATGCCGCTCTGGCGGCAGATACGTCAGACTGCACGTCAGGGCGAGCCGCGATGATTTCACGACGCAGCGAGTCCTGTGCATCCCGTCGCTCTTGATAGAGTTTGATGGCTTCCTGCGGGGCGTTGGGGTCTTCCGCCGCCATCGCGTCCATCTCACGCCGTATGTCAGCCTTGAGGGCGTCCTCCATCTCCGGGTCGCCAAGACTACGGGCAGTCTCAAGGTCGTGGATCAGTTGCTCGAACTTGCTGCGAGGCTGCGAGAATACAGACACTGCGTTCGGGGAAATGCTGACCGTGCCACCCTCTCCCGCAAACATGCGAGTGGTGTACGGGTTGGACTTGGCAACGCGAGCGGCTACCTCCGCACGCACGTCTTCCGGCAGATTATTGAACGCTTCGGCAAGTCCCTGAATGTTGTCGGGGATCTCATTTGCAGCCATCGCTCGTGTGGTGTCAGCAATCTGCTGGGCCACCACAGGATTGGCGGCTTGCGGACGGGGCTTTCCGGCAGCAGCACGATTCTGTTCGGCAGCGTCAATGCGGCCAGCGTCTCGTGCGGCAGGGTCTTGCCCGATCATGCTGCGCAGCGAATCAATCCGTGAGTTGGCGTCCTTGACGGCACCCTCTGGATCGGCGGTGTTCTTGCCGACGAGATCGTAGAAGGCGGTCTTGCCCTCTTCGGTGGAGAGAATCTTGTCGAGCCTCTTCAGCGTCTTCTTTACTTGATCGGAACTGATGGCTTCGCCGTCACTGGGACCAGTCAGTCCAAACAGTTCGTCTTTCGCCTGCTGAAGTTTCTTCTCTGCGGGCGTTGGCCCCTTCGTCTTGTTGGGCGTGAGGTTGTCTTTGCCGGTGACTTCAATGTCGAGCGGAACGGCAGACGTTTCGACGTTATCCAACTGCTTAAGCGCACTGTCGGGCAACGCCCCTGCTTCGGTCAGCCAGTAGGCTTCCTCGACGGTCAGTCCCTCTTTCTTCGCCTTGCGGATCAGAGCGTTGACTTGCGCAGGCGTGAGTTGCTGGCGGGCGGGCAGGAACATCGCATCTTTGGGCGGCGGGGCCAGTGCCTGCGGGGCGGGACGTGGAATGTCCGCGCCGACTGCCTTAGAGGCACTCGCCCCAAGAAGGGAACGGGCCGAACGAATGCGCGCAGCGGTATCCGCTGCCTTTGCTGCCGCCGATGTAATGCCCATCATTTAGACCGCTGGGGTGGCTTCTTCTTGGTGGCCGGAACGCCTTCCGTGTCGTTCTCGGAGTTGTCACCAGAAGCCTCCTCAGGGTCTTCTGACGCTTTCCCGTTCAGGTCAAACGGGTCTTCCTCTTCCGTATCGTCGGGTTTTTCTTTGGCGTCTTTCTTGGAGTCGCCCATCTTGTGTTCGGCGTGCAGGTCAGCCAGTTCCTCACGCTCTTTGTCGGACTCCTCCGACTGCTTGTCGTCGTTGGGTTTCCCACGCTTGGCGAGGATGCTCTTGATGAGTTTCCGCAGTGCCTTCGGCGGAAGGTCTTCGAGGTCAAGTTCACCGGCATCCATGCCTGTATCTCCTACGACTTAAGTAATGAGTCCAAAAGCGGCGACGTGTCGAGGTAGATGGAGTCAAGGCCGAACTGACCACGACGCATCGCCTCATACAAGTCCTGCTGCCATCCCTGTTTCGTGATCCCCTCCATCGACTTGGCGTTGCGGAGGTTCTCAAGCAAGCCAGAGTTGCCAAGTTGCTCTCCACGCATCGTCTTGTCGTAGGCGTTGCGGGCCTGTGCGTTGGCGGCTGCGGCACCCGCCTCTGTCGTTGCTGCACCGGCGCGGGCCTGCGAGTCAGCGGAGGCTTCTGCCATGTCCGCTACTCGCTGCTGTCCTCTTCCGAAAGACATTCCCCTGCCGCCCTGACTGAGCAACGCTGCCCGCCCCGCCCCCGCCGCAGCCGCCATTTGGTTGTTCACGGAGTCTTGCACGGCAGAGTCCGCAATCATCGGAGGCATGTAGCCATGCGACGGGGCAGACGACTGCTTCTTGGCGGTCGGCTGCGGGGCCAGCGGTGACGGCTGCTGCTTGGGTAGCAACACGTCGGAGGCGAAAGCCATCAGAAATCCCTCGCCAGATTGTTGAGCAGGGTCTGCTGCAACTGCACGTTTCGCCGCTTCTGCAAGGCGCCGTAGTCAAACTGCATTCCCGTGTCGAACACGTTCTTGCGGGTGTTCAGCCCGCCTTGAGCGACACGTTCCTGAATCTCATTGCCAGCCCGCTGTGCTTGGTTCTGGTTGCCCTGCTGACGCAACTGACTTTCCTGCTGCATCTGCTGCGTGCCAAAGTCTTGATTCTGCTTTTGGCGATCCATGTTCAGGTTGGCGGCGTTTGCCATTGCCTGACCTTTGGCAAATGCGCCGACATCCCCACCCTTCTTGGAAAGGCCAGAGAGAAGGCTACTGCCCGGATTGAACCCAACAGCGTTGGCGTACATCAGCCGTACCTAGTTGTGCGAACACCACCCAAGAGATTTCCAAGCACGTTGAACTTTTGAGTCTGCCCCATGCGGGTAGTCTCGGAGTCATACTGTCGCCGCTGCTGCTCTTGCTGCTGAAGAGCCTTCTCATGCTCCTCTTGGTCGTATTGGCGACCGTAGGCATACGCAGCGTTCTGGCCCTGTTGGTTGGTGTTGGCGTTCTGGAGCATGGCGGCGACGTCGCCGGTCGGCTGGTATCCGTACTGTGACCACTGGTTCATGGAGTTAATCCTTCTTTGTCACTCTTCTTCGGCAGGCTTTCGCTTGCCATAGCGGGGAGGCTCGTCTTCGCCGTGATGCCCGCCGATCTCGCCGCCGTTTCCGTCCATGTCGGTGCTGTTCGAGTAACTGGAGATACGGACGGGCGTGATGTCCTTTAGAGAGTCCAGCAGGCTGCGGATGCGGTGGCTGGATGCAACCGACCCCGCCACATCCCCGCCGTACAACTGCTGATACCTGTCGTCCGATGCCTTCGCCGCCTCGTCCTTCCTCTTGTTGATTTCGTCCATCCCGGAGTAGTCGTACGAGATGCTCTCGCTCTGACTCTGGGAGTTGGACGGACCTCGAACGGAGGTGAGGTATGGGGGAAGTTGCATTTGCGGACCTTTCCCTAGATTTATGTCCGGGAATGACCTATTGAGCGGCTTTTTTCCTTGCCCGCCGGATAGCCAATTTCACCACCTGTTCTGCGGCAATCCGCACGAACGGCAGTTTCCGGCCCTTCGCCTGCTCCTCCAGCCACGTCAGGATCACCGGCATCTGGCGTTCGCACTCATCCGGCCCCCATTCGTCCATCTGGCGGGCACGGGCATTACACGAACAGTTGGCGGTCGCGGTGATCCCAAGCCAGTCCTTCAGGAGAGCCTTGAGTTCGGTGCCGGGACCGCCGGTCTGGGGAGGAACAACTTCCGACCGCGTTCGATCCACCTCCCTTGCGGTTCTAGGGTAGGCAGGATGGTCAACGTCAATCGTCCACTCATCACCACTCTGTGAGACGACGCAGGGCATGACTTCGGCCAGCGTGTAGCCTCGTTGCTGGCAGCGGGCGACTAGATGGGTTTTGTGGCAGGTAATCATGGGAGTGGGTTGTTGCAGACTGGTGGCAAAAACGAATCGAAGTATTCAGGAAATTCTGGCATGCAACGGGGCGCAACGCCTTGATACTCTTCGGTGGCGTCCACCTGCTCCAATTCGCCTTCTATTGCATTGCCCGTCAGGTCGTCGTAGGACTGCGTGTCGCAGTTGATCGAAAACAACTTGTAACGGTATTTGATTGCGTATTCGCAGCCCGGATCGCCGTTAGGAAAATTGAACTGGCATCTTGACCGCACCACATCGACCACCAATGCCCAGTTGCAGCCGTCGAGGGCCGCAGGGTAGCCATCCTTCCACGACAGTCCGTGCGGGAGCGAACCGTTTAAGCCGGGACCAGAAAATGACCCTTGATACCGCGAACCCATAAATGCCGCTCCGCACGGCTGGCCGTTCACCTGCACTGCCTCATCGCGCGACGGCGGAAACGAACACGTCGTGCAGGGCTTGCACTTGCATCGCGTTGCAGTGCATCGCAGGACGTTGTTTTCATCCGGGCAGCAGTAACACTCTGCGTCTACGTTGCAGTCTTCGTCTACGGCACACTCACACATCTCCGGCTCGCCAAGATCGGGGCACTCATCGGAGCATCGCACGCTGATCTCAAAGTCGGCATCGCACGGGTTAAGTACCGCTACCTCAAACGACTGCACCCCCTGTGGCTTTGTCCATGTGATCTTTCCTTTTGGGCCTCCCTCTAATTGCCCAGCACCCCTGACTTCAGGGCAGTCGCAACACTCCTCGCCCCTCCAGTCGGAGTCAGTCTTAATGACGCGAGTTGCCACGATGTTGCAGTTGGCGTCCAGAGATGGACCCCAAATCTGCACGCGAATTGGCTTGCTGTTTTTGCTGATGTAGGAGACGCAGATGTCTCGCTCGCAGGCGTCGATGGAGTAGGTTCCGGGACTCGTGGCACCCGTGAAAGTGCAACTGCCAGCACAAGGGTCTTCGGTGCAGGCATTGAGGCATTCTTGTCGTGTCGTGTACGGGCCGTTGGGGTCTGGCGTGCAATGGCGATTGCCGCAGGCATCTGGTGCGCACTTGTACTTCTGACAATTAGGAGTGCATTGCTGGAGAGAGGTGTACGGCCCGCTCTTGGTTAGATCACAGTCTTCGCCATACCCCCGTGAGCCTGTGCCACACGGGCTAGACTGCCCGTATGGGGTGACCGTCGCCGGAACGCAGTTGGTTTGAGGTGGGGTTGGATTTGGGTTTTCGGAGGTTGGGTCTTCCGGGCATTCTTCGTAGCAGCAGTAATACTGCTTCGGCACGCACACGCCGCCGATGCACACCTCGTACGCGCCGCACTCGAAGCACGTTCCGTCAACGCACTTCTGGCATGGGCCACACGGCAGGCAGATTCCGTCAACGCACTGCTGGCACTCTCCGCACGCAACGCATACGCCGTCTATGCAAGTCTGACACTCGCCGCATGGATTAGCCTCGTCACAGCAGTCCTGAATCTTCACGCACTCGCCGTTGACGCACTCCTCGCACTGCGATGGGCAGGGCTTGTTGGGGCCGCATTCGCACGGAGTCTTTGTGGTACAGTCTTCCGTGCATGGCCCAAGAGTGCCTGCCGGATTGGTGACGCAGGCTTTGGTTTCATTCCCGCACTCGTCCACGCCGACGACCTTGCAGTACCGCTGACAGCAGCACTGTAGCGACATGGTGAGCGCGTTCCCCGCCCGCAGCAGGGCGTTCCCAATCCGTGAGAGAGGCATGGCTACTGGCAGGAGATGGTGGAGATAATCTCTGGCTGCATGTCCGCAACATCCAGAACACGAATCGCCTTCTTCGTCACCTCTAATCCGTTGACCCCCAGCGTGATGCCGGTGACAACCTCGACCGTCGTGCCGTAGTAGGCGAGGAAATCTCCCAGTTGGAGTTTCCACACTAATTCTGTACCAGTCTCCTCGATGTAGAAACGCAAGCCGGTGTCATCTGCCTCGCAGCGGAAGTTCTTGCCGACAAGCGAATTTCCCTGCTGGTCAAGAAGCACCCCTCGACCGTTGCCGGTAACCTTGACGTTGACCTGCACGGCATCCCCAGTGCCTTTGGCCTCCGTGAGTTTGCCGCCCAGAACCCGGTACGTGGCGGCAGTTCTCTGCGGAGCAGGCTCGCCTCGAACAGTGGATGCCTGCTTGGCGTTCGGACGATTTTCGGACGCTTGCAGTTGGTATGGGCGGTAGTCTGGGTCGCCCTGTCGAAAGTCCAGTTCCTGCAACTGGTACTTGCGGGCCTCTGGCGTGACGTACCGCATCTCAGGCGGCGTCAGGTCAACCGTTTCGGGGTTTGTGCGGGTGATGTGCTGATAGCCATTGGCAAGGATGGCTGCAATCTTCTGGGCCGCATCGGGACTAAACCCTGCGGATCTGAAGGCGTTGACGAGTTGACCGGCCTGCTCTTGGTAACTCATTTGCCATCTGCGGTCCCGGCAATGGAGATGCCGTAGACGGTTACTGGATCGCTGGTCTTCTGGGCACCCACAATCTCAACGGCCACCTGCCTGTCGCCGGATTGCATGTCGTCCATAGTGCGGCCCATGAACACCGCATTCACAACCCCAGAGTCTGCTCCCGTGCCACGAAGGTCGGCAGACATATCCATGCGTGCCCCGTTTTCAACGGTGCTGTGAACGAACCCAGTGCCTCTATTTCGCTGCACGACGTTGGGTCGAGGGTACGGCGAGTTGTTGTAGTAGAGCCGCAGCGAGAGTTCGCACGGAGTCTTCTGAGGCTTATAGGTCAGCCCGATGTTGCGGGACATGCCGCTGCCAGCCTTCGGGTCTTGGGCGTCCGTGATGTATTCCGCACAGCCGCTCTTGAAGCGGTACACGGGGAACATTGGCGTATCCACAGCCAGCGACGATGCGGTGTATGTGGCGACCGGGCGCTCCCGCTCCGTACTGTCCGGGTCGTCTGGCATTGAGAAC
>Ga0114968_10004591_pt1 | contig 10276 bp, 9 predicted proteins | sample M_130807_EF_Meta_FD_87020 | JGI IMG/M metagenome (GOLD analysis project Ga0114968, IMG submission 87020) | Freshwater microbial communities from Lake Montjoie, Canada to study carbon cycling - M_130807_EF_MetaG | ecosystem: Environmental > Aquatic > Freshwater > Lake | place: Lake Montjoie... | reverse complement strand
TGGTTACCCAATTTGTCATCAAGCAACATTTAGTAAAAAAGAATTGTTTGACACCCTTGGCTATTTCAATACCAAATACAAATTAGCTGCGGATACAGAATGGTTTTACAGGGTATTTAAAAACCATGAAAAACAGTGTTTATTTATTCCCAATACCATTGCCTATTACGATATTCAAGGCACCACCTATCACAAAAGAATGGCGGGTTACAGAGAATATTTAGACTTTGGAAGAACGCATTTTCCTTTGGTCATTTGTATAAAAAACTACCTCTATTACCCTTTACTTTGGATGAAGGTAAAAGCCATCAGGTTTTTTACAGACACCTTTGTTTTTAAAATTTACCGCCGTTTCAAATTTAGAAATCAACAAGCTGCAAAATAATGAGTTTGATTACACCACATAAATTTCGCTTTATACCAAAACAGTTCAAAAGCAATGCCTTTAACTTATTGGACGTAGGAGCTGGCAGTCATAGTGCTACCAAAACCAAAAAACAATACCCACTTTGCAATTATTACGGAATAGATATTACCAAGTCTTACGAAAATGATGAGGCAGATTTTAAAGCCATGTCTGGTTTTTACCAAATGGATTTAACCCAATTGAATTTTTCTGAGATTCCTGACCATTTCTTTGATGTGATTGTGATGAGCCATATCATAGAGCATTTGCACAATGGCGACCAAGTAATTGAAGGTTTGATGCCAAAACTCAAAGAAAATGGCTACGTCTATATTGAATATCCATGCAAGGCAAGTACCAAATTACCGAGCATGAAAAGAACCCTCAATTTTTACGACGACCCAACCCATGTAAGAATTTATTCTACTGATGAAGTTTCAGGCGTCCTAAATAAATCAGGTGTTCAAACTTTAAAAAGTGGTAGAAGAAGGTACTGGCCTTATATACTTTTATTGCCACTAACCTTGGTTACCGAAACCCTCAAATACGGTTTTGTACCTGGGGGTGTTTTTTGGGATATTACTGGTTTTGCTGAATATGTTTTTGCACAAAAAAAGCCTCAATAGCATGGTAACATTTCATACAATTAGCTCGTTTCTAGAGGGAATCGCCCCATTTTCACTGCAAGAATCTTATGACAATGCTGGATTGATTGTTGGAGACCCCAAGCAAGAAGTAAAAGGAATTTTAGTCAGTTTAGATTGTACAGAGGCTGTAATTGAAGAAGCCATTCAAAAGAAATGCAATTTGGTGCTTTGTCATCACCCCATTGTGTTTCAAGGCTTGAAAAAAATCAATGGCAATACTTATGTAGAAAGGACTGTTATCAAAGCCATTCAACACCAAATTGGAATTTTAGCTGTCCATACCAATTTAGACAATGTGCTAAATGGCGTTAACCAAAGCATTGCAAATAAATTGGGCTTGTTGAATACTAAAATTTTAAAGCCGATTTCTGGCAAACTGGTTCATTTATGTGTATTTGTGCCTGCAGAACATGCCGAAAATTTAAAAAACGGCTTATTTGAAGCAGGGGCTGGTAGTATTGGCAATTATGACAATTGTGCTTTCGAAACCAAAGGAAGAGGCAGTTACAGGCCTTTAGAAAAAAGCAATCCTTTTCATGGTGAAATTGGGAAAACTGAATATGTAGATGAAATTAGGCTTGAAGTCATCTACCCTCAACACCTTAGCAAAGCAGTTTTTAAAGCGCTAAGAAAATACCATCCTTACGAGGAAATTGCTTATCAATGTTTTGAATTACTGAATGAAAACCAAGAAATTGGGGCTGGAATGATAGGAGATTTACCTGCAATAATGAGCCAAAATGAGTTTCTTGCATTCCTGAAAGAACGCATGAATTTGGAAATGATTCGATTTACCAATTTAGAAGGTAAAAATATTCAAAAAGTTGCAGTTTGCGGGGGTGCTGGCAGTTTCTTATTAAAAGATGCCATTGCACAAGGTGCCGATTCATTTGTGAGCGCCGATTTTAAATACCATGAATTTTTTGATGCTGAAAACAGGCTATTAATCGCTGATATAGGGCATTTTGAGAGTGAAAAATATACGAAAGATTTAATAAGCGACTTGATTGTCAAAAATTTTCCTAATTTTGCCGTTCTTTTATCTCAAACTAATACTAACCCAGTAAACTACTTTTACTAAATATGGCAGCTGCAAAAGAAATAAGTATTGAACAGAAATTGAAAGCTTTATTCAAGCTTCAATTAATTGATTCTAAAATTGACAATTTACGCTCAGTAAGAGGCGAACTCCCTATGGAAGTTGCTGATTTGGAAGACGAAATTGCAGGTCATGAAACACGCTTGGTTAATTTACAAGCTGAAATCAAAAAGATGGAAGAGTCTATCACTGCCAACAAAACCAAAATTACAGACGCAAAAGCATTGGTAAAAAAATACGAAAAACAATTAGAGAATGTGAAGAACAACCGTGAGTACGAAGCATTGTCTAAGGAAATTGAGATTCAAGGCCTAGAGCAACAAGCTGCAGACAAAAGAATCAAAAATATCCAATACGATATTGAACAAAAGAAAGCTACTTTGGAAAATTTAAAGACTGATTTGGAAGGCAGAAACGCCGATTTGAAAACCAAGAAATCTGAATTAGATACCATTGTTAAAGAAACCGAAAAAGAAGAAAAAGACTTGTTAAAAGTTCGTGCAAGTGCTCTAGAAGTGGCTGATGAGCGTTTGGCTATGTCTTACGAAAGAATCAGAAGAGGCATCAAAAATGGCATTGGCGTTGCAAATATTCAAAGAGACAGTTGCAGTGGTTGTTTTGCTGGAATTCCTCCTCAAAGACAAAGTGATATCAAGCAAAGAAAGAAAATCATTGTATGTGAAAACTGTGGCCGTGTTTTAATAGACGCAGCTTTATCTGAGGAAATAACTGCTGAGATGCATTTGTAAACAAAATTGATTAAAATTGAAGCCGCTTATGCGGCTTTTTTTATGCGTAAAACCTCCCTATTTATCCTCATTGCACTGATTAGTTTTTCTGTTAAAGCTGAAACCGGATTTAAAATAAATCCCAGAATCATTGCAATTCAGGACCACATGGTAAAACTTCGACTCAAAAAAGCAGAACAACTCATTCAACAAGAATTACAATCCGACCCCAGTAATTTGGCCGCAGTTTTTTACAATAATTTTTTGGCCTGCTATCGAATTCTGATCACTCAAAACCATGATTCCTACCATTTATATAAAAAAAATGCGGAAGATTGGATTGCACAATTTGAAGACTGGGAGAGCAATTCGCCCTATAAAAATTATGCCATTGCGCACATGCACATGCAATTGGGATTTTGTGAAGTTTTATTTAACAACTATTTAGGGGCAGCCTATGATTTTAGGACTTCCTTTAAAATGAGCCAGGAATTGTATCAAAAGCAAGCAGACTTTCTTCCTAATCAAAAATTATTTGGCTTGTTAAGTGCAGCTTTTGGCACTTTTCCAGAGCAGTACAAATGGGTCATTCGGGCCATTGGAATTGAGGGTGACTATGAAAAGGGTTCACAATTATTAAAAGATTATGTGGTTAAAAGTGCGGCCATTCCTGCCCTTAAATGTGAAAGAGGTGAAGCCCTTTTTGCTTATTCAATTCTCAGATTGAATTACAGCAACCAAAAAGAACAAGCTTGGGAATTTATCAAAAAGAACAGCCTTGATTATACAGAAAGCCCTGCCATTGCCTATTTGAGAGCCTATGCTGCCGAGAAGTCTTTTGACCCAGAAGAATGTATCAAAACCTGTAACAATAGACCCAAAGGACCCGATTATGAAGAAATATTGTTGTTTGACTATTTACAAGGATCCTCCAAATTGAACCTTTTAGAAAAAGATGCCAGCATCTATCTTAAAAAATATGTGACTTTCCATACTGGTTCATTCTTGAAAAAAGAAGCTTATAGGAAATTGGCTTGGGACGCATTGTTGAACAATAACCCTGAAAAATTCAAAGCCTATCGCTTGCTGTCTATCAAATACAATATGCAATCAGAAGAAGAAAAATGCATTGAAAATGATTTAAAAAAAGAGATTTATCCTTCAAGCATCCTTATCAAGGCTCGTTTACTGTTTGATGCAGGGCATTTCATGGATGCATTAAAAATGATAGAGAGCATTTCAGAAAACGAGTTTAGCGCTGAATATCAAAAATTAGAATGGCATTACAGAAAAGCCCGAATTTTTTTAGCACTGAAAAACACAAAGCTTGCGCAGTTTCATTTTAACCAATGTTTGAATTTTACCAAAATTTGCAATACCTATATGCTACCTAATTCCTATTTGCAATTAGGATATTTGTATGAATTCAACAATCAGAAAAAATTAGCAATTGAAAGTATCAAAAAAGTTTTAGACTTTGACAAATACGACAACCAAAGAGCATTATCTCAAGAAGCAAACAATGCCTTGAATAATTTGAGAAAAAAATAGCCTCCCATTTCGGGAAAAACAGTATTGTTTCTTTACATCTTTTTTAACTCCTTATTAATTAAGTAGCTGATACATTGCACTTTGAAAAAATGGCATATCCTTCGTACCAAAAACTTTTGTAATTCATTCTCAATAAATGATTTATTGATATAAATTGAATAACTATTTACATAAAAGAAACTGAAGTGTTAAGATGATAACAGAAAGTCAATTTGCAAAAGTGATACTTATTGATGATGACCCCATCAATAATTTTGTAACCAAAAAACTATTGCTCAAATTTCAACCCATGTTGAACATTGTTGAGTTTTTGGATGCTAGAGAAGCATTAACATATTTAGAAAAGGAAACTGCAGATTTGATTTTCTTAGACATTCACATGCCCAGTTTAGATGGATGGGGCTTTTTAGACGAATTGAAAAAACGAAAAAACGAAATCCCTGTTTTAATGTTAAGCTCTTCAATTGACCCGCATGATTACCAAAAATCAGTCAATCATACCAGTGTAAAAGGTTTTTTGATCAAGCCTTTGATGAATTAGTTTTAAAATCGTTTGATTGCCCTTATTTTCGTGCCTTCAAATTATGGATGCACTTAAAAATTTAAGCGAACCTGAAAGAATTCGCAGACAAAAATTAGCAGATTTACAAGAATTAGGATTGGAGGCTTATCCAGCTGAATCATATCCTGTCAATAGTTTTTCAGTAGATATCAAAAATAATTTCCAGGCTGAAGACGAGCAATGGAAAGATGTTTGCATTGCAGGAAGAATCATGGGCGTTCGTGACATGGGGAAAGCTGCTTTTGTAGTAATTCAAGATGACAAAGGGAAAATTCAAGCTTATGTAAGAAGAGATGATATTTGCCCAGGAGAAGACAAATCTTTGTACGACAATGTATTCAAAAAATTATTAGACATTGGTGATATCATCGGCATTCAAGGGTATGTATTTACCACAAAAACTGGTGAAATTTCTGTGCATGCCAGCAAAATCCAATTGTTAAGCAAAGCTTTACGCCCCTTACCAATTGTCAAAGAAAAAGAAGGTGAAACTTTTGATGCCGTAACTGACCCTGAATTCAGGTACAGACAACGCTATGCCGATTTAATTGTGAATCCACATGTAAAAGATACCTTCCAAAAAAGAAGTTTGATGATCAAAACCATCCGTGATTTCTTGAACAATCATGGTGCTTTGGAAGTAGATACCCCTGTATTACAAAACATACCTGGAGGAGCCGCTGCGCGTCCATTCATTACCCACCACAACGCTTTAGACGTTCCTTTTTATTTACGTATTGCCAATGAATTGTATTTAAAAAGATTGATCGTAGGTGGATTTGATTGGGTGTATGAATTCAGTAGAAACTTCAGAAATGAAGGCATGGACCGTACCCATAATCCTGAGTTTACTATTTTAGAATTTTATGTAGCTTATAAAGATTATTTCTGGATGATGGATTTCACCGAAAAAATGTTGGAAGCTACTGCCATTGCTTTACACGGACAAACCACGGTGCCATGTGGCGATAAAACCCTCGATTTCAAAGCTCCTTTCAAACGCATCAGTATTTTCGATGCCATCAAAGAAAATACAGGTTTTGATGTATCAGAAATGAACGAAGACGAATTGCGTGAAGTTTGCAAAAAATTACATATAGAAACAGAAGCTTCAATGGGCAAAGGCAAATTGATTGATGAGCTTTTCAGTGAGAAATGTGAAGGCACTTTCATTCAACCAACTTTCATTATTGACTATCCCGTTGAAATGAGTCCATTGACCAAAAAACACCGTTCTAAACCAGGATTGGTTGAGCGTTTTGAGTTGATGGTAAACGGCAAAGAAATTGCCAATGCCTATACCGAATTGAACGATCCTATTGACCAACGCGAACGTTTTGAAGAACAAGTGAAACTCATGGAAAGAGGCGATGATGAAGCCATGTTCATTGACCATGATTTCTTGAGAGCCCTTGAATACGGCATGCCACCTACTGCTGGCATTGGCATTGGCATTGACCGCTTGTGCATGCTCATGACCAACGAAGTGTCTATCCAAGACGTATTACTATTTCCTCAGATGAGGCCCGAGAAAAGAGATGACGAACCTTCTGAAATTGCTGAATAGGGCCGAATCAATACCCAAAGATACTTTTCTATTTTACTCTTATACTTTCCTATTTCAAAAATATATCTTATTAGCTTACATTGTTAATTTCAGTTTGTAAGTATTTCATTGTTTGGATGATTTCTTCAAATGATGGAGGATTGCCATAAATCATTTCTGATTTCATTGCTTCATAATCCTGTTCTAATAATTTTAAAATATCTACATTAGGAATAATTCGAATATAACCCCGTTTCAATGTGCTGTAATCAAATCGCTTTAATCTAGAATAATATATTCTATGCTCAATTGTTTTTTCGATAAAATCATTATCATTTAGAATTACAAGAGAATGTTCTAGCTTACTCAATTGGTATAAATCATAATAATGTCGTGACATGCGATTTGTTCGCATTTTCAGGATTTCATTTCTATTATATTCTTCATGTAATAACAATATTTTTTCAATTAATGTTCTCTGAGGATGAATTGTTATGACTTCAAATTTTTCTTCTATATAAATTTCATTGGGAAAATAATTGAACAATAAAGAGCTTATACTTCGTTTTTGAAATGGTTCAATGAGCGAACGAACACTAAATTCTATTTTAACCCTGTCTGGCAAATATGGGTTTGGATCAAACAGAGAAATAAAATTAACAAAAATGGTTTGAGGGTCTGTATCTGGCATATCAGCTCGCAATGGTTCAACTTCTATAGAATAAAGATTTTCTGGAACATTCCAATTTCCAAATTCAACCAATAATGCTTCTTTCAATTCATTTGAAGTAAATTCACATCCCGCTCTCCTTAATTGCTCAACATAAGTTTTTGAAGGTTTATCGACATAAGCTATACCAAGCGCTTCTGAATTGAGCGAAATATCAATATCTTCTGAAAATCGATCAATTAATTCCCAAGCTTTACTCAAAGAGGTACCACCTTTAAAAGCAAAGTATTTTGCATAGGGTGTATTGAATAATAATTTAAGCGTAAGCGTTACCCACCAATCCTTTTCTATTGCTTTTGCTGGAATACCGGAAATTCTTGAAGCTTCATTAACAGAAGTCAATCTTGATGCTTCATTTAAGTTTTTTAACCAGCCAATCATTTTACACGATTTTAAAATTTTTTATTATAAAATCACTCAATTTCGATGGGACCAAACGCAAATTATACTTTAAATTTTCGGTGCTTTCTTGTTTCAATATTTCCATTATTCTATCCTTCTGTTTAGCGCTTAATTTTTTCAAATCAAGTTCTTCTAATCCTAAAAACAATAAACTACTTAGCTCCCCTGTCATGGAAAGCTTTTTTGCCGTGGTTGATTTGAAGATAATGGCATTTTTACCAATTTGAATTTTTTTAGAATTTCCCGTAGTCAGAAACACCAATCTCATTGGAACCTGTGAAGATAACCCCACTTTATTCAAGGCATATTGTCCAGTAGGTTTTATTTTAACGTGTTCCTTCTTTGCCAATGTTTCAGCTAACTGTTCAATTGAGGGCAATACTTTACCAAAAACTTTGTCTATTTTAGGGATTACATAAATTCCTTTTCCCATTCTATCCACTTGACCTGAAACAACTAATCTTGAAAGTGCTTTTCGAATAGCCGTTGAAGTACCAATATCTTTAAAATCAGAAGGCAGAAAGACCTGTCCAGGTTTTAATCTAGAGACTTTCTTTTCAATTATTTGACATACCGACTCTTTCATGTCACAATTATATGATTATTTGTGACAATAAATAGTATTTTATGTCACTATTTTTATAATTATTGTGACTATCTGAAGATTAAAAAATTCTCTTAAAGGCACAATTCTTGCATTCAAAATCCTTACAAATAACCATAAGCTACAGGAAAATAAGTAAGCAAAACCACAAAAGAAATTACAATTCAGTAGAAATTACCGAATAGGGCCAAATTCAATAGCGTCTTAAAACAATCCAAAACACCCGAATATAATTGCCAATAGCAGCTTTCTGGAATTTTTTTTTGTAATTTCTTAAACCTGTTAAATCATCAAAACTTGTAATTTTTGCAAGTTTTGATGATTGATGAGTAGCCAACCTATTTGTAATTGTTAGGTTCACTAAACCATTCTTGGCATCTATTTTTGAAACAGATTGGGTTATTTAAACTTTATTTTATCTGCTGTAAACTAGCTAAAATGGAGCTAATAAATAGCCAATATATTAGCCAATATGCTAATTTTTACCTATATTTGTATACTATATTAGCTATGATGAGAAAGTTTGGGCTAACAAAATCCACCGCTGAAATCTTAAATGAATTGGCACAAAAACACAAAGTTTTAAGAAAGCAGGCGGGCTTCACACAAAGCGAGTTGGCTCAAAGATCAGGTGTATCATTAGGCAGTATCAAACGATTCGAAAACACTGGGCAAATTTCATTAGAGTCGTTGGTGAAATGTGCTCAAATATTGGATAGAACAGCCGATTTTGATTTGTTATTGAACGCAAATGACAACCTGAAAGCTATTGAGAAATTGTTTAGCGATAAAACCCGATTTTAAAGATGAAAGCCATTCAAAAAATAACTGTTTCTATTCGGTTTGATTCATCTGATATTGAGGTAGGTGAATTGATCAGCGAAGGGCGTGATATTTATTTTAAGTATTTCACAGATTTTATTTCGTTGGGATTAGAAATTTCTCCATTGAAATTAAAACTAAACAATCAAATTCATCAAGCAGAAGCCCAACCATTTGATGGTTTATTTGGGGTATTTGCAGATTCATTGCCTGATGGCTGGGGCAAATTGTTATTGGATAGAGCTTTAACAGCAAAAGGCATTGACATCAATAATATTGGCATGCTTGACCGATTGGCTTTTGTGGGAAAAAATGGTGCTGGGGCCTTAACTTATAAACCATCCATAACTGATGAAAATGCAAAACAATTTGATTTTGAATTAGACAAACTAGCAATAGCAGCAAATCAAATACTCGCTGGTACTGATTCAGAAATTCTAGATGAAATGTATGTATTAGGTGGATCTTCAGGTGGTGCTCGTCCTAAAATTTTAGTTGGCTACAACAAACAGCAAAATCATTTGATCAGTTCTGAAAATGAACTACCAGATACTTATGAACATTGGCTCATTAAATTCCCCTCATCAATAGACCGGAAAGACATTGCTCATATTGAATACGCATATTATAAGATGGCAATTGATGCAGGAATTGAGATGAGCGAGTGTAAATTATTCAAAGGAAAATCAGGGAAATCTTATTTTGGCACCAAACGATTTGACAGAATTGGAAACAAGCGATTACACATGCATTCTGCAGCTGGTATGATGCATGATAATTTTAGACTGAGCAATTTAGATTATGGGAATATCATGGATTGTGCTTTCAGACTAGAAATGGATATTCGTGCTTATGATAAAATTTTGAGATTAGCCGCATTTAATGTATTTGCACACAACAGGGATGACCATAGCAAAAACATTGGCTTTTTGATGAATGAACAAGGGGAGTGGAAAGTAGCTCCTGCTTACGACCTTACCTTTTCAAATTCTGGGCATGGCATGCATAGCACCATGGTTAGCGGTGAAAGTGCCAACCCAACACAAGCGCATTTAATGGAATTGGCGCATTATTTTAACATAAAAAATGGGAAGCAAATTATTGAGCAAGTGCAATCAGTAGTTTACAATTGGAAAACCTATGCCAATGAATGCGGTGTAAGTGCTGATTCTAGAAATA
>Ga0114968_10004589_pt1 | contig 10277 bp, 8 predicted proteins | sample M_130807_EF_Meta_FD_87020 | JGI IMG/M metagenome (GOLD analysis project Ga0114968, IMG submission 87020) | Freshwater microbial communities from Lake Montjoie, Canada to study carbon cycling - M_130807_EF_MetaG | ecosystem: Environmental > Aquatic > Freshwater > Lake | place: Lake Montjoie... | reverse complement strand
TGCCTCTTGAATTGGATGCATGGTCAGGTGCACTGCAAATAGTTCAGACACAGCGCGAAAAATTTGTCGCTGCCGGTAAACTTCGTGCGACGCAATATTCGATTAGAAATTCAGGCAATGATTTAATTGAAGCCTATTCGGCAGCCGTAATATTATGAGTTCGAGAAAATTGCGTCTGGTTGTTTTGTGTCCACATTTTGAGCCCGATATGGCACCAACTGGTGTAGTGATGACACGAATTGTTCACGAACTTGCAAACCGCGGACACGAACTTCATGTAGTGACTTCGTTGCCGTGGTATCGCAAACATCAAGTTGAGCAGGGCTGGTCAGGCAAGTTATGGCGTGTAGAAAAGACAAATTGGGGTTCAATCACGAGAGTTCAGCCATTTGCAGGCAAGACTAAATTAAATTTATTGCGACGTGCAGTCGGATTTGTTTTGTTTAGCGCGATTGTCGGTATTCGCAGTCTGGTTGCTGGTGGGTTTCCGCGCCGCGTAGATGGCGTTTTAGCAATGTCACCACCGCTAACGCTCGGCCTTACCGGGTGGTTTACGAAAATGTTTCGTGGCGGAAAACTTATTTTTAATATTCAAGATATTTTCCCTGATGCGGCAATTGAAACAGGTGCGATTTCGAATCAGAGAATTATTAAGGCGGCAAAGTGGCTAGAACGAATTAGTTATCAGAAATCTGACTTAGTTGTGTTGCTATCAGATGACCTTGCAAACAATGTTCAACGAAAACTTGATCAGAGGTTTCACAAGCGTGTTCGTGTGATCCCAAACTTTGTTGACACGCATGCAATTACGCCGATGTCGCGGATGACGAAATATCGCACCGAACTCGGCATCGGTGAAGAGATGATCGTGATGTACGCCGGCAACGTTGGGTTTTCACAATCACTTGAGATGTTGATTGCTGCAGCGCAAGAATTAACGCAAGTAGTTTTTGTGATCAACGGCGAAGGTGCTGCTCGCGAATCGTTGAAGGTTGCTGCTCATGGGCTTGACAACGTTCGCTTTGGCGATTACCAAGACATTTCACGACTTAGTGAAGTTTTAGCAACAGGCGATATTCATGTAGTGCCGCTAAAGCGAGGTCTTGGTTCGGTGAGCGTCCCATCTAAAACTTATTCAGTTCTCGCTGCGGGTCGACCAGTTTGCGCCGCAGTTGATTTAGATACAGAAGTACCGCGAATCTTGGCGGCTGCCAAGGCTGGGATTTGCGTTGAACCAGATAACACTTCTGCGTTCATCTCAGCACTTCGGGCAATGATGCAAGACCCTAAAACGCTTAATGAAATGGGTGAGCGAGGACGAATTTGGGTTGAAGGTCATGCATCTGCTGGCTCGGTTGCGCAACGATACGAAGCCTTGTATGCGCCATAAGGCGGTAGCCTTTCTTCTTCGTGGGTACCTCATCTTCTGCTAAAAAAATAGCCAAACTCGCCGCGGTCAGCAAAAACAGCAAAGGTCGCAAGATTCGTATGCAAGGTGGAACTTTGTTTCCGACCATGATCTTTGTGATTTGCATTCTCGGTGTCGCGCTAATTGCTTATGCTCGTCAGAGCCAAGAACAAGTCAGTGCTTTAGACACCGCAAAACAGAACTATTACACAGCATTTGGAATTTACAAGTGTGACGATTTTATTGGTTCTTTGCCAGTTGGCCAAGATGTTGGCGCCGATGCGGCCACTCTTAAGTCTGGTGCCTACATCGAGTCATCAGGCGTGATTCGTTGGGAGCCACAAGTTCTTTCTGGTGAGCGTCGGGCAAATCTGCAGACAATTTTTGATTTGTACGGCATAGAAGTGACAAACGATTCAATCAAGTTTCCACAGACCATTAATAATGGCGAAACAATTTCTGAGACCGATACAAAATGTGGAGACAAAGAAGCATCGGTGCAAGTTTCAGTCTGGGATACGAAGATTTCAAAATCAAAGATTTCAATTGCAGACCTCGGAAAAGTTCGTCTGACTGGCAATGGCATGGCGATAACGCTTGCATTTGTCCCTAAAGATGTCGAGGCGCCGCAACCAACTTCAGCATCAGATCTAGATCTACTTACCCTTAAACCTTAGGAAGATCTGACATGCACGCAGTTGTGCTCGTCGGCGGTTTTGGTACGAGGCTTCGACCACTGACTTTTGAGATACCTAAACCGTTGTTGCCGGTTTGCAATATTTCGCTTTTAGAAAGACTGATGACTTCGCTTGCTCATGGTGGAGTGACACATGCAGTGTTGGCACTCGGCTTTAAACCCGAACCGTTTTTGAAAGCGTTTCCAAATAATCGTTGCGCTGACGTCGAACTGAGTTACGCAGTTGAAGATCGCCCACTAGACACCTCAGGTGCAATCGGGTTTGCGGCGCGCGAGGCCAAAATTTATGAACGTGGCGAAACTTTTATTGTCGCCAATGGTGACATCCTGACTGATTTAGATGTTGCGAAACTTGTTGCGTTTCATCATTCGGTTAACGCTGAAGGCACAATTCATCTGACTCCTGTTGCTGACCCTTCTCAATACGGTGTTGTTGAAACTGATGCAACTGGCAAAGTGATTCGTTTTGTTGAAAAGCCTAAGACTGGTGAAACTATGTCGCGGCACGTTAATGGTGGAACATATATTTTTGAAACTTCTGCACTCGAGCGAATGCCTGGAACGGCCCCACTTTCGATAGAACGCGAAACGTTTCCTGAAATGGTTCGTGATGGCGTTTTGTATGCATTTGCATCTGACGATTACTGGATCGATGCGGGTCGCCCTGATACTTATGTTCGTAGCAACATTGAACTTCTCTCAAGAAAAAGTATTTATCAAGTTACGCCAGTCGCTACAACTGCCAAGGTTGATGCGACTGCGATAATTACCGAAAGCGCAATTGGTGCGAATTGTGTAGTTGGCGAAAATGCACAGATTGTGCGCAGCGTATTGATGGCTGGTGCGAAAGTTGACGCCAATGCAGTTGTGATAGACAGTGCAGTTATGGGACACGTCGGTGCGTTTGCACAGGTGACATCGTGCTTGATAGGTGCGCAAGGTGAGGTAAATTCGGGTGCTGTTTTGAGAGATGCCAAAGTTCCAGATCCGGCTTGCTAGACATTATTTAGATGACAAGCAAATCAATCATCAAGAGTTAACTGATGCAGAACAGTGCTCTTGTTTGCGGTGGCGCTGGTTTCATCGGCTCGCATTTAGTTGATCGACTATTGGCTGACGGTCACAATGTTGAAGTTGTCGACGATCTATCTGTCGGGTCGTTAGCTAATCTCAGCGAGGCTCGAGCAAATGGAAGTGGATTGAGATTTCACCACTTGGATATTTTGGCCCCAGAGTTTTCAGATTTGATTTCGATTCGCCAGCCGTCTGTTATTTATCATTTGGCACTGCTCCCACCAAGCCAAACTACAACTAGTGAGTTCTTGGCTTCGGCAAGTCTGCTGCTGGCGGTTCTTGAAGCAGCGCAGAAACACAAAATTAAAAAAGTTATTGTCGCGTTACCCGCAAATTTGATCTACGGAGAAGTCCATGCGCGACAATTGCCGGTCAAAGAAGGTCACAAGCCCGAACCTATGGGTGTTGCTTATGTAATGGCGAACGCTCTTGTAGATCTCATGACCGTGTATCGCGAAAGTTACGATGTTGAGTTCACTGCTTTGGCAATGACAAATGTTTACGGTAGGCGTCAACGCCCACGCGATGGGGTAGTTGCAGCATTTGCTGACTCGATGCTGAAAGATAATTCTCCTGTGATTTATGGAAGCGGTCGGCAAACACGAGATTTTTTATTCATTGATGATGCAGTCGATGCCCTTTCTCGCGCAATGACGAAGGGTGGAGGTTTGGTAATCAACATCGGAACCGGAGTTCAAACTTCAGTTCAGGATTTGTGGAAGTTGATGGGTGCATCTACAACATTGAGAGAAAGATTCGAGCCCGCGCGACATGGAGACTTACAACGCAATTCAGTCAACGCAACACGGGCACGAATTCAACTCGGTTGGGCTCACTGGACGACTGTAAAAGCAGGTATTGCAGAATTACTAGGCGACTTAAATTAGCTATTTAACGAAACAGATCTTCTTGCGGAGGTCTGACTAGTTCGCTGATATCTGAATTACGAAACCAGGTTTCGTCAGCACCGCGAACTACGGCAACGGGCACGCCTGAAGACTTTCCCATAACGAGTTCGGCAGCGCTGGCTAATTCGTCGGCAACTGCGACTTCTGTTACTTGCATAATTCTGCCAAGTGAATCTGGCGTTCCACGCAGATCTACAACACCGGCGATACCGGCTACGCCAATTGCGACATCCGTTAATCCTTTTCGCCAGGGTCGACCAAAAGTGTCGCTGATAATTACACCGACATTGACTCCCAGAGTTGCGCCAATGATGTCACGAATTCGTCGCGCAGATTTATCGCTATCAATTGGTAGCAAGGCTGCGTATCCGCGCTCGACATTCGATAAGTCGATTCCGCTGTTGGCGCAGACAAACCCGTGTTTTGTTTCGGTGATAATTAGATCTCCGCGACGGCGCACAATTCGCACCGCCTCGTCTTCGACTAGTTGCTTATGGCTAAGTGGGTCGGTTGCGTCAATCGGTACAAGTCGACCTTCGGCTTTTGAAACAATTTTTTGAGTCACGACTAAAACATCATTATTTTGCAATGGCCCATTTGGTTCTTGTCGACAGGCATCTGAGATGATTTTTCCGAGTTGATCCTGTGGCGTGATTTCGCCGATTCCTTCGACGCCCCAAATTGTTAGTCGGCCCATGATTTAGCGAGCGATGCTGTTAAGAGTTGTTTGGGCAAGTTCACTAGAAATTTTCTGGTCTGACATCACAGTATTCGTCACGATGCAACGCATTCCTTCTCGTTCAATTGCGTCTTTGAGATCTGCGTCCACGGTGTCAATGATAAGTGTCGAAGCAATATTTTTATATAGTCGTGCCACGCCGAGAGCAGAAGATTCATGCCCCAGTTCGGTGAGCATTCGATCTGCTGGTCCTTTGAGAGCATGGCCACCAATGATTGGCGAGATTGCCACTACTTTGTCACGATTAGCGGTAAGTACTTCGTCTACGCCCGCAAGTGCGCGAATTGGGCCGATTGAAACAATCGGGTTAGATGGTGCGATCACGATGACATCGGCCTGATTAAATTCGCTGATGCAGTTGGGTGTTGCAGTTTCGGCACCTTGAAAATAGATCGCTCGCACAGCAACACTGTGTTGAAACTTAACGAAATATTCTTGAAAGCTAATTTGTGTTCCGGCTTTACCAGCTTGACAATCTTGCGCGAGTTCAACCAAAGTTGAAACATCACTGTTAGTCATTGGCACAATTCGTTGAGCAACCTTCCATGCGCGGGCAATCTCACTGGTGATTTGTGATGCATTGGCTCCTTCGCTTCTTCTCGCGGTGCGATAAAAATGTGTAGCAAGATCTTTGTCGCCAAGATTGAACCACTCCGGTGCGGCTATCGAGCCGGTTGGTCGCACATCGACGTATCGCTTCAGTGACTCCATTGCTCGCCAAGTTTCATCTGAAAGTCCCCAGCCGCGCTGCGCATCAATCGCCTCGCCGAGTGTGTAAATCACGGTGTCAATATCAGGTGAGATATTTAGTCCGTGTAAAATCGTGTCGTCACCAGTGTTGACCAACGCAGTTGTCGCCTCTTTCTTATGAACTAATGCAAGTGCGCGAAGAAATCGTGCAGCACCAACTCCGCCAGCGAGAACCACCACTGAATTGATCTTTGAATTAGCAATCATCGTCTTTGAGCGTACGGCTCAGGTAGATTAATAGTTCGTTATGACACGCGCACTGATCACTGGCATTACCGGTCAAGACGGTCGGCATCTCGCTGAATTTTTAAATAGCAAGGGATATGAAGTTTTCGGGTTGGTTAAGGGACAAAATAATCCCAAGGCAGAATCAATTCGTGATGAGTTTCCGTTTGTTCAACTCGTACCTGGCGACCTTGCTGATTTTTCAAGTCTCGTTAGTGCACTTGAAATGTCACAACCAGATGAAGTTTATAATCTGGGCGCAATCTCATTTGTGGCAATGTCATTTAATCAAGCCGAACTCACGGGCAACATAACAGGGCTCGGTGTTCTGCGAATGCTTGAAGCGATTCGTTTGGTGGGCGGGGCACGAAAAAATCCAATTCGTTTTTACCAGGCCTCTTCTTCTGAGATGTTCGGTAAGGTGCGCGAGACACCGCAAACAGAAATGACGCCATTTCATCCGCGTTCTCCTTATGGAGTTGCGAAAGTTTTTGCACACGACATCACGGTGAACTATCGAGAGAGCTATGACATGTTTGCTTGCTCAGGTATTTTGTTTAATCATGAGGGCCCCCGTCGTGGACTCGAATTCGTAACCCGAAAAATCACAAACTCGGTCGCCCGAATAAAATTAGGTCTGCAAACCGAACTCGTGCTCGGAAATCTTGAGGCTAAACGAGACTGGGGTTTCGCTGGTGACTATGTAGAGGCGATGTGGATGATGTTGCAACAACCAACACCTGATGATTTTGTTATCGCTACTGGCAAAGCGCACTCAATAGAGCAGTTGCTTGAAGTCGCATTTAGTGCTGCCGATATGGGTGACTGGCGAAAATTTGTGCGTCAAGATCAGAGATTCTTTCGCCCAGCAGAAGTTGACTTATTAATTGGCGACGCGACAAAAGCAAATACAAAACTCGGCTGGCAACCAAAAGTTGGCTTTGAGGCTCTGATTCAGATGATGGTCAAAAACGATTTAGATTATGAGTCAAAGCGACATCGATAGCGAACGCAGTTTCGCGCGCAGACTTGTCGCAAACGAAATTAATCCGACTACAGAACTTGAAACGAGTGCGAGCTCAACGCGCAAAAACAAGTCGTCGCTGACGAGCCAGACTGTGAGAATGTAAGCAAGAAACGCCAGTGACCAGCCGATCGCAACATGCTTATGACCGTTGAGGGCGATTACTGCCTGGGCAATTGCCAAAGCCATCATGTATATACCGCTTGCAAGTGCGAGCAGGGTGATTGTTCGGCGGTCGATGCTTCCGCCATAAACAAGATCAAGAACATTTGGACCGATCGCAACTGCACCAACCGTGCCAACTACGCCTACGCCAAAAACTAAAATTACCAACTGATTGAATCCGGATCGAAATTCTTTTATGTCGCCACGTGCGGCGAGTCTGGTGAGTCTCGGTAAGAGTGCTGCTTGAACTGCTTGAAACAAAAATAGCGGCACGCGAGTTATCAACACTGCATTGCCGAAAAGTGTGACGTGCTCGGCAGGCGCAGTATCGCCAAGTAATGCCACTGTGATTGGCCCTGCGTTTACTAGAGCTGCAGCAAAGATCGAACCGCATAGCAATAGCCCTAGATTTGGCGTGATCTCAGACCAAGTCGCTGGTGGGCCGTCTTCAATTTTCAATTGACCTGACAACAAAATTATCAAAACACCGACGAGCGGAGTGAGCACAACCACCAATGCGTACGGGCCAAGTTGGTTTACTCCAGCAACCAACAAAATTAAGCAAACTACAACGCGAACTGCCCCGTCGGCACCAACAATAAAACCGTATGAATTGAACTTTCCGAGTCCAGAACACAAACCTTTGACGATGTAGAAGACACCATAGACGGCAATAGCGATTGCCAAACTGGCTGTGACGATGCCATGACCTTCAAATAAATTGTCATTTACAAACGGTGCAAGTGCGGCGATCGCGGCGATTAATCCGACGACTATTCCAGTGCAAAGGATCAGAACTTTTCGTACAACTGGTCGAGCACCTTGGCCAAGTGCGCGTCGATGGGCGATAGCCCGACTGATTTCTTGTTCAACTGGTAAAAAGAATCCTGGTGCGAGCGCGAACATCACGAACCAAAGTGAAACCAGTGGTTTGAAACCATCTTGGCCTAGTGCCTGCTGGCCAATCTTGAAAAACGCGTAGATTGTTAAGCCGGCAATTATTAGGCCAATTGAAATCGCAATTGTGCCTTCTGGTAGATCAACACGCTTATTTTTAGTGGCGAGCGATGAACTCGAAAGACTCTCGTTTTGTAGCGACACTAGTTAAATAAAATATTTAAAATTGTTTTGCAATTTTATCTTGCAACTTCGACATCGCTTCGCGACGACAAACTTGTGCTTTTTGAAATGTTAATATTCCGAGTCCAACCGCAATATATGTAGCGTCTTTGGTGAAGCGCAACAAATCTTGCGCCTTGATTGGCCCAAGTCGCAACTCGTCTAAATTGATTTCTCGCACTGTGTCTCCAATCTGCGTTTAGTTTATAGAGCAATACACATCAAATCGGCACAAGTAGCCGCAAGTAGTCTTATAAAGGCATGAGTCGGGTCAGGTTTGGATCAAGTAAATCAGGGGAGAATTCTGCGCCACCCGTGGTGACCGCAATGGTTGTTCACCAACCAGGGCCATGGTTTGATGAAGTACTTCAATCGCTTGCGAGCCAAGACTATGCAGCACTGAGCCACGTATTTTTTTTAACTTCCCAAGTTGTTAATGCGAAGGCTGATACCGCTGCATCGCAATTGTTGATGAAAAAGATTCAAACTATGTTGCCTGAATCGATTGTTCGAATTGTCGAAGGAAACCCTGGCTTTGGCGCTCTAATAAATGAAATACAGCGCATCGTCGAAGGCAATAGAGGTTTGTTTTGTGTGATGCACGACGACGTGTTGTTGCAATCGTCAACAATTAGCCAGTTGGTGCACGAGATGCTGGTGTCAAATGCTTCGGTTGTTGGCCCAAAACTTGTGCAATGGGATAACCCCACGATCTTGAAATCGGTTGGTCAGTTAATTGATCGATGCGGCGAGGTCGACCCGTTGATTGAGGCAAATGAGCGTGACCAGGAGCAACACGATTCGGTAAAAGATATTTTTTTTATTAGTTCGGCGTGCATGCTTATCAGGGCAGACACATTTCGAGAATTAGATGGCTTCTGTCGAGAGATTTCGTTTTTTGGGGAAGATCTTGAGTTTTGTTGGCGCGCACATTTAAGTGGGGCAAGAGTAATCGTCGCGCCTTCGGCGGTTGTGCGACATCGCGAAATGTTTGCTCAGCGAGCGCCAGAATTTTCGAGAGATGCATTGAGTGCTCGCCACCGTGTGCGAACTGTTACGACATTGACATGGAGACTTGAACTTCCGCTCGTATGGCTACAGATGCTTGTCACTTCAGTTATTGAAACCATCTTTGGAGTCTTCAGTGGCAACTTCAGGGGCTCTTTGGCGAATTTACGAGCAACCGTGTCTGTTTTCGTCGACTTTGCATATGTTTGGGGTCGCCGCCGCGAAGTTCGGAAAGTTCGGCGAGTACCAGCAAGTGATATCAGCAAAATGCAGGTCAGGGGTTCGGCGAGAATTACAAAATTTATTCGACATCGGCGTGCTCTCGAATCATCTTCAATTGCATCGGCGGCGAAATCAAAAAAACTCTGGCGACAAAGCTCAACAAGAGAAGCCGGATTTGCTCTTCTCGTCATATTTTCTTTAATCATTATTGGTAGTCGCGGAATCATTCTTAACGGAAGCCGAACCGTTGGAGAATTTTTACCATTTGAAGGTGGTGCGAATACCGCAGGTTCATTGATGCAAATGTTTCGATCGGGTTGGTGGTCGAGTGGTTTTGGCGAAGCAGCAGCAAACCCAACTGGTCTTGGGATACTTGCGTTTGGCGGGTTTTTTGTTTTTGGAAACCTTGCATTTCTCGAAACTTTGATGATCGTTGGTTCGTTGTTTGTTGGTTTCTTCGGAATGTGGAGACTGTGTGGCTCGTTATATAACACCCGCGCTCGACTAGTTGGGGCAACCGTCTATGTGGCTTTGCCGCTTTCTTATGATGCAATCGCGCGTGGTCGTTTTTCGGCATTGTTGACTGTTGCCGCGCTACCTTGGGTATTTGACCTCTTGCGAAGATCTGGTGGGTTACAGCCCAACGAACGAATTGATGGTTCAACTAATTCGCTTTTGTCGAATTCAGAGAAGTCAACTGATGTCGGCATCTCTCGTTTGACTCAACTGATCAGTGCTCTAGTTTTGATTCTCGGTTTAGTATCTGCTTTTGCGCCCGCAATTTTAGTAATCGCATTTTTTGGAGTTATTTTGTGGTGTGCTGCATCTGTTTTTGGTGGAACATCAGTGCGCAGTATTGGCACAATGTTGTCTGTTGGTGTCGTCAGCGTCTTTGGTTCACTTTTTATTAATTTGCCTTGGTCAATGCATTTTGTTTC
>Ga0114968_10004584_pt1 | contig 10284 bp, 8 predicted proteins | sample M_130807_EF_Meta_FD_87020 | JGI IMG/M metagenome (GOLD analysis project Ga0114968, IMG submission 87020) | Freshwater microbial communities from Lake Montjoie, Canada to study carbon cycling - M_130807_EF_MetaG | ecosystem: Environmental > Aquatic > Freshwater > Lake | place: Lake Montjoie... | reverse complement strand
TTTCGTCAGACATCTTATTGCCCAAGATCTTTTCGCCATACAGAGCCGCAGTTTGGATGGCCTGAGGCATGTTAACGCGACCTTTCAAATCGGCATTGAGCGCTTGTGCAACTTTGGTAGCACCTTCTTGGGTCATGCCCTCACGCTTAAGTTGCTCTGCATCGGCCTTAGCTCGGTCTGCCACGGTCAGTCCGGTGTCTAAAACCGCCTCGGTCGACAGTACGGTCTTTTGAAATTCAGCACACTGGCTCTTCGCGTTGAGCAGTGCCTTACCAAATGCGGCAATCCGTGCATTGACAAAATTGGGATCACTGGGGGGTGCAGAGATGGTAGCCGTCGCAAAGTCGATCAAAACCGTTCGGCCTGCTTCATCTTTTTTATTGTCTTTCACTTCTCGCAAACCTTGCTCTCGGATGAATTTATCCATTCGTGAACGAACTGTCTCTCCACCCGAAATGCTGTTGGGCAGTTCGGGCAAAGGCTTTTGTTCAATTTCTAACTTCGCATCCTGAGACCAACTTGGCACAGCAGTCAATAAACTGATCCCGAGCACAAGCGAGAATGATTTATTGGATTTAGTTAGATTTTTCATGTTTATATCTCCTATAAAATTACCAGTCTTGATCGTCTTTTTTCGTGCCACCTGAACCCGAGTTGGATGAACGCGCTCCATACAGTGTGGGCAAAGTCGCTTGAAAAATAAAAGCCATAGAAGGTTCATCGGGAATAAGTCTGGCCAGCAAACTGCCAGATGCAATATTGGGAGGTAGTCGACCAGACACCAGGCGTGCAGTAGATGTTCTGTCCGTCACACCGGTGACTTCAACAATAGCGATTTCACTTTCCGCCTGCCCAAGCGATTCCTTGGTATAGGGGTCGGTTAAGTGTTTACCGAGGAAGACCAATCGATAGCTGCGACCTGTTTGTACTGTGTCGCCACCTTGGTTAAACGTCACTTCTTTGTCGCTCCCGCCCACCACCGCAATGGGGTAAATGGCGGAGCTGATGATTTGGCCTAGGTCTGCACCAATGTCCGCTGCGTATTGCTGAAGCGCAGAACTAGAGGGCAATCGCCCGGGGTTGTTATAGGTCTGTGCAAATTTAATCTGACCAGTTGCAATGTCGATCACACGAACATCTACGGCAACAGGCGCAGAGAAACGGGTAACTACCCTGCCAGTAACACGCTCTTGCTGTGTCTGCCGAGGTAAAAATTCATTCAATGCCACCAAAACAATGTAGTCCGCGCCCACGCGAACACCAAACTTAACCGTTTCCTCTATGGGCGCATTACTGGCATTGGCACCTTTCAATTCTTGATTGCTTTTGGCCGTGTTGCGGCGATCAATCATTGCGAACTTACGGGTTTGCGTGAGATAGGCCTCCAATGAAGAGGCCACACCATTGCCAAAATTTGCGGCTTCAGAAATGCTTGCTGCAGTCCCTTTAAGCGCAATAGGCAACACCGCCAACTTCATACGCTTGAGCTGCTCGGAGGGCTTGTATGATGGAATTACAGCTTTGATCGTCACAAAAGTTCTGCCAGAGCCGGGGCTGGTGCCAGATTCCAAGACCTTGTATGACTTGATGATGCCGCGGGTCAGGCGCTCAATATTTTGTTTGAAACTTTCCTCGAACTTAGTTTTGTCACCGCTGGTGACTTCACTCATCGACAAAGATGTCGACGTGGATATTTTCATTCCACCGACCTGCCCTATGGCGTTCTCAATCGCATTAACAGTTGCAGAGGAAACATCGCCGCCATTACCCGTTGCGGTAACTTCGCGCATGATGATTTGTGATTGGGCAACAAGTGGCAAGAAGAAAACACAGGCCAACAGCGCAGTTACAACATATTTACGGCGCATGACAAAGGCCGAACTAATGACCATTCTCATTTAAGGTTGAGTTGATTTATCACCACGTCAGCTGCGACTTTCGCTGCCGTTGCCAAGGCGTTTCTACCTGCATCGCCTTGCTTTTCAGCACGCCCACTAAAAGTACGGTTTGCGGATCCAATGCTCTTTGAAAAGCGACCTGATAGATCATAGGCTGTGATATTCATATTGCCACTTGCCAACCACAGGCCTGTATTTGGGTCTTGTCGGTAGCCGTCAACCTCAATCGAGGCGATGATGAATTTATTCAGCTGGCATTCTTTGATTTTTTTGAAAATGTCGTTGCGTATGTTGGCTGGCAGTTGACCAGCCTCGGACTCAGCGTATAGCTTTGAGAATGATCCGTTATCAGGAACGCCACAATTACTAACCAACTCTTCCCAAGGTACGGTTGCAATCTTATTATTGGTCAATGTTTCTCCAACGCGATTTTGCAAATCATCGATATTTGCCCAAGGCACATAATTGATGCGATCGCGCTTGTTCTCTTGTGAGCCACCAGTCACAGTTTTGGACGTTTGCGTTACCGAAACAGAGTCCGCAGAGGCCTCGGTTGACCCGGTCTTATTGGCAGCAGAGGCATCCGCGCTAGCGGAAGAACCGCTGGTACCTACGGACGACTCAGCACGCTTAGTGATTTTGGTATCAAAAGACGTTTGGGAGTCTGCCACTCGTGCCATAACCAAAAAAGCGATGTCATCTTGTGGACCAGCTTTGGCACCTCCGGCGGCTTGTGCACTTTGACGTAGCCGACTCTCTACCGTCGCTTCATTGATGGCAGCCTTGATGCTTATGGTGCAAGCGGCAGGTTGCGGGACACATTTTTCATCCACGACATTCACATCCACCAAATAGCTATCAATCTCACCCAAAAATGCTTTTTCATTGGCAATGATATTGTCCAGTTTGGCACCTTGCAGCGTTCCAAGGTAATTTTTCCAAGCAGCCACTTTGGCTTTTGCCAATGCGTCTTCCTTTTTCACCTCTGTGGCTTGGCCACGTACAAATTTTTGCTGTGCGCCGGCAACGCCAATGAACGCAAGCATTACAGTCACAAGCAATGCGCGGGCAATCAAATTGACTATTAAATAGCTTTTCATAAACTTCATTTCAGCCTCGGGTTTTTGTGCACAATTCAATCAACCTTGGCAACGCAGGTGCAACGAAACTTAGCTTGACTTCAACCGAAGCCAATAGGTTTTCGTCCTTAGTAGCCAAGCCTTTCAACAACTGGGTCAGCGTGCGCGACATCAATCGGTCAAAGAATACCAAATCACGCTCAGGCGTGTCGTCTTCTGTGCTGTTCAAGGGCATGCGATCTTCGCCAGTCGATGAGGCCAGCAGGTTCAGTATCTTTTTGTCTGGCAAGTTGGAGTATTCATCCAAGACGACCAACCGCATCACAACTGTTCGTCTTACGATATTGACTCCCTTTTGGCTGCTGACTGTCACTTGCTTATCCAGGTCGCGCAAGACAACCTCAAATTTCAAATCAGCGTCTGGAATGCTGATTTCTTGTTGGGCAGCCAAGTCATCTGTGAACTTGACTGCATAACGCTTGGCCAAGGCATCGTTTTCTTGAAATGGCAATAACGGAATATCCAAGTTGTCACACAAGGCCGAGCTAGTTGAAAAACCCAGCAATTCCTCATTGAGTACGTTTTGGATACGATAACTTACCAATTTTTCCTTAGCGTCTTTGTGTATTGTGGATCTGGTCAAACGCGCAAAGTAGTTGCTGCTAAAGCCTTGGTCCCACTTATTGAAACGGCCTAAAAAGTGAGAAAACGCGTTGCCGTATGCTGTGTATGCTTCGCCCATGTAGCCAACAGCTCTTCCTCGGACGTCCTTGAGATCTCCCCCTGGCCGCTCCATTCTCAGCATGAATGGGAAGGAGGAAAGCACACGCCAACCGGTGCCTTTGTCAAAGGACAGGATAAGCCCCACGCCAGACATGAAGATGAACAACGTGTTGGCATTCTCACCATCCTTCTCCACGCGGGCACCCACAGTTGTTTCGTAATCGTGTGCAAATCCCAGCAGGAGGTTTTCACCAAACTCTACGGAGTCCTTAAACTGCACACGACCCTGTTGCTGGCTTGATAGCAAATTTTTCAGCGGTTCACGCATAAACGCAAACGCGGTCGCGTCGCTCAACTTCTTGTTGTACTTTCTATGAACAAACTCTCTGGTTAAGTCATAGCGCGCCTGAGCAGCGCCTCCATTCAAACCAAATCCGGTCCATACAGGCGGGGTCTTCGGCTTAAACTTGTTTGCTACCGGTTGAGCCCAAGTTTGTAATGGCCTCAGCGATACAAATGCGGTAAGTCCCGCGAAAAGAATGCGTCTGGTGATCATTTCTTAGCCCATCAATCTTTATATTTGCCGTTCAAATCCTTGGTTGTTGATTCAACTTTCTTGATGTCAGGTTTGGGGACGTCTTTGGCTCGCATAGCCTGATCCCACTTGGCGGAAATTAGGCAGCTTTGAATCAACGAATTATTCGCAGCCGACAAAGCTGGCAAAGGCGCCGCCATTTGGACAAGGTCACCGCCCAGATTGGCTGTCATCACCTGCATCAAGTCACCGTACGACTGACTAATAATGTTTTGGGCAACCAAACGTTTTTCCTGCGCGGTAGCGAGCATTTTCTTTTGCGTATCGTCTAGGGTTCCTACCTTGGCAAACATTTTGATTTGGGCAGCCTGAACCTCGGGTGAAATATCTTCAAATACAGGCTTTTCGCCCTGCGCTGATGCTTTCAACGATTTGATGCTCAGCAACTGACCTTCGAGTTGGTTACCACCTTGTGTGGCCTTGATAATGTCATCTCCAATTGCAATCGATTCGGCGTTATATTTGGCAGCCTCAGCAAACATCTTTCCAACGCGAGTAGTTGGAAGTCTTTCAGCGAACGATTTTTGAGCCGCCTCAATTTGTAATCCCATTTGCGCGGGCCCTTCCCATTGTTGCCGATAGGGCATATTGGGCTCATTCAAAAAGATGTCCTTGGCTGTGGCAGTGTGAACCAACCCGTAATTTTGAATATCAAACTCTTTTTTCTCTCCTCTTGGCTTGGAGTAGCTTGACTTAAGGTTGCCCGCACCCACTAAATCGGCTAGAGAAGAGCCAATATTCTTGACCCCTAGTTCTCCATATGCATTTACTCGGGCCCGAAAGACAATGGCGGTGTAGTGATCATTTTTCAGCGCAGCTTGGTGCAATTCGCTCCATCTGACCGGGCTTACAGACGCTTCGGGAACTTGTAAATGTAAGAACGCCAAGGCCATCAACGCGTCTCCACGCTCTTGCTCTTCCGTAGAGCGAGAAATTTGAATCAATGCCGCCAATGTTTCTGGCTCTGGAAAGGCCAAGAAGGTGTCATAAATGGCTCGAACTTTCTTGGTCTCGAAAGATGCCTGAAAAAATTTGGCACTGGGAAAGGTTTTGTTTATTTTTCCTTTACTCATCCCCTTTAGAAATACATCTTGCAAGCCGTCCAAATCCGAGATTTTGAATTCTGTTTTTATAATATCATTGCTAATTTTAATTCCCTCAATCGACCCAACCTGTTGCCTGCACCATTGGTCACTGGGCATTAGTCCACCTGATTTTCCAGGAGTCCCAACCGGGGTGGGCGTGATATTGGGCGCAGCATTTCCAGCAGGTTTGGCGGGGAGCTTAATATTTGCAAGATCCTTTAGCAAATTGTCAAATTGAGCGTTGGCTGACAATGGCAGACCGAAAATGGCTACACACAGGTAAACGGCTAAAAAGTGCTTTTTGAACATTTAATACCTTCTGATTCTTAAAGGAGAAGAAATACCTATTTAGAAAAAAATCTATCAAAAAAATATTATTACAAATAATTATATTAAAAGAATTGATAATGCAGCATTACTCAAAAAAGCGCTCGTAGCGTCTTGTCAAGATTATCTATTGGTTTATGAATGCTTCGTATCAATTTTATGACTTTACACGATTTTTGTCAAAAATTCAAAAGTTTTTGGGGATCATTCATCTCCGCCGTTGAACCACGATAACGAACGGGTCTGGCGCAAGTGAAGTTCATTCAATCGTGCTGTTCAGTGTGCTGGCTTTGGGCTTCCTTGCCATTTGCCTGTCGCGCCATAGTTCGAACTCCACTATGTCGTTTCGCGTCAAGTCTTCCAATTGCCGCTCACCAAAGTACGGCACGAAGTAGCGTTCAATGCAGGTGGCATACGAGTGTGCCGCTGTCATTGTTTTGCTTGCGTCTATTTGCCTGCGTAGCACTGTCAGCGTCAACTGCGCAATGTGTGCAAAAGAGTGTGTTTGGTGTGCTAAACCCAAGCGTTGACGGTATCTGGCTTCGTCATACTTGTCGCAGGCGGCGGCAATTGCATTCTCCAAACTTGCTTTGTGCGTAGAGAATCTCACCCACTTGCCGTCTGTCAACTTGAAGCGGCATTGGTACATCAGGCTGCGGGTGCGGCGGTACAAGACAAGTTCGCCGTCACGTAGCAGAAGAACGCTGGGCTGCGCTGGTATGAGGGCGGCAATGGTGCGCTGCTTGGGCATTGCGTCATTGGCAACACCTTGTTCTTGCGCACGGGCAGCGTGGCTTTTTGTCACTGCGCACCACCCCGCAGCGTGGCTGCCAAGTGCTTGCAGCGTGGGCTGCAGGGGGCGACACGCAAACAAAAGCCACTTTGCAGCGTCGCACAAAGTGGCTTAGGGTGTAGGAATGGTAGGGCGTGAGTGACTTGAACACTCGACCAAAGGATTATGAGTCCTCTGCTCTAACCAACTGAGCTAACGCCCCACACAAGCCGCGGATTGTAGTTGCAGCCTCCCCCACCCCGGTGCGGGGGTACTTTGGAGTTTCAAGCGCCGCCCCGGTCGGTCCCGTCCGGAGTGCTCTTGATTCTGTTCGCTATACGCTCAATGCGTGGAAGTCGATGCGGCAGTCGCAGATTCGTCAAAAATGGTCCCGCCGAACTTCAGTGCGCTGCACTCACGCTCCGACTGGACGACCGGGAAAAACATTTGGCGAGACCAGTGTTCCTGGCCAAACAATTGGTCGTCGCGCAGACCCACGGCGGCTGGGTATTGGCGTGTGATGTGGGCCGACCCAAAAATTACATCCCACAAAAAGAGCAGATTGCCGAAGTTGCCTTTGTAGTGACCCACACCATCGGCATTGGTAATGGCGTGGTGAGCCCAATGGGTCGCCGGGGTAGAGATGGTGCGCTCGAGCACCCACATCAGCGGCCGCAACGCGGGTATGCGGTACAGGGGCTCGTCCCAGCGCCAAGCGCAGTGAGCGCCCAATATGACTGCCAACTTCACCACGATATAGACCGCATACACCATGCCGCCGACGCCCAAATACAACAGTGCACCGGCAAACCATAGCCCCGGCATCATGAGGTAGTAAAAAAAGTTGTTGCGGAAGGTGACGCGGATGCTCATGTACTGCGCCGAATGGTGTGCCCGATGCAGAGGCCATAGCAGGGGTGAATGGGAGGCGCGATGCCACCAATATTGGGTCATATCGTCGGCCACTAACAAAAGACCCACCATGCCCCACCAGGGCAAATCAGCCAGTGCGCCTTGCATGCCTGGCGCAAGCCAAGCGCCCAACTTGGCGGTGCTCATAATCGCCAACGGCTGGGTGATGGCCAGCAGGCTCAAGAACATGAACAGTTCAAGCTTGGAGTCATTGGGAGTAGCCGTGGTGCGGACCGTACTTTGGTAGCGGCGCGTCACAAATTCCATCAGCCCGAAGCCAATAATCAGGCAGAGCACCAACGCATTTTGAACTTGGCTCGCATTCATAAAGAGATTCTCCAAAATTGTGCGGCCAATGTAGCCTGAGCGCAGGCGCCCTGCCAGCGGGTTTGCCCCTAGCCCAGCCTCGTTTGGTTCACCTAAGAGACACCACCGCAGCCCGGTGCTAGCGATCAGACAAAAACAGTTCTTGCAAATCGCTCAAAAAGTCGAAGCCTCGCACAGTGGGGCGTACCCGGTGGAGGTCGCGTTCGATCAGCCCCTTGCGTTCGGCAGCGTCCAAGGCAGTGGCGATGGCGGTAACAGGAAGGCCCGTGCGCTCGGTGAACTCACGCAGTCCAAAGCCATGGCGCAGCCGCAGGGCGTTAAGCATGTACTCAAACGGAAGGTCGGCGCGCGACACTTCTTCGTTGTTGGCGAGGGCGTTGCCCGCCAAAGCACGCTCTTGGTAGAGGCGGGGCTCGCGAAGCCGTACCTGCCGCACCACCCGATGGGCAAAACTAAGCTTGCTGTGGGCCCCGGCACCAACGCCTAAGTAGTCGCCAAACTGCCAGTAGTTGAGGTTGTGCGCGCAGCGGTGGCCTTCTTTGGCATAGGCCGACACTTCGTAACGCTGCAATCCGGAAGCCTCGGTGAGTTCGGTGATGTGGTCGAGCATGCCATACGCAAGGTCATCTTCGGGCAGGGTCGGCGGAAATTTTGCAAAGTAGGTATTGGGCTCGATCGTCAGGTGGTAGATCGAGATATGCGGTGGTGCGAAACCCAGCGCCAAGGTGATGTCCTGCCCCACTTGCGCAAGCGTCTGGCCCGGCAGCGCGTACATGATGTCCAGGTTGAAGGTGGAGAAGGAGCGCGCGGCCTCCTCCACCGCCGCCAGCGCCTGGGTGCGGTCATGGACCCGGCCCAGAGCCTTCAGGTGGGTATCGTTAAAGCTTTGCACACCAATCGACAGACGGGTAACGCCGGCCTGCGCAAAGGCAGAAAAACGGTCCTTCTCAAAAGTTCCGGGGTTGGCTTCGAGGGTGATTTCGCAATCGGCCTCCAGCCGCAACCGGGCCCGGATTTCGCTGATCAGACGGTCAATCGCATCAGGCGAAAACAGACTGGGCGTGCCCCCGCCAATAAAGATGCTGTGGATGCCTCGGCCCCAAATCAGCGGCAGGGCCGACTCCAAGTCAGCGATGACGGCGTCGATATATTGCCGCTCAGGCAGCGGCCCATCCGGCTGCCCGTGCGAATTGAAATCGCAATAAGGGCATTTTTTGAGACACCACGGCAAATGCACGTACAAAGACAATGGCGGCAGCGCAGCCAACTGCAAGGTGCCCGGCCGCATGTAATGCTGTACGTCATGCTGTACCACAGGCCCGGCATCGGAGCCGGCGTTGGCTACCAAGGGAATCATGGCTGCGTCAGCCAACGTTCACGGATCAGCGCCGCCATGGCATGTGCGGCGCGCCCGCGGTGGCTGTGGGCATTTTTCACATCAACCGGCAACTCGGCAAAGGTTTTCCGAAATTCGGGGATCCACATGACCGGGTCAAAACCAAAGCCGTTGCTGCCAACAGGGGCGAGCGCAATGTGACCCGCTACCCGCCCGACCGCAATCAGCGGTTCGGGGTCATCGGGCGAACGTACGGCCACCAAGGTGCTGACCAAGGCTGCGCCACGATCCTGAACACCCTGCATTTGCTCCAGCAGTGCGCGCACGTTGTTGTCGTCGCCCTTGGCGTAACCAAATTGCGTGGCGTAGTAAGCGGTGTCCACGCCGGGCAGGCCACCAAAAGCATTCACACATAGGCCTGCATCATCGGCAAGTGCAGGCAGGCCCGTATGGCGGGCGGCGTTACGCGCCTTGGCCAGCGCGTTCTCCACGAAAGTACGGTAGGGCTCGGGGGACTCTGGCACACCCAGCTCGCTTTGGCGCACCAGCGCACAGCCGAGCGGTGCAAACATGGCCTGCAATTCGGCAAGTTTCCCCGCATTATTGGAGGCCAGAACGATGCGCACGGCGTGGTTCGCTGCGCTCAATGCGCGGGCAGGGGTTGAGCCAGTGCCTGCTGTTGCAACTGCATCAATTGGTCAATTCCAAGTTCGGCCAGGCCCAGCAAGGCGTCCATCTCCGCGCGTGAAAAGGCGGCACCCTCAGCCGTGCCTTGCACTTCCACAAAATGACCGGCACCGGTCATGACCACGTTCATGTCGGTATCGCAGGCCGAGTCTTCCGTGTATTCCAAGTCCAGCAACGGGGTGCCTTGCACGATGCCCACAGAGATTGCCGCGACCGATGCGGTGATCGGCGACTCCGCGATTTTTCCGTGGGTCAGCAGCCAGTTCACGGCATCTTGCGCCGCCACGAAAGCACCGGTGATGGCGGCCGTCCGGGTGCCTCCATCGGCTTGGATGACGTCGCAATCCAATGAAATGGTGCGCTCCCCCAAGCGCTTAAGGTCAAAAACAGCACGCAGAGAGCGGCCAATCAAGCGCTGAATTTCCTGGGTTCGACCACTTTGCTTGCCACGGGCCGCCTCACGGTCGCTCCGGGTGTGGGTCGCGCGGGGCAGCATGCCGTACTCCGCCGTGACCCAACCTTCGCCACTGCCCCGCTTGTGCG
>Ga0114968_10004582_pt1 | contig 10287 bp, 17 predicted proteins | sample M_130807_EF_Meta_FD_87020 | JGI IMG/M metagenome (GOLD analysis project Ga0114968, IMG submission 87020) | Freshwater microbial communities from Lake Montjoie, Canada to study carbon cycling - M_130807_EF_MetaG | ecosystem: Environmental > Aquatic > Freshwater > Lake | place: Lake Montjoie... | reverse complement strand
TTATCATCCGCTGAACGAATTCCAATACCAATTCCAACTCCTCCGCCCAGCATACTGAGCCAATTTACTTCCGCCAAACAATCGACCAAACCTTCTGCTGAATCGTGAAGATAAGGTAAGAAACATGATATAGGGAGGCCACGACTAGAACGCCCAAAACTAAGAATGGGAGTAGAATAAGATAGCCAATGTTTACTGCTATACTCATATAATCTCTGCGAATGTTCCTGATTAGAACCAAACGCTTTTGATACATATGCAAATCTTTCTTGTGGTGAAATCTCACCGTCTTTCATGTAACTTTCTTTTAATCTTTTAAGACCCAATTCATCAAATAGTGAATCACGGGAATAGTCTACTTTAATATCATGCACGATTTCTTGCATTAAAAACTCCAATTATTATTGTTCTACGAATTCATTCACCATTGGAAATACTTTGGCGATTACTGTTGCACATTCTTTTGCGACTAGTTGATGTTCTTTTTGTGTACCATTAGCACTACGCAATTGTATAAAATGTACCCAACTTCTCAATGTTCCATTCATGTATATTTTCGATACTGTGTTACCTTCTGGCAAAACAGCACGAGCACATTCTTTTGCAATACCATTTTCAATAGCCCATGCGTAAGCATTTTTGGCTTCTTCAATGACACGTTTTTGTCGTTCTTCCCACCATGCAGCAATTGCTAGATTGTTATTCTCAACACTATTTTGACGATTTTTTGGGTCTTGTAGTCTTGCTTCTCTTAGTACGAAATCTAAATCTTTTGTTGGGTCAGCATAACGCTGACTAAACTCTTGAAACGAAAAACTTCTGTGTCGTAATATTTGACGAGCAATATCACGGGTTGTTTCAATCTCTAAACAAGCACTCACCATTTCTAGTGGTGACCAATGTTGATGCTTAGTTAGATAACGAATCAACTTTTCTGATGTTTCTGTGTTGTATTGATTGCTAGGGTTAGATACTCTTGCACAAAAGGCAACCAACTCCTGCACATTTTTCAGGTCAAATTCATCTTCAACCGCCTGCGAATAACTAATCAATTTAACTTTCATAATTTATACCTTCTTCCAAAAAATAAACTTGGCTTGCGCCTCTAATCCCGAAAATGTATTACTACTTATAATATCTTCAATCTCACTTATTGTCAATCCACCCATCACCATCTCATTTACATCTTTACCTTTTACGGTATTAGGCCAAATTACGACATAGTTATCTGATTTGATTGCAACCTCTATCATCTTCACGATTTCTTTGTTTCTCGGTTCATTATCAAATATTAATATTTTTTTGCCTGCTGAAATATTTTTTGATGTTAGTGAAAGATTGGCATCACCACTTGCAATACAATTGGATAGGAATAGACTATCTATCGGTCCTTCCACAATCTTAACAGGTTCGTGAATGTTCATTCTATCAACACCAAAAATAAGTTTGTCTTTACTATCATCGGTGCGTAGAGTTACATAACGTAATTTATAATCAGAAGTTTCCAATGCACGACCTGACACAGCAACTAGGCTATTATATCCATCATAGAATGGTATAACAAGTCTTGCATCGTCAGTTAATTGTTTGCCATGATTTGGAATCAGAGCATCACAAAATTGTTTATAGTGTTGTGTGAATAATAATTTAGAATACCATTGTTCTGGTATTTTTCGTTTCTGTAAATATTCTAAACAGAAATGGCCACTAGGCAGTTTGTCGCACCATTCGGCGTGTTCAAACAGTTTTGATTTTTCGACCTTGTCAAACCTTGGCGGTGATATGTCGAATGATGGGTCTTTGAAATTGGAGTTACCGGATTCACCCGCCTTGTATCTTTCGAGAACATATTCTTTATGAAGATTGGCGTCAATGGATTTGATAAGATTACCAAGATTTGTACCTGCGTTACAATTATGACATTTATAGAATAAACTGTTGCCTTTGCGGTAGATATAACCCCGCATTTTGGACTTATTCTTTTTTGAGTCGCCGCAAAGAGGACACCTGACATTGAACAGGTAGTTATCTTTGCGAGCGAATTTCTCAAATCGGTGAGAAAGAAGGTTTGTGTATTTTAAATCGATATGTATTGACATTCGACCATTATATAATAAAATTCACCACTTGTCAAGTTTTATTTAATTAATTTCAATAAAACATCCGCATGGCCAGTTGCCCACCCGAATGTTGCCATGGCACCAGCTGCCCACCATATCCACTTATCCCTCTGCATTTTAAGTTCGGCAATTTCCTTTGCCAAAGCTTCATGCTGAGAACATGATGCATTATACATCTCACCTAACTTCTCAGTCAAGCCTTCCCTTGTTTTATCAAGGCAATCATGCATTTCTTTTACATCAACTTTAAGGTCATCTAATTTCTCATTTAGATTTTCAACCTTATTTTCAACAATACCAATTCTCTCTATCGTAGTGGCCATTTTATTTTTTCACAGGAACTTCTGTGCCTTCTAGTTTTTTATGTACTTTTACTTCTTTACAAACTTCTTTTTTGGTTTTCTCATCCACATGGCAGACTTTTTTCTTTTCACCACCAGCATAAACGGATGTTGAAAGTGCAGCTGCAATTAAGATAGTTAATAATTTTTTCATTTTATTTCCTTATAGTTCTGGTTGTGCTGCAGGTGGTGGTGCTAATTTACCGCCAAATCCTGTTGATGGTGCAGGCGCACTAAATGCAGGCGCAGGTGCAGAGAATGATGGTGTTGGTGCTGAAAATGCAGGTGCTGGTGTAGGTGCAGGTGTTGGATTAACAGCAGCTCCCGCAATCTTCTCTTGTGTTCTACCAAATGCGGCAATACCTAATACGGCACCCATCGCAAGGTGAAATAGTCCTGCACCTTGTAGTGTCAATGGATTCCATTGTGTAATTGTTTGGTGTTGAACAGTTTGTAGAATACTCCATGCAACTGGAAATATAACCATGTCAAAGAAACACACAACCATATACATCCAACCCATAGCTGGACGCCATTTTTTTTGCATCCAATCTTCGTCTTTTTTAATTTCTGTTGTCATGTTTAGTCCTTAACTACTTTAGATTTAATTTTCTTTTCAACACCAAGTTTTTCTTCAAGTATTGCAATATGCATACGGTTTTCCATAATAGTATCACGATTTTTTTGAATTTCTTTTTCTAAATCTTGACGAAGTTTTTCACGAGCAAGTTCAGCACCACTATTTGTTGCTTGTTTATTATCTGTTGTAACAACCAAACTAACTTTTTGATTAAGAATTGTAACATCATGTTGTAGAGCCCCAAGTGCGCTAATTAAATATCCTGTGCTACCAATTAATAATGGTAATAAAGCAAATAGTAATTTTTCAATAAAAGCGCCTTTAGCGCTTTCTTTTGTTTCTTCAGCCATGTTTAATCCTTATAATGTTATAGGTAACCATAACCAAAGTGCTTGGCTCATTAGTAGAGCACCTAAGGCACCAACAACAATACTGGCATAATAAAGTCTATTATTTACTGCTAGAATACTTGCAGTTAACAATACGATGGCAATTTGAAATAAACTACCAGCATATGTATACCAAGGACTTCTAGACTTTGCTACTGCACGGTCAGCCTCTAACTTACGAGCCTTTTCCATCAGTTCTTTCTTACCTTCACCTGACTTTGGGTCAGATTCATATCGTTCAATCTTAGCGGTTAATTCTCTAACACGCTTAGGGTCACGAGTATTCTCCAACTGTCCTTCAGTGAGAGATTGTTTAATTGATTTTGCTTGATAAAATGCCCATGTATTATTCGCATCAATCGTGTTGTTTAATACTTTACTACCATTACTGCCACCCATCAAGGTGTTGATTGCAAGTAATGCTGCAAGTATAGTAATTACCCAACCTGCTTTATCTTTGATTAGTGCTTCTCTCTCAGAACGAGAAAGTGGTTTTACTTCTGTTGCCATTTATACTCCTAACACATGAAGTGCGTGTTGATAATGTTTAATTCTATCATCAAGTCCAATTGTACCACCATTGATGCGTTTGGTTAGAGTAACAATATCACCTTTATCTGCCCATTGGTTTAAGTTGTTTGACTCCCAAAACCAGCAAGCAGATTGTGCTGCACCTTCAAATGTAGACAGATATTCTGGAACATCTTCAACATCCATTTCAAGACTATCAGCAAAAGCTTGGTAATTTGTTTTACCAGTCAATTGAATAAGTCCACGACCACAATACCTGTAACCATCACCTGATGTTTCAGGACCATTTCCCATACGATTGGCATAAACTTTGTTTGCAATTGCTTCTTGTTTATTAGGCAAATTTGCATATGCATTTGCAAGTTCATCAGTTGGGAAATACTTTGGAAAAATCTTACGAAGTGTTGCAGCTTTATAATTTAGATTTTCTTTTAATGCGGTGAAACCACCAGATTCGTGAGAGCATTGTGCAATGAACGCAGCGATTCGTTGTGGTGTATTGATATCATAGTCAGGCAACAATTGCGACAAGGCATCATGCCAATGTTCGACAAATGGATTTTTTGGTAGTAATTGTTTTAATTGTTCTAGTGTTAATTCCATCATTTTACCTTATCGAAAATGTTTTTTTGTATATTATACCATTCAACAAACGCATCATGTTTCACGGCACATTCATAATATGTTGTATAGTTATTTGTTACCGTTTTGCTTATGTCCGATAATTTTGCTTCGTTTTCTAATTTTTCTAATTGAGGGCATTTTACTAACAACCTTTCAGGTACATCGGGGAACTTTGCAGTAACAGGCACAGTTGTAGAACAACCAGTTAGAATCAATACAAGTAAAAAATATTTAATTTTATCCATGATGTTTGAAATATTGTACTTGGCGTTCACGCTTTTCCGCACCTTCTTTACTGGGGTATGTTCCTAAATTTTTACCAGTTGATTTTGAAACCAATCTATACTGACTGCCTACTTTTACAATGTGTTCTAAAAATTGTTTAAAAGATTTCATTTTGGAGGCTCCGCAGCATCATTTAATGCTTTGATAAATTCTTTAGGAATTTCACATTGACCGCCTGGTGCAAACTTTGTGTCATACTTAATAATTTCTCTGTCAACATATTGAATGATATCTTGACCTCTGCGAGTTATGTATTCTGTTTTCTTCACAACTCTTTCAACAATTTTCACATTCTCTTTTGCTGATTGCACTTCAGCGGCAGCAACTTTCGCTTCCATCTCTTTTACTCTTGCCTGCCATGATTCTTCATTGGATATTGCACCAGCCATATAAGTTCCGATTGCAATAGCCAATACAGAAGCTGCCTGTATTGGTGTACGATAAACATACACGAAAGGTATGAATCTCATCACATATGATGCAAGTAAACCTAATAGACCAGCAAAAAATATTCCGTAAAATATCCAGTTAGGCAACCAAGATAATATCCACATATTAAACTCCTGCTGGTGGTTTTCTACGCACGAATGCCATGAAAGGCATCATTTTCTTTTTCTTCATGCCTGGTTCACCTTTAGGTCCAACACCAATACCTGCAATTTGTCCACCACCAACTGAATTAACTGGTGCATCTTCTTGCATAGGTTTACATTTGTTATCAGTATTACACCAATACATTCCTAATCCACATTCTTTTTTTAATTCATTTGCCATATCATTTGATTTCTCTTAGTATTTCTGCAATTTTCATATCAACAGAAATTTCTGATGATATAATATCCTGACCTTTAATACCTCTGACAACATCTGGCATACACGATAAAAATAGTAGATATGTTTTTAACGCTGAGTAATCACTCTTAGCCATTTTAAAGAACAATAATCTTGTGGATGCTTCTACCCCAAAAACATTATACAGTACCACAAGATGATTGAGAACCAATTGTTCTCTCATCTCACCTATTTTTGCATATCTACGAAACAATCTTTTTAAATAATTGAATCGTTTCATATCTTCCTTAAACTCACTCATTATGCAATTTGGTTTATCATAAACTTTCATCGCATATATCATAACATTTTCATTCGTCAAATCATCAAAGGACATTATTATTCTTCTTCTAGGTCTTCCTCATCTGACATTAGTTCATCAACACCATTCCAATCCGTAACTTCGGCATAGAAATCGTAATTACCTTCATCAGTTAAGTAATATAAAACATATAAAAATAACTCACCATCTAACTCAATGGCAAATTCATCTCCTTCTTCTAAGATATCGTAAAGTGCTGGCAGGTCTAATCCATACCTAAACAACACCTTACGAATCTTTTGAATACCGAGATTTGGAGAGGTAATTATTTCACCCAACTCAATCGCCAGTTGTGAGTTTATCTCCGACTTTGCAATCGGATTCTCATTTGGTTCTTGAGCTGGTATGACTTGGTCCATTTCAACCAAGAATTTACTGAATCGCATTAGAATACGTTTTCGTTGTCACCAGTCATTGAACCCATTGCAACCAATGTTTCTGTTAAAACACGGTTTGCACGGCCACCCATTGTTACGGTGAACACAGCATTACCTGTATTTGGACGTAAAATTGGTGTGTTAGCATACATTCCAGCATTCACGATTGTGATTGTATCGATATAACCAGCAGTATTTGTTGTGATAGTTGCAACAACTGGAATAATGGTAGAACGGCCGTTTGAGCCTGTGTTACCAAATCCACTATTCGCAACAATAGTAATTGTGCTGTTTACACCAACTGCACCTGCGTTAGCAGTAATTGTAGCAACAGGTCCCATACCCACACGGCGAGTTGTCCAACCAGCGTGTTGTGGTACACCAGTTGATGCTACTGTTTTTGCATTAGCTTGTTCTTCAGCAGATACACCAAAAATACCAATTGCTTGGTTGTCGCTAAACGAACCAAGTTTTGTGTTAGCATAATATACTTGTGAATTTGCTGTTACTTCTGGTGTTTTTCCACCATAACCAGCCATTGCACTTGATTTTGGTGCATTGTTGGCAGCGTCTAAGTTTCCCCATAAAGCCATTTTGTTTCTCCTAAAAATCGGTTTGTTTGTTATTTATGTTATTACATCTGAGATGCGGTTTTAATTACTTTACTATTCAATTCAGGGTCAGCAATAAATTTATCCTCTGAATTGTTTTTCTTTTTCTCTTTGGCGACTTTCATAGCTTCACGGACAATCTCGGCTTTACGAGATTCTTGTAAAGGTTCATTAGATTCTTTAACATTAGCTTGCTTTCTAGCAGCCATACGAGCAAGGTGTCTTGCAATTGACATACCACCATGTTTTGCACCAGATTTGTCTGTTACAACACCTGTTGTCTTTTTGTATGGACCATCAAATGGTGGTTTGTTAGCATCATCAGCTTTCTTTTGACGAGCTTGAATAGAGTTATTGTAGTTTGGTTCATCCATAGGTCTAAATGATTCTTTCATATGACCATACTTCTTTTTATACCAGTCAGGCATACCACTTGTCTTACGGAAATGTCTTACTGTTGCAGAATCATTTGCTTGGTCACGATACTTGTTCTCTGCATCTGTATTATGACTTTTCATTGCTTCAGCTGCTTTATGTGCATCTTTAGCAATGTGAATCAATGCCTCATCAGACTTTTTGTGATACTCATGTCCTTCTAAAGGATGACGTTGTGAAGGACGAGCTTCATTAATTCGATTACCAGCAACTTCAACTGAATCACCCATGTAACGACCTTGGCCGTAACCATAGCGTTCAGATTCAGTAGGTTCTTTCGCAACTCTTGGTTTTTGTGGACCAGAGTTCGCTTTTTTCATTTCAGCTGATGTTCTATCACTTAGTCTTTTAAGGCCAGCATTACGAGCATCAAGCTTTGTTTTTGCTTCTTTGTCTTTACCCATACTAGACATCATTTTAACAGCAGCATTCATTCTACTCTTAATTGCAGCTGAATGATAACCTTTTGTTGATACCTCATCCAATTCAACTTCTTCTTTGTTGTGTTTCTTTTTCAAATACTTATCAATCTTACGGGCATATTCGTCTTTGACTTCTTCATCAACTTCACTCATCATATAGTTGGCAACTGTTGAAATGTAATCTTCTGCAAGAGTAATTTTAGATTGAACCCATTCAGCAATATTAGTATCATCTTCTAACATATCATGCACTCTTTGTGCATTACTAATGATACTTTGCAATTGGCCACGAGCCATGTCGCCTTCGTAATCATACTCAGTTTTTTCTTTTGCTTCTCTCATTTGGTCTAATGTTTTTGTAATCACGGTCTTGCCGCCTTTCTTAACAATATTTGGTGACGTTTCTGTTGATGATGGTTCATCACCGATTTCTGCCACTTCTTTAACAGATTGAAAAGAAATCTCGGCAGTAGCGGTTGACATGGGTTTTTTCTTTTTATCCAAAAGAGTGTTTTGTGCTAACCCACCATCTTCAAATAATTTTCTAAAATTTTTCACTTCATCGCCTGTTTAGTTGCGGTTGCATACATCACATTTTTTGCTTTATCACCATAACGGTCTTTGAAACCTGATAAACCTTTTTTCATTGATTTAACAATTTTTTCTTTCTTTTCCATTTCAGCATCAGTCATTTGACGTTCTTTAATTATCTCATATGCTTCATTTGCAACATTTTGGAATTCTTCATCACTCAATGATTCAAAATCAATACCTGCGTTTTCAATCATTTCAAAAATCATTTCATCTGTGATTTCTGTTTCTTCTTGCTTAACTGCTTGCACGAAAGGTTTAGCAACTTGTGCTTTTTCTTTACCTTCTGATTTAGCTTGTGCTTTTTTGATTTCAGCATTGAACTCATCTTGAGTTGCTTCTTCACCAATGGTAATTTCTGCATATTCACCGGCATCAATTACATCCATTGTATATTCAGCAATGTCTTTTGACAATTCATCAATCAATTCATCTTCTTTAGGAATAGATTCCATGAATGTTTTTAATCCACCAGTTTTGTAAATATCAACCATCTCAGAAAACTTTTTCTTTTTCTTTTCCGCTTCAATCTTTTTCAATTCAGCATTGGATGGTCCTTTTACATAATCACTCTCTGGTTTAGAAGCACCATATGAACGACCTTGAATTTTTCTAGAAGGCAAATCAGCCATCTTAACTTCATCTAATTCAACTTCTTCTTTACTTAAACGAGCCTTAGCATCAACAATGCCAAGAGTGCGTTTAACACTTTGTTTTTTGGCATAAGCAGCCTGTTCTTTATCGCCTGAATTTTTCGAATCGGATTGAGCAGCTCTATCTTTTTGAGCACCACCAATGTATGATTTTAATGTGCTGGTGCTAAGTTCATCAATTTGTTCAACTTCTTCTTTACTTAAACGAGCCTTAGCATCAAAAATGCCAAGAGTGCGTTTAATACTTTGTTTCTTGGCATAAGCAGCCTGTTCTCTGTCGCCGGAATTTTTTGAGTCAGACTGAGCAGCTCTATCTTTTTGAGCACCACCAATGTATGATTTTAATGTACCTGTGCTAAGTTCATCAATTTGTTCAACTTCTTCTTTCTTTACATCGGCTTTTTTACCAGCACGAAGCTTCTTAAAGTCATCAGAAGTCAATTCATCTTTCTCTGGCTCATGCACATCCAATTTCTGTTGATTTGGATGTAACTTTTCAGTAACAGGTTGTTGGCCAAGCATAATGCGAGCTGCAATATCGGCAACATCTCTTAATTTTTTATTTTCGAATTCCATGGTTTTTCCTTTTTAGTTTTATAATTTTATACGAAATTAACAATTCCATTTTCTTAATGCTTTATTGATGCGTGAATCTGGATCATTTGCAGTTTTATCAGAAGTCAAACGCTTCTTCATGCCGCCCATGCGAGCACAAAATGATTTTCTACGATTTGCTGATTTTGAACCTGGTTTTAATTTTGATGGCTCTGTTGTAACTGCCATTGAAAGTTTAGAACCTGGATTTTCACGGCGATAAGATTCAATACCTTTGCGATTCAAACCACCAGCCTCCGATTTACCTTCTTTGCGTTGCCATGCAGCCACTTCATCAATCTGCTCATCTTCTTTTACGCAAGAGCCAAGAGAGTATGCTTTTTTACCTGGTACAGATTTGTATCCAGGCCAGCATTTTTCAGCAACAAAAGATTTGAATGACAGCATTTCAGTTTCTTCACTAACTGATTTCCAACCACCACCTTTACCTTTATACCATTTTGATGCCCAACCATTTGCATATGCTGATGGGTATACATCAAATTTAGAGCGAGCTAATGATTTTGCTTTTGACCACAACTCAGGGTTTGTTGGTACATTTTTTTCGTCTAGTTGTTCGG
>Ga0114968_10004578_pt1 | contig 10290 bp, 10 predicted proteins | sample M_130807_EF_Meta_FD_87020 | JGI IMG/M metagenome (GOLD analysis project Ga0114968, IMG submission 87020) | Freshwater microbial communities from Lake Montjoie, Canada to study carbon cycling - M_130807_EF_MetaG | ecosystem: Environmental > Aquatic > Freshwater > Lake | place: Lake Montjoie... | reverse complement strand
TAATTTCATGGGAATGCTACAGACAGTAATGACAGATGGTGTAAATATTAAAGACCGTAGGAAACAATGGCTACGCCAAGTTATTACTAAACCATCACTTGTTTTAAAGATAATGGATGTCAGGCAGTGGAGTGAGCGAACTGTTGTTGCATTAATTATGCAAAATGTTGATTCAGCAATTAGCGTGCAAGCAAAGCGTGGCTTATTTGGTTACCGGCTAACATCAAAGAATGATTCCTTAACACCGAATGCCACATATATCCCGGCTGCTAATGAGGTTGCTCGTCGAATAGCGGAAAATAATGGCGGCATAGCAGGTGGTCATATTGGCGACTTAGTCAACGCACCATTTACTGCTCACTTTGTCGGTGGTTGCGTAATTGGTGATTCAACTGCAACTGGTGTGATTGATCCATATCATCGGGTTTATAACTACCCAAGTATGCATGTTGTCGATGGTGCATCCGTTACGGCAAATCTTGGTGTTAATCCATCACTGACTATTACTGCCCAAGCTGAGCGAGCATTTTCAATGTGGCCAAATAAAGGTGAGATAGATATGAGGCCAACTCAGAATTCACCATATAAAAAAGTTAATGCAGTTATGCCAATCACTCCATTTGTGCCAAAGGGCGCTGTTGGTGAGTTAAAGGCACAAAAATCATAATTATATTTGTATACTTGTCTTAAATTAACATTTTGTAATTAAAGTTTTAGGAGAACTGGTGCAAACTAAATCCTGGCCATTAATGCATAGTAATATTACGCGGGCAGATTTGGATTTAATTATTCAATATCTTTCTGGGGAAGACCCACAACTTACTCACGGTCCAAAGGTTAGAGAGTTCGAAAGAAAGTGGAGTGAGTGGCTGGGAGTTAAGTATTCAGTTATGGTAAATTCAGGCTCTTCAGCAAATGATCTTACAATGCTGGCATTAAAGCACCTAAAAGGCGTCGGAGAGGTAATAGTTCCACCTTTAACTTGGGTCTCAGATATAGCTAGCGTGTTGCATGCTGGCATGTCACCAAAGTTTGTTGATATTTCATCAAGAAATCTAGCACTTGATGAAACTAAGGTATTGAATGCAATTTCTAGTAATACAAAAGCAGTGTTTCTTACCCATGTATTAGGTTATGACGGGCTTACTGACAAATTAATTGCAACACTCAGTGACTTAGGAATACCCTTGATTGAAGATGTATGCGAATCCCATGGAGCGACTCATAACGGCAAAAAACTTGGCAGTTTTGGTTGGGCTTCCAACTTTTCGTTTTATTATGCTCATCACCTTACAACAATTGAAGGAGGAATGATTTGCACAAATGATCAAGAACTTTTTGAAGTAATTAGGATGCTGCGATCACATGGAATGTTGAGAGAGTCCACTAATGAAAATCTAAAAGAAAAATATATGTCAGAATACCCAGATCTTAACTCTGATTTTATTTTTACAATAGCAAGTCATAACATGAGACCAACTGAACTAAATGGACTTCTGGGTATCAGCCAACTAAATAGACTCGATACGAATAATAAAAAAAGAGTAGAAAATTTAGATTGTTTTCTTGATAATTTGAATTCAGATATATTCCGAACTAATTTTTTACGGGAAGGAAATTCAAACTACGCTTTTACTCTGGTATTAAAAGAACCTAATTACGATCTTAGGGATAAAGTCGAGTTTCGACTCAAGTCTAATGGGGTCGAATTTAGAAGAGGGCTTTCTGGGGGCGGTAATCAATTAAGACAGCCTTACCTCAAGAATATATCTGGGCTCCCAACCCCAGAATCTTTAAAAGAGACAGAGCATGTGCATAATTTTGCTTGGTACATAGGGAATTACCCATCAATTAATCAAAGTGACATTATGTGGTTAGTAAATTTACTAAATCAAATTTAGTATAGGATTTGGCAAAATACTAGTCATATATTTTCGATTAGTAACAAATTGTGTTAAAATAACTTTACTAAGGAGCTCTTAATTAATCTTAATCCTATTAGATTTAATAAACCGTGGGGCTATGAGTTTAGATGTGATTTATCGCCTGAGGTTACTTTGACTTACTTAAATATATTTTCTGGTTGTAGCACCTCTATGCATTGCCATCCCCAAAAAACAACATCACTGACCGCATTAAATGGAGATGGATCAATTAAGTTCCTGAATAACACAATAGATTTCAAGTCTGGGAACTCATTTATGATTAGAAATGGACTATTTCATCAGATTACTAATAAAGGGGAACAAGTTTTATCAGTGCTTGAATTTGAAAATCCACCTGATTCCAAAGATTTAGTTCGATTGGAGGATAAATATGGTAGAGAATTCTTGGGTTACGAGCTTGAAGATGATCTTAAGTTAATTGATAAAAACGAGTCAGATTTTTTTGAATGCCTTGAGTCACATAAAGTTTGGTCTAACGGAGAAACTGTGGTTGAAACTATCTATCCTTATCAAGAACAATTTAACATACTAGAAACAAGTGTTTATGCCATGGTATCGGGTAGGTTGTACGATGTTAATACGAATCAAAAAATTTTAAGGCCAGGTGACTGTATTACAGGAACAACTCTAATTCGACTATTAGAGAGATTTGCGTGGGATGAATTTACTCGCCTAATAGTAATTAAGAAAGTAATTAATGACACGATATAAAAAGTTTAAAGATGTTGAAATCGAGATTTATAAAAAAATGTCCATGATTAGAAAGTTTGAAAAAAGAATTATATCTGCTTATGAATCTGGTAATGTCTCCACTCCTGTTTATTTAAGTATTGGTCAAGAGTCTATAGCGGCCACGCTTGCAACTTTCTTTTCCAACGGAATACCAATATTTGCTCAGCACCGAGCCCATTCTTATTTTTTAGCTTTCAATGGTGATCCGAGCCATCTTATGCAAGAGATAACTTCTAGCAGTACTTCTTGGTCACAAGGATCTGGTGGATCAGCTTCGATATCATCGAAAGAAATTCAAATGTTCGGTCATTCTGGTTTAATGGGAGATCAAGTTCCAATTGCTATTGGATATGCCTTGGTTACTTCAAGTCCGGTTTTAGCGGTGGTAGGAGATGCTTCCGCTGAAGAAGATTATGTAATGAGCGCAATTGGCTATGCAGTAAAGCGAAAACTCCCCGTTATTTTAATTTGTGAGGATAATAATTATTCTATCCTTACAGAAAAGTTTGTGAGGAGAGAATGGAAATTAGATGATGTAGCTAAGGCTTACGGCGCTGTATCTTTTGATATTGAAGATAAACCTCAAGAAATTTGGAACAAATTATCCGATTGGAATTTTAAGGATGTTCTTGTATTAAACATTAATACAGAGAGACATAACTGGCATGCAGGAATTGGCCAAGATGCTACCCCTACTCAAGATCGATTAGCTGACTTAAAATTACATCTTTTGAAATCTGGTTATGAGAAAGATTTACTCATTATAGATTCGAATATAGACTTAAGATTGGATCAAATATGGAGTTAGACGTCGCATCTGTAATTGCTAAAAATTGCAGAATTATGTTAGAAGATAAAGATGGATTGATTCTTGGACAATGTTTAACGGCAGTCGGTTGGGTCGCAGGGACTGTCCCCAACTTACCTGATCATCCTGGAATTATCGAGCTTTCCATGGCAGATGTAGCCGGAGGAGGAATTGCTGTTGGAGCTGCCCTCAATGCACGAAAGCCAGTTGTTTATGTTATAAGGTATCAAGGATTTTTATGGTACAACGCGATTTCAATAATTAATTATGCAGCAAAATCTTTAGAGCTATTCAGAGTTCCATGCCCACTGCTAGTCCGAGCCATTGCATCAGAAGGATTTATTGGTCCCGTAGCAGGTAATTCTCACCATTCACTACTTTTAAGAATGCCAGGATTAAATGTTATCGCACCTATGACGCCTAAAGAATGGACCGAAGCATGGGAATTTCATTTCGGATCAAACTTAAATCCTACAGTTCTAAGTGAGCATCGTTCTAGCTATAAGATCACTAAAGATTTTAACGTATACAGGTCCGTTGAACCACAAGTTACAATTCTTGGTATCAGTGCGGGGCGCTTATCGGCTCTTGCGGCCGCTGGTCAACTAACACAAGAAGGTATCAATGTGGATTTATTTCACCTAGTTTGGCTTTCACCTCTTAGATTTCCCGAAGAATATTTGAATTCCTTAGCAAAGTCTAAGTTTGGGATAATTATTGACTCAGATTATGAGTCTTGGGGCGCAGTTCAAGCGCTAGCATTTCAAATTATGGAATTAGTACCCGGTGTCACCATTAAAGTATGCGGGCTTGATAAAAAATCAGCTGGTTTTTCAAAAACAACTGATAATGTTACGCCGAATAGCGACCGAATTATTGCAAAAATCAAGAACCAATTGAATTTAAGGGGCAAGTAAATTGAAGATAAATAAAGCAATTATTTTAACTTGGACAGGATTTCAAGACCAAGAAGTGATTTACCCATACTACAGATTACTAGGAGCTAAGTTTGAAACAATAATTATTGCAGATCAAAAAGATAACTTAGGTAAGGTATATGGTATTAATGGAGTTGGTGTACCGTGCAGCATAGTTATGTCTGATTTCAAAAAAGATATCGAGCGGTATTTATCAGACTATGACTTATTAGTTTTACCAGGTGGCGTAAAGTCTTTAGAAAAATTAAGGCAGGAGACTCAAGTACTCAGTTTTATATCCAAATGGAACAAATTAGGAAAAGTTATTGCGTCGACTTGTCACGGTGCTCAACTTCTAATTTCGTCGAAAATATCTCATGGGAGAAAAATTTCAGGGTATTATTCTATTGAAGACGACATAACAAATTCAGGAGCAATATATTTGAATATACCGGTTGTCATTGATGATAATATAATTTCTTCACCTCATTATGATTTTATGGGGGAGTGGATGGAAGAAACATTAAGAATATTTAAAGAGAAAAATAATTAAAGACTTACGTGAAAAAAAATAGCGAATTTCCACCTGGGTTTGAAGGTGACATAAAAAATTTGGCTATAGATTTTGATGGCGTACTTCATGACAATAACAAAGGTTTTTATGATGGAACTTGTTATGGAAATATGATTCAAGGTACATATGAAGCTCTTAGATCCTTATCTGAAAGGTACCATATTGTAATCTATACAGCTAAAGCAAAACCCTCTAGGCCATTAGTGAATGGTAAAACTGGAGTTGAATTAGTTTGGGATTGGCTCGAAACTAATAATCTTTCGGTTTTTGTAAAGGAAGTCACGGCAGAAAAACCAAGAGCAGTAGCATATATTGATGATAATGCGATACATTTTACTTCGTGGTCAGAAACAATTTTTACTCTAGAAAGTCGCGACTTATGAATGTAATTCAAATTAAGCAGAATTGTAGGATCCTTTTTTGAATTTAGACGTATTATTTATCAATGCAGACTCATCACTGATTGCATATCAAGGCTTAGCTGATAAATTCTCAGCTATCGAACCACCCACTTGGTCACTTTTGCTTGCCGAAAGTTGCAGAGTTAAAGGTTTTAACGTGGCAATTTTGGACTGTACAGCCGAGGGTTTAAGTCACCAGGAAGCAGTTGATCGAATTCAAATTTTAAATCCAAGGTTGGCTTTATTTGTTGTTTATGGACAAAATCCAAATTCTGGAACGACTAATATGATCGGAAATACTGATTGCTGTAAAATGTTAAAAATTCAATACCCGGAAATTGCTACTGGATTTGTTGGATCTCATACGAGTGCCTTACCAAAAGAAGTTCTAGACCTAAGTTTTGTCGATTTTATTCTCCAGAATGAGGGGGTTTACGCTTTACAAAATTTACTGCGCACAAATCTAAAGGATAATTTAAATAGTGTTAGGGGAATCGGATATAAATTTCAAGGAAAATTAATTCTTACTCAGCCTGAAATAGTAGTCCCTCAAGACAGAATGGATATTGACTTACCAGGATATGCATGGGATTTATTGCCAATGATAACAAAACCCTTTGATCTATACCGTGCACATTATTGGCACGCTGGCTATAGTGAAGATAATAGAAGTCCTTTTGCCGCTATTTATACTTCCCTAGGCTGTATGTATAAATGTGATTTTTGTATGATAAATATTGTTAATCGTGTTGATAATTCTGATTTAGTTGTTGCCTCTGATTCAGCAAAAATGAGATATTGGTCTCCCAACTTTGTCATTAAGCAATTAGAAATTTTAAGAAACTATGGGGTTACTCGAGTGCGATTGTCAGACGAAATGTTTTTCTTAAATCAACGTTATTTCGAGCCTTTACTGAATGGAATTATTGAAAAAAAATTAGATTTACACATGTGGTCTTATACAAGAGTAGACACTGTCCGTGAAAAATATTTAGAACTGTTTAGAAATGCCGGAATCGAGTGGCTAGGTATAGGAATTGAAGCAGGTAGTCGAGAAATTCGTCGAGAAGTGTCCAAGGGTACTTTCCAAATTGAGGATATTTCGCAAGTGATTAATCTAATGAAGAAATATGGCATAAATATTGGTGCTAACTATATTTTTGGTTTCCCAGACGATAACTTAGAATCAATGCAAAAAACTCTAGATTTAGCACTTGAGTTAAAAACCGAATTCGCGAATTTTTATCCGTGCCAGGCTCTGCCTGGGAGTTCATTGTATCGAACAGCTATTGAGAAAGGGTGGGAGTTGCCAGATAGTTATGCAGGTTATGCATTTTTATCTTACGAAGCAAAACCTTTACCCACTAAATATCTAACTGCTGCTCAAGTTGTAGGGTTTCGGGATATGGCGTGGCAAACTTATTTTTCATACGAGCCTTATCTGAAATTAGTTGAAGAGAAATTTGGGATTAAGCAAAGAAAAAATGTAGAAGAACTTTCTAAAATTAAACTTAAAAGAAAGATTCTTGGCGATAACTTATCTTAATATTTTTATATATTAGAAAAACAAATCTATAAAATAGTTATAAAAGTTATTTTCATAGACTTCAGGTACCTTATTCTTCTAAGAAAACCAAGTACTGCTAGATTAACTTTATTTCAAAATACATGTGGACCCAATATTTGAAATCCGAACTGGTACATAAGTACCTAAGTTAAAATTGTTCAGAAACTCTTCTCGACCATCTTCTTTTACCCAGAACATGCAAAATCCCCCACCTCCAGCACCAAGTACTTTGCCCCCCAGAGCGCCAGCTAATTTTGCTTTATCCCAAACATCATCTAATGCTGGTGTGATTGCTAGATTATTCATTTCACGTTTAAGTGACCAACTTTCTACAAGCATATCTCCAATCAAATCTAAGTCCCCTTCCTCCTCAAATATTTTTCGACATTCTCGGGTTAATTCAGTAGTACGTTGCATAGTGGTTAATTTCTTGTCTAAATCAATTAGTAAGTTCGCTTGAATGTCTGAACTCATTCTTGTTATGCCTGTGTAAATCATAACTATTCGATTCGTAATTGATTCTTGAAAATCAGAACTAAGGGCCATAGGGGTTGCCTCCCAATTCAAATTACCTCCAAACTCAATATAATTCATTCCGCCTAAAGTACATGCGATTTGATCTTGAGATCCAACATTTTCCATTAAATCAATCTGTTCCAGTTCTATTGCCTCATTAGCCAATTCGCGACTAGAAATTAATTTATCTTGTAGTATTAATAAGGAATTGATCAACCCAACAGTGAATGCAGAGGAGGATCCAATACCAGTTCTTGCCGGTAAATCACCATCATGGTGAATTTCTAATGATAGGTTTGGACTAAACTTTCTAATTGCTTCTCTAACTACTGGGTGTAAAATTTTTTTAAAATCATCGACTGTCTCTACCTTTGAGTATGCAATTCGATATCTATGATCGAAAAATGGAGGTAAAATTCTTGTGCTTATATAACAATATTTATCAATTGCGAAGGAAATAACCTCACCACCGTGCTTTTTATACCAAGATGGATGATCAGTTCCACCACCAAAAAGTGAAATACGGTAGGGAGTTTTTGTAATTATCACTTGGATCTAAACATTAGTAAATGGTTTGTGATTAAACATCTTTAGACCCTTTACCAGTTCATTTAGTCCTTCTTGAAGACTTACTGCAGGGCTGAAACCCAATGCTTCAATTTTTTTATTAGAAACTATGTAGTTTCGCTGGTCAGGATCCTTACCAAGTGGTGCCTCTAAAAACACAAAGTCTGGGACAATTTTCTTTATTTCCTGGCACAGTTCGATTTTTGAAATATTAGCCTCCGAAAGGCCTACATTAAAAATTTCACCCTTAAACTGCTCCTTTTTTTCTACTGCCAAATTAAATGCTTGGACTACATCTAAAATATGAATGTAATTTCTTTTAAAATGTCCTTCGAAAACAATTACAAACCCATCCGTTATAGCTCTTAATGTAAAATTATTAACTAGTAAATCCAGGCGCATCCGAGGTGAAATTCCAAAAACAGTAGCAAGCCTAAAGCTGGTTGAATTTTCATGCTCTAGGAGGGATTTTTCTACCACAACTTTGTCACGAGCATATAGTGATAAGGGGTTTAACGGAGAATTTTCGTCACAGAAATTGTTTTTATCACCGCTACCGTATGCACTATTTGTAGTTGGCATAATAACTTGTTGACTTCTGCTGACTTGCTTCAATAACCAGAGAATTGAATCCTTATTGATTGATTGTGCCGTCACGGGATCTTTATCGCAGGCTGGTGCTCCTACTATCGCAGCCAAGGGAATAATTATGTCTGCCTTACTTACTAACTTCTTCATTAAAGATTCATCTCTCACATCACCAAAAATTATTTCTAAATTCCTGTCACGGATGGAGGTAGCCAGACTTGTTTGGTCGTACATGAAATTATCAATAACTGTAACTTTATGTTTTTTACTCAGTAAGTCAGGCACTAAAGTTGAACCAATATAACCTGCACCACCAGTAACTAAAATATTATTCAAATTGCTCCTTAAAAATTTGTAATTCCACCAACTCGGTTATGACATGATAAGCCAATAAATGACATTCCTGAATATGTTGAGTATTTAAAGAAGGAACTTCAATCGCAATATCTACCGAATTTGAAATTTCAGCATCTGTTCGAGTAAAAGCTATGATTCGGAGTCCCATATCTTTGGCAATCTTTGTTGCGTTTAAACAGTTTTTAGAATTTCCACTTGTAGTAAAAACAATTAGTAAATCATTTTTTACTCCGTAAGACTCGACTTGCCTAGAAAAAATATTATTAAAGGAAGAATCATTCGAGATTGCAGTTAAAATAGAACTATCTGTTGTTAGTGCAATCGCGGGTAGACCTCTTCTATTGATACTTTTAGAGAACGAATTTACAAACTCAGCTGCAAAATGTTGAGAGTCTGCTGCACTACCTCCATTGCCACAAATAAGTACCTTATTACCACTTATGAAAGTTTCAGCAATAATTAAAGCAGCTGATTGAATTTGACTTCCTGACTTTTTTTCAAATCGAGGTAAAAGTTCAGTTAACTCTGAGAATCTATTCGCTAGTACTGTCATTACTTTTTCCCTCAATCGAATCTTGGATTATCCACTCTGCAACTTCGGTAAGGCTAGCAGAATGTTTATCTGCTAAAGGGCTAAATCCTGAGTTTTCTACCAACTGCACCACTTTACACCCAAGTTTCTTTCCAAACTCCATATCCGATCCTTGATCCCCTACATAATAACTTTTTTCAATATTTACACCAAAGTCACTCTTTGCTTTTTCTCCTAATAAAGTTTTAGGCTTTCTACAATCACAATTATCGTTTGGGGTGTGAGGGCAGATTAAAATAAATGTAATTAAAATTTCATGGGACTCCAAATACTGTGTAATTTTATTATTAATTTTGTTAACAGTTTGATAATCAGCTAATCCTCTACCAATAACAGATTGGTTTGTAATTATTCCAAATTTAAAGCCGTTTCTTTGCAGACTAATAAGTGATGGAATTATATCTGCTTTAAATTTAACAAGATTTGGATCAATTAAATAGTGTACATGTTCAATTAAAGTGCCATCTCTATCAAAAATAACAAAAGGTGTTTTCATCTGTACCTATCTGTTAACTTAGTGATAATGAATACTGATAAGTGTAACGCAGATTTGAATTTATAGTTAGGAATTTCTTAACATCTTATTTTGTTGTTTTGCTCTTCTATTTGGCATCTTAGTAATTGGAAAATCTAATGTTTTATAAAAATCTTTAATTACTTCCTGCATTAATTTAGTTTTCTCATGCACAACACCGTGAGAGGTGCCTGGAATAACTGCAAGTCTG
>Ga0114968_10004577_pt1 | contig 10291 bp, 7 predicted proteins | sample M_130807_EF_Meta_FD_87020 | JGI IMG/M metagenome (GOLD analysis project Ga0114968, IMG submission 87020) | Freshwater microbial communities from Lake Montjoie, Canada to study carbon cycling - M_130807_EF_MetaG | ecosystem: Environmental > Aquatic > Freshwater > Lake | place: Lake Montjoie... | reverse complement strand
TACATTTTGGAAACAATTTTATACTAATGGCTGGATTACCTTGGATTGCATTAATGGGCTGGTCGCGATGGGCTAAAAATTGTCACACTTGGCAACAGGTCTTAGGCGGCATTTTTACAGGAACTGTGGCAGCGCATCTATTCTCAAGGCTGACTTAAGGTGTATTTGAGTATTTTGTCTAAGAGATGCGTATTGGCGTCACTAACCTTTTTAAGGGCTCAGCTTTCGGTGGTGCGCTGCCGCAAGTTGCCCTTTATATGGCGACCGCGTTTAAGGCTGCCGGACACGATGTGACCTTTTTGATTCCAACCGAATCCGATGACTGGTTTATTGACTGTGCTGCGTGCAAAGACATACCTTCTGTAAAACTTGCTGAAGGTGTGCGCCTGGAGACATTTGATTTTGTGGTTGAAGTTGTGTGGTTTTTGCCCTTTAGTTTGCGCGCGCAAATTGCCAAGAAAGTCGTCATGTTTTACCACTATAGTCCTGTCTTTTATGATATTGAGAGCAGCACCTATCCCCTTGCCACGTTGGTTCGTGATTTTACAGGGGTTTCTGCCGTTTGGACATGGGCACACTTTAAGCCAACCGATTACAGCTACCTGGAGTTTGTTAGTAGGCGCCCTGTGTTTAAATGTCCGTTTTTCTGGAACCCTATGTTGTTGGATGCATTTGTATTAGAATCGGCGGTGCCTGAGTGGACTGCTGCTGCTGTGCAAGCGCAAGCGCTTCAAGCCGTCATTTGTGAAAGTAACCAGACAAATACTAGCAACTGCACGCTCCCCCTTGTTATTGTAAGTGAGATTTACAAGGACAATAAGGACCTTAAATGGACCGTCTTGAATTCAGAGGACTTGAGCAAGCGCGAATTCTTTATTAACAACGTAGTCAAAAATCTGCATTTCGGTTCGGCTTTGGACATTAGTGGTAACTTTCTAAAACGCGTTCGGTTACCGGATTTGCGCCGTGAGCCCAATGTTATTATTTCTCATCAGCGGTTTCGTCCACTCAAATATATGCTTTTAGATGCAATGTATCTAGGCATTCCGCTAATTCACAACTGTGAGCTTCTTGCTGCTGCAGGTGGCTATTATGAGCTCAATCGCATAGGGCAGGCTCTAAGTCGATGGCGCTCACTAGTTGGTTCAGGTCTTAATGCTGATAAAAAAGTGTTTGTATTGAGTAAATGGGGTCCATCCATTGGCTTGGCTGCGATTCCTGGGCTAATTTCTGACACATTTTCCTATGTTCCACCTGTTGTTCCGGTTCGTCCTTCTGTTCGCATTGCCTTCTTTGATATGTGGGTCGACTTCCAACCATCGTGTAACTTGTTTTTGGAGGCGTTCAAGCAAAATGGACACGTTGTTTGCAATGACCAGGTTGACCCCACAGTTATTATATTTGGACCCTTTGGCAATGAAAACGCAAATGTAAAGTGGGGCTCTGTACCAAAGGTCTTTTACACCGGTGAGAATTTGCCACCTGTTGTACGTAGCGATGTTGTATTAAATGTTGGTTTTTCTTCATTGCAGACGCGTCTACCAAATTGGTATTTAGAGCTCAACTGGTACAATCAGGATGCGGCACTAATCAAGAACCCATTGCCGTTTTCTCTTGACTTGTTGTCAGCTCCTGTGACCATACGCTCAAAGTTTTGCATCTTTGTTGCATCCAATCCCAACTGCGTTGAGCGCAATACGCTGTTTCACATGGTTTCACGCTATAAGAAGGTGGATAGTTGCGGTCTTCTATTTAATAACTGTACTCAGATTCCTGGTGGTCCAGGCGGCTCTGGTGGACAGGTTGATAAGGTCGCGGCTTATCGCTCTTATAAGTTCGCTTTAGTCTGTGAGAACTCAGCGGCGCCAGGTTATGTAACTGAGAAGTTGCTTCATGCAAAGCTTGCCGGTTGCGTGCCTATTTACTGGGGTGCGCCTGATGTTGAAATAGACTTTAATACTGATTCCTTTATTAACGCGTCATCTTATGATTCAGCTGCCGCTCTTTTAGCATATATTGAGCAGGTTGATAATGATGCGGGATTATGGCTAAAGCTGGCAACTGCGCCTTTACTGAAAGCGGACCAACTTACTAAATGCAGGGCGGTCCTTGCGGACTTCTGTAGTTCGGTTATGGGACTGAAGGCACTGGTTCCAGTTGTGGAAAGCAAGATTACTGGGTCTGCTGCGACTAGCGGAGCGACTGCTGAAAGACCAAAAATTCCAAGCTATCCCATGACTCCCATTAAGAATGAGGCACAACAAGTTATTGTAACCTGTTGCAATAGCAAATTTGTTGATTCGGCAGTTAAGCTTATAAAATCCAGCCCTGTGCCCGTCTATGTATGGGTCTGGGATGTGGAATTTATGGATGTGAAGAAACTCACCAAGGCTGGTGCCGCTATGGTGATTCCTCTAGATACCAAGTGGAATCCAGCTTGGGCTGATTTTTGGAATAGTTCACATTATGCATGGAAGCCTCTTGTTTTAGTTCTTGCAAACAGCTGTCTGGCTGCCGGCACCCGCGTTTTGTATCTTGATTCAGGCATTGAAGTCGTTGATGATTTGGAAGCCGTCTGGACAAATATAGGGCGCGACGGCTTCTTTGTCTGCAAGATGCCAGAACACAAGATGCGCACCTGGTGCCACCCTAAGTTTTGCTCTATATTAAATGTTACAGAATCAGAGCTTGATTCGGCGCAAATTAGTGCTAATATCGTGGGCTTTATTACGGGTCTTGAAAAGGCAACCAACATATTGAGTCAGGTCTTGGGCTTAGCCTGTAATCCTGATGTCATAGTGGGGCATAAGTGGCATCCCTATTCAGCGGTTTGTAAGGGACATCGCCATGACCAGAGTATTTTGAGTCTCATATGCATTCGCGCTGGCATTAATATTCATCTGTTGGACAACTTTGCGGGCTGGAAATCGAAGGAAGAGACGCTGAAATATGGTGGTGTTTTGTATGTGCATCGCGGTGCTCCTGCTCCTGTAGGAGCAGTACCTAGTACAATTAAAAACATCAACGATTGCTTTGTTGTGAATTTGGCGCATCGCAAGGACCGCCTTGAACAGTTCTGGCAGAATCAGCCCTATTTAGCCGGTCTTTGTAAACGGCTAGAAGCAGTCAATGGGCGAACACTTACGCTTAACAGAGACCTTTGCAATCTATTCAAAAACAACGACTTTGCGTGGAAGAAATCCGTCATGGGATGCGCCTTGTCACACTTTGGTTTGTGGAAACATATTAGCAGCTTGGGCTCAGGCAGTTTTTTAGTGTTAGAAGATGATGCTGTACTGGTTGGCGATTTTATGAATAAGTGGTCTGAAATTGCGTCTATGATGCCCTTAGACGCAGACATTGTTTTCTTGGGTGGTGTTCTTCCTCCCAATAAGGCAGGCTTACCATTAGTCACAGAACCTGTGAACACGGCGTTTGCCAAGGTTGCGGTCAATGAAATGTTTGGCTCCAAGCGGCGGTACTTTCATTTCTGCACATACAGCTATATTATTACTGTTGCTGGCGCCCAAAAGTTATGCAGCCTGATTAATGAGCGCGGCTTGTATACTAGCGCCGACCACATGTTGGTCAATAACATGGACCTGCTAAACGTGTACTTTACAACGCCGCTTTTGGCTGGCTGCATTCAGGATAACGACCCTATTTATCAGAATGCGGATTTCAATAACTTTAATCGTGTTGACAAGTTTGACAGTGAGATTTGGAACAATACGGACTGTTTTACGACTGCAGAAGTTCTTAATGTATCTTCTACTACTGTCGAACCGCTAACTGTCGTGTACTTTGAGCCCGAACAGCAAAAGCAATGCATTGATAGTGAGTGGTTGCGTGAAATCTTTCAGCGTGAGTTTGTATGGACAAGTTTTACTGATTCGGTTGCAGCAGGTAGCAAGGTTCTTCTTTATTACCAGCACACTACACCACCATCTATTATTGAGGGCTGGATTAATCGCAATATAGACTGCGCTATTTATTTGCTACATGCCAGCGATGAAAGCTGCAAGGCGGATATATCACTCTATAATCATCCTGCGGTCCGTGCGGTCTTTCGCAACTACTGGCGCCCTGATTGCAATTCCACTAAGGTTATGACGCTACCTCTCGGCTACTTGAATGGAAAGGGCGGTTCAGGAAAAGTCCTAATATCCAGTCAGCGCCCTGTTGACTGGTCCTTTGCTGGTGCCATTGACCGTGCAGGGCGCACTGAGGCGCTTGATTTGTTGAAGGGGCGTTACAGTAATCACAAGGTTCATTTGACGCCAACCTGGGGTACTAATGAAAATCTTGACACGGCAGCGTACTTGGCTATGCTTCAAGAGTGTAAATTTGTACCATGTCTAGATGGCTTTTTTAACACAGAGTCTTATCGGTTTTATGAGGCGCTGGAATCTGGTGCTTTGCCAATTGTACGCGTAGATGAAAAGCGTTCATATGAAAATCTCTTGTTAGACGCGCCATTACTTACTGTTAATAGCTGGTCAGATGATATTGTGTATGATTGGGATTCTGTGCAGAAGAACCTATTGTTCTGGTGGTGTAATTACAAGGCTGTGTTGTCTAAAAAAGTAGCTGAGTATTTAGCCATGTGATTGTGCTTTCAGCTGTAAAATTGATAATAGAAATATTATATTATCAAGTTTAAAAATGTCTAGAACTGATTGGGATTTCTTTTGCCATGTTATTTGGCTTTATTGCTTCCGTTGCTTACCGCATCCTAGCGGTAAAATTTATCCAGTCAAAAACGGGAGGCAATAATTACTCCTGGTCTAAAGCCGTTCTGAATGTAATATACTTTTTCACACCACCTTCGTAAATTGAAAATGTCAAGGGAGTCTTAAAAATAAATGTTGTCTGATAGCTGTTGTCAGAACTGCCAGTGATGTAGTTCTCACCAGAGGGGGCTTCTGTGCGTATGGTAACAGAGTTACCGTTATTAGATGTAACATTGGGGATAGAGGCTTCCTGAACACGAAGTAATTGTGGAGCTACTACAATATCAATACGGGAACCCGCATCAATTGTAGCTGAGCGCCAGGCACGAATGTACTCCTTAAAATTGTCGCCCAGTGATGTTGCCAAGTAAAGCCCTCCCAAAACACTGATGGATGAGTCGGTTTCATCATCGGGTGATTGATTAGTCTGGTCAACCATTACAGATTTGAAATTATTGCCAGCATATGAAATATCCAATACCTGGTTAGAACATGTAAAGGGAAATAGTACATTATCGTTTCCGTTGTTATAGCAAGGACTTTCGGGCTTGACAAAGCGCGTTAGTGCCTCCTTTCTTATTGCAAGGGAACGATAGGCGGAGCTCATTTTATATCATGGGCTTTGTTTTTTTCTTTAAGTGGGTGGTAAATTCTTTTTTTAAAAAAAAACAAACTGAATTATATACAAAGAAATCTATACCACCACTTTCGCTTCGGTCCCTGTAGGGCTGTCCATTGGTCTATTGTGTAGTTTGATGCCATTGATAAATTGCACCGGGCGCAAATGGGTCTTAGGTTTGATATATCCAAGGTTCCACCCTTTGATTCGGGTATATTATGTCCAACGTGAAAATCAAAGGCTGTCATTGTATTCTGGCACCATGGGATTAAACATTTGCCACTTAGCTTTTTGTCCATGTAGCGCAACCAAACCTGCTCCCTCAGGGCGCGCGGTATATTTTCCTTACGCTTAGCTTTATTACCTCTGTTGCCTCTATGCCCATCTTTATTAGCTGCTTTGTTGCTACTGTTACTGTCACTGCTATGTGTTCGCTGAGGCGCATTATTTGACGGAACACAAGGCATTACTTTACTAGTGTTCATCACCTATAGATAATCCGTGATTTTGGTTTAGGTCGTTGTCTGGTGTAATGGTTTTCTTGTAGCCTTTCGTGTCTGTTTTTTTAAACCACATTCTGGTCCTGGTATACGACCAATAATAGCACAGCCGATGCGTTTACCTGAGTGACCCGTTGTTTTGCTGTCTTCATGCGGTCCTTTGCCTAAATCATCGGCATCGGCATGAACTATTACTGAGCGCCCATAAAGGTCGTGCAACTTCACGCCCTTTAATTCATACGACTTGTAAAAAGGGGCATTAGATATGTTTCCTAGGTCACCTGTGTGTCTGGGACCCTTGCTTGTTGGCGGACCGCCATGCACGGCTGGTGGTCCCATGTGAAAGTGCTCACATGCGCCCGCACACCCTTCGCCTCTTAGGTCACCTGCTTTGTGAATGTGGAATCCATGTTCACCTGGGGGTAACTTTGAAAAATAGGCACGTGCTACGGTCCCTTCCACTGTATTTTCAAATACTACATAACCTTCAATACCACTAGTTGCCTTTTCGGAGAAATATGCAACTGCTGAGCCGCTCATACCTTTGTCTTAATCAGAGCACACAAAAGCTGCGCGCCTGTTTTATCCTTCCACTCAATTTTGATGTTTAGGCTGCCACTAAGGTCGGGGAAAGTGGAACTTGTTGATTGGTTATACGTACCAGGAAGAATCGGGCAGTTTACATTCTTGCACAGGTCCTCCACCGTCGGCGACAAGGGAATAAAGTTGTAGGTTGGGGTGTAGGTCGCTGTTCCACCTGTGAATCCAGGCTCTGGTACAGTGTAGGCGAAAGAAATGGTGGAATTATCCTTCTTGATAGCAGGGTCCGGCCAGAAGCCTAGCGCCTGGACCTTGAATAGGGACTTTCCTGCTGAGCAGTCTGTGATGGAAGCGCTTACGATTGATGCTAAGGAGAGGAGACGAAGAAACATCTGAATGATTTATATATTTAAGAAGTATATTAATCATTTTTTGGGGTTTTTTGACATAGTTTACATACTGAAGTTAACTACGGGAATTATCATGACGCATGGATTTATTACGCATTTTTCGTCGCAGTTTTTTTATCGTCCTACGATATCTGCGCCCACCAACCGGCTCTAATAATTTAAAAAAATAAGGAGGATCCAACTCCTCAGTAGTCCATTTAATAGAAGTTCCATCTGTTTTTTTCGCTGAAAAACTATAAGGACCAGACGCGCCATGTGCACCTCCAGCTGAGCCTATATTTACAGCATCGACATCATTCACACTAATAAACTCGGTACTATCACTAGCACTAGCATAGTTTTCGGAAAAAAATCGCCCAACAGGGACTTTCCTTGTAACAAATTCCTTAGGAATAACTTGAATTTTATATTTAGATAAACCAGTTATAATATAGGTCCCAGATTGTGTCTTAGGAAGTGTGAAAACCATAACATCGCCGGGCTCTGCTGTAGGATCTGGCATTTTAGCTCTTTACATTTACATGATATTATAAATCTCTGTCAACAATCTTCTTGGCTTCGGCTTTCAAGGCGGCTTTTCTGCTGCTTGAGGCGCCGACTAGTTCACGGTCAATTTCAATAAGACGGCTTAAGCCACGGGTCTTTCGCGTTGATGCACGACTGCCACTGCTTCCTCTACTGCCTCTGCTACTGCGTCTTGTTGCTGCACCTTTTGGTGACCAAACAACATGTGTACGGTTTGCCTCAGGCGCTATTTTGATACCCCAGATTGGGGCTGAAGCTGCATCAAAGGCGACTGAGTCGCGCGCCGCGTAATCGCGCTTCTGGACAAATTGATGTTCACCGTTGACCACACCCTTATAAAAAGCGCGGAAGCGTAAAATATTAGGGTCTACTGCAACTGTTCTGCTCTTTTTAAATAAAGGCTGTGACATCCATGCATAACGGTCGGGGGGCTGAGTAATATCGGGGTTCGCCTTCCAAATGTTATAGGCTTTCAAAATATCAGGAAGATTTTCAGGGGGATAAATCTGAATTGGTGGTAAGACCATTACAGTTCTATCCTGCAAGGGTCCTGGTTTACCATCGTAACTGTAATACATTGGTACTTTGCGCGTTTCAGTCTGCGCATAGCCCCTTGCAAATGGTTTTCTGCCAATGTGGGTAATTACGTATTCTTGACCAGGAACTAGGTCTGTCGGGCTAACCTGTTTGTAGGACATTTTCTATATAATAGCAATAAAATATTGTTATTATGTTAGGGTTTTTGTCTTAAACCTTATGCTTTTTGGTCGGCTTAAGACCGTTAGGTCTTAAGCCTTATGGTCAGCATAAATGCCGCAGGCATTTATGCTTTATCCCTAGGAAATGCCATTAACGCCAACATCACCACAAAAAACATAAACGTGTGAAGGAAGAAGCCACCCGCGGTCGGGCATCCTCCAGCCGATGCAATATCTAGAAACTTGCCGAAAATCATCTGTGTGAATTTAAAAGTTTCAGGGTTTGCCACTAGGAAAAACACCAGTGTGCTGTAAAAGCTATATTTCATTTTCAAGCCCAGGTTCAGCATCGTTCTATTTTAGCGGGGGAATTTCGCGGTAGATTTTAACTAGTCTAGCACCTTTTCTTGACGGAGCTGCCTTTTTAGGTTTAGACTTTTCGGTTTTGACCATTCGGACCTTTCGCTGGGGCTTATCACCCGCTTTTACAGTCTTGGCTTTTGTTGGTTTTTTAGCTCTTTTGCTTTCCTTTGTCTTCTGAATCTTGATAGCACCACCTTCGACTTTTACCTTCTGTTTTCTTGTTATACCTACCTTTTCAAGGTGAACCTTGCGTTTAAGAACCTGTCTTAATACTGCCACTACGTCTGCTAGGTGCTTTGTTATTGCGCTGTGGCTTATTTTGACAGCTGCAATTTCCTTTGACTTCTTTTCGTGCTTGGCTTCTAAGGCGGCGATAGATTCGTCGACCACGCTTTGCTTACTACCTCCCTGTTGCGCTCCGTCTTCAGCTAAATGGCTCTCAATAAGTTCCTTCAACTCTGCAGACTTTGTTTTAAGATTGGCTATTGCTGCACCTATTGCGTCTTGTTCAGATGTTAGAGTGCTGATTCTTTCGGCTTCTGCAGCTTTTGCTTCTGTCAAGGCTTTTAGCTCGGCTTGTAAGGCGGCAAGCTGGTCTTTGTCGCCTGAGCTAGAAGAAGCTGCTGCCTCCAAGGTTTCGACCTGTTTTTTGGCTTTAGCAGCTTCGTCTTTGAATTTTTCAACTGCAGCGTCTTTTGCTGCCAAATCACCCCGCAATCCGTGGAACTGTTCTGTTAGTTCTGCTAGGGCTTTTTCCTTTTCTGCAAGCTGGGCTGTAAGAGTAGCCTTCTCCTTTGTCAATGCTTCAAACTCAGCGACTTTGGACGCTAGTTGGGCTTTTTGCGCCGCTAATGCAGCATTAGCAGCATCTAATTCCTTTTTCAAAGCCTCCGTTCCTTGCTTTGCTGTTTCTGCTGCTTGCAATGCAGCCGTTAGTGCAGTTTCCTTTTCGGCTAGCGCCGCTGCGTTTTTGGCTGATGCTTCTTCAGCTGCTTTAGTTGCAGTAGCCAGTGCTGCGACCGCAACCTCCTTAGCTTCAGTTAGTTCTGTTATAGTGGCTTTTTGTGTTGCCACTTCTGCTGCTAAACCTTCTGTCTTGGTTGTTGATTCTCCTAATGACGCAGTTGAAGCTTCATGCTTCTTCTTTAAAGCTTCTAATTCTGCAGTTGCAGCCGCTAATTTTGGCTCAATTTCTGCTACGTTTGCCTTTAGTTTCTCAAGTTCTTCGGCGTGTTTGGCAGCAGCGGCGTCCTTTTCCGCTATGAGTCCAGCTTTTTCTGTCACTAATGCAGCCACTCTGGCATCAGATACCAGCTTTTCGGCTTCTAAAGGACCCAACTTTTTAGCTGTTTCAGCTGATGAGTCTTTGAGAGTCGCTAATTCTGCTCTGATTCCATCTAGTTCAGCTTTTGCCGCTGCTGTCTCTGCCTGTGCTGCCTCTAGACCTGACGCTTTAGCGGCTTTGCCTTCAAGGTCCTTTTGGAGTGCTGCAAAATCTGCTGTTAGTTTTTTGAGAGCTCCCTCAGTCTCTTTTGTTTGTTCGTCTTTAGCACTAAGAGCCTTTATTTGTTCTTCTTTCTTAACCAGTTCTGCCTTAGCAGCTTCTAGCTCTGTTTGAGCATGTTCCAAAGTCTCAAGCTTTGCTTGGGCAACCTTTAGGGCTGCAGCTGCTGCTGCCTGTTTAGCTGTTAATTGGGCAGTTTCTGTTTGGAGCTTTTCTTTTGTTTCTTTTAATTCTTGTGTGATTTTATCTAGGCTTTCTTGGAGTTTGGCGCGTTCAGCTTCACCATTGCCCTTAATTTTACGCAAACTTGCAATAACAGCCTCCTTATCCGCCTTTAGTTTCTTTTCCTTCGCCATTAAGTCTTTGTAGATGGGCAGAATTGTACCAAACTCCTCCTCC
>Ga0114968_10004570_pt1 | contig 10298 bp, 5 predicted proteins | sample M_130807_EF_Meta_FD_87020 | JGI IMG/M metagenome (GOLD analysis project Ga0114968, IMG submission 87020) | Freshwater microbial communities from Lake Montjoie, Canada to study carbon cycling - M_130807_EF_MetaG | ecosystem: Environmental > Aquatic > Freshwater > Lake | place: Lake Montjoie... | reverse complement strand
TTATAACGGCGGCACGGTGCCCCTGCGGAGCGATGGGAGGTTTCTGATGCGCGCGATGCTGCTGCTGCTGCTCGTAACGGGCTTGATGGCCCCGCCCATAACGGCCCGCGCGGCCGACGACGGCATGGACTTCGCGCCCGTCAGCGTAGAGGGCGACAAGGAGGCCGCGGGTGAACTCGAGGAGGCCCTCGCCGCCTACAAGCGCCGCGATTGGTTCCGTGCGAGCGTGATCCTCCACCGCGTCGTGTCGCGCAACGAGGTCGCGGTCACGCCCATCGAGCAGAAGGCCGAGTACTCACTCGGCAAGACGCTCTACCGGCTCGGTCTCTTCCAAGCCTCGCTCAACTTCTTCGACCGGGTCGTGCAGGCGGGCCCCGAACACCGCTACTTCAAGGCGACGTGCAAGTGGCTGTACTACTTGTCGCGCAAGCTCTCGGGTGACCCCGGCCTGCTGGAGAAGATCGCCAAGTTCAAGACCGAGGACTGCCCCGTCGAGTTCCGCCCCGAGATGGCCTATTTGCTCGGGCAGTACCACTACAAGAAGGGGTCGATGCCGCAGGCGCTCGAGGCCCTTGCGAAGGTCACGCCGGAGTCGCGCTACTACCCGAAGGCCAAGTACCTGCAAGGCATCGCCTACGTTCGCCAAGAGGAGCCCAAGCCCGCCGTCGACGCCTTCAAGGACCTGCTCCGTTCGACCGCCGAGTCGAACAACCCGAGCGAGGACCTCAAGTACTTCAACCAGCTCGCCGTGCTCAGCATGGCGCGGGTCTTCTACAGCACGGGGCAGTTCCGGCAGGCCGTGAAGTACTACGACCAGATCCCGCTCGACAGCGTCCTCTGGCTCGACGGTCTCTTCGAGGCCAGCTGGTCGTTCTTTCGCCTGAACAACCACGAGAAGGCCCTCGGCAACCTGCACACGCTGAACTCGCCCTTCTTCGCGGACGAGTACTTCCCCGAGGCGCCCATTCTCGCGTCGGTGATCTTCTACTCGAACTGCAACTACGATAAGACCCGCGAGACGATCAACGACTTCCGAGCGACCTTCGAGCCCCTGCGCGACGAGATCAAGGGCTACCTCGAGTCGTACTCCGACCCGACCGAGCTCTACGAGTTCCTGAGTCGGCTGCAGTCCTCTGGCAAGGCCTTGTCACCGCGCGTCAGCCAGATCCTGAACGCGGCGTTCCAAGACCAGCAGCTCAAGCGCATCGCTGCGTATGTCAAGGAGCTCGACCGCGAGGTGGACCTGATCCGCCGCTCCAAGTCGAGCTGGGCACAGAGCGAGCTGGCCAAGCTGATTGTGCAGGAGATCGAGGTCATCAAGTCGCTCGCGCAGCACGAGGCGGGCGGTTTGGCGAAGGCGCGACTCAACCGCGTGAGCAACGAGCTCAACGACCTCATCAGCCAATCCCTCAAGGTCGAGTTCGAGGTAAACACGGCCGAGAAGGGCATCGTCGAGAACCAGCTCCAGGGGAGCGGCTTCGAGAACAAGTCGGCGGCGAAGGGGCCCGTCTACGCGACGGACGACGAGCACATCTACTGGCCGTTCACCGGCGAGTACTGGCGTGACGAGCTCGGCTACTACCTGTACACGATCAAGTCGGAGTGCGGTCGATGAAGTTGTTGAACCTCGGTCTCCGGGGGACGTTGCTCGGTGTCCTGCTCGGCGGGGCGGTGACCGTTGCCCACGCGCAGCCACAGAAGAAGCAGGTCGAGATCAAGGCTCAGGGGCAGGCCGACATCGGCGCGCCCGAGACGAAGTCCGGCCTCTCGGCGAAGGAGAAGGGGCCGAAGTACAACCGCGAGCAGGACCTGCGCGGGGGTAAGTCGGGCGACGCCGTCTCCGAGGCGAAGTTTAAGGAGCAGCTCCGGCTGCTCGATAAGCTCATCGCGTCCACATCTGACCAGGACCCGACGAAGGCCGACCTGTACGACCGCAAGTCAGAGCTCTTCTGGCAGCGGTCGTTTGACCTGAGCATTCGGGCGTTCGACCGCGAAGAGGAGTGCCGCAAGAAGCTGGGCCCCTCGCCGAGCGCCGCGCAGGCCGCGCCCTGCGAGAACGAGCGCAAGCGACTGCAAGCGGAGTCGGAGCGTTACCGAGAGCAGGCGATCGGGGTCTACAAAGAGATCGTCCGCAACTTCCCGAACTATCCTCGGCTCGACAGCGTGCTCTTCGCGCTGGCGTACAACTTTCAGCAGAAGGGCGAGCTTGAGGGCGCCAAGAAGATCTACGTCGAGCTCGTCAAGCGCTACCCCCGCTCGGTGCACATCGCCGATACGTTGACGAACATCGGCGAGATCTACTTCGACGCTGGTGACGTGGACCAAGCCCAGAAGGCCTACCTGAAGGTCGTCTCCAACTACAAGGAGGCGGAGACCTACGGGTACGCGATGTACAAGCTCGGCTGGTGCTACTTCAACCAAGGCGACTTCAAGCAGGCCTTGGCGCAGTTCCTCGCCGTCGTAAAGCACGCGAACGAGGCGACCGGCCGAGGGGCGCGCAACCGGATCGGCCTGAAGAGAGAGGCGATGCGGGACATGGTCCGTGCCTACGTCAATATCGAGGACGCGAACCCGAATCAGGCCATTGGCTTCTTCCGCAAGCACGCGCCGGACGACTACATGCAGCTGTCCGAGAACCTCGCAGAGCTCTACTCGCTGACCGGACAGTTCGAGAAGAGCAACCGGCTCTACCGGGACCTCATCGCGCAGCAGGCGAGCAGCTATAAGGCCGTCAGCTTCCAGCGCATGATCGCGTTCAACACCCGCGCGGTGAGCCGGGACTCGGTCGAGATCGTGCGCGAGGTCAAGCGGCTCGTCGACCTGTGGAAGAAGGTCAAGGACGCGAAGGATGCAGACCCCAAGCGCGTCGCCGCCGACCGTGAGGGCTTCGAGGAGCTCCTGCGGACGCTCTCGGTCACCATGCACCTGCAGTGGACGAAGACGAAGAACCCGGACGACTATGCGGTCGCGTACGAGATGTACAAGGACTACGTCGAGACGTTCCCCGAGGGCAGCAACGCCTACACGATCCAGTTCTACCAGGCGGAGCTCCTGTACGCCGGTCAGAAGTGGGAGGAGGCCGCGCGCGCTTACGAGCGGACGTTGGAGCTCAACGGCAAGGGAGAGCACACCGAGGACTCCGCTCAGGGCGCGGTGCTCGCTTACAAGAAGCTCATCGACATCAAGCAGGACCGTGGCAAGGGCGGCATTGACGACGTCGAGTCGAACGCCTCGACCGAGGGTGTCCCCGCCGCGAAGCCGCTGCCCGAGACGCACGTGCGGTTCATCAAGGCGTGCGATCTGTATGTGAAGTTCGTGAAGAGCAGCGACTATCTGGTCGACATCGAGTACGACGCCGCGCGCATCTACTACGACTTCAACCAGTTCGACGAGGCCGTGCCCCGCTTCAGGAACATCTCGGAGAAGCACCCCGAGCACCGCCTCGCGATCTTCGCCGCGAACCTGCTGCTCGACACCTACAACCTCAAGGGGCAGATGGACGACCTCGACAAGCAGGTCGACAGCTACCTCAAGATTTACACGCCTCAGCGCGACCCTGAGTTCTACGCCCTGTTGATGAAGCTCAAGCAGCAGAGCGCGTTCAAGAAGTGTCAGGGCATTGAGCGAGGCAAAGAGTGGGTGCGCGCGGCGACCTGCTTCAAGCAGTACGCGGCGGCCTATCCGCAGTCGGAGTACCTCGACAAGGCGTTCTTCAACGCGGCGTTGAACTACGAGCGGGAGAAGCTCCTCGACCAGTCGATCGAGATGAAGCTCAAGATCGTCAACGAGGTCCCGCAGAGTGAGCTGGTCTCAAAGGCGCTCTACCAGACTGCCGGCAACGTTCACGCGCTCGCGATTTACTCGCAGGCGGCGAAGCTGTACGAGGTGTTTGCTGAGAAGTTCCCGAAGGACGCGAACGCCCGGGACGCGCTGCGCAACGCTACGGTCTTCCGGCAGGGCCTCGGTGAGTACGATCAGGCGCTGACGGACGCAGCGAACTACATGAAGCTTATCGGGCAGAAGCCGGACGAGACGGCAGAGGTCTACTTCACGATGGGCCTCATCTACGAGAAGCAAGAGAAGTGGGACGAGGTGATTCGTCACTTCAACGACTTCCTGCGCAAGTACGCCGCAGCGGGGCGCGCCGACCTGCGCCTCGAGGCGCCCGTGCGCATCGGCAACGCGTTCGAGAAGAAGAAGGACATCGCGAGCGCCCAGAAGGCCTACGCGAGCGCCTTTGCCGCGTTCGGCAAGCTCTCGGACGCAGAGAAGGGCGCGCTGACGACGGGGCTCAACGCCGTCGCCGAGGCGCGCTTCAAGATGGGCGAGGCGATCCGCGCTGAGTTCGACAGCCTCAAGATGAAGGTGTCGACGCGGAACGTGAAGAAGTTCCAAGAGGACTTCAAAGCGATCGTGACGGCCAAGTCTGAGCTGATCGCGAAGGCGACGGCGGTCTTCAACGAGGTGCTGCTGCTCAAGTCGCCGAACTGGGCGCTCGCGGCCCTCGCGCGGATTGGTCAGATGTACCAGAAGCTCGCGAACGACGTGTATGACTTCCCGACGCCCCAGGGCTGGGACGAGGACCAGGTCGAGGTCTTCAAGGGCTACCTCGCCACGATGGCTCAGGGCCCGGAGTCCAAGGCCATCGACTCGTACGTCGTGTGCGTGAAGAAGGCGCAGGAACTGCGGTGGTTCAACGAGTGGTCCGACATCTCGGCGCGTCAGCTCGCCGTGCTTCGGCCCAAGGAGTACCGGTACGACGGCGAGGTTCGGTCCAAGCCGGACCACTTCGGGTCGACGACGTTCCGCCAGCCGTTTATTGCGACCCTGCCGACGAGCGAGGAGCAGTGATGATGAGCCTGTCGATGATGCGCCGCGCCGCGTTCCCGCTCGTGGCGATGCTCACGGCCTGCGGCGGTGCGGCGCCCAAGGCCGAAGAGAGCTCGGGCGAGAGCACCCGCGGAAGCGAGGCGGGGGAGGCCAAGGCGCCCGCGCCCAAGGTCAAGCGCGCGGCGGCGGACGCGTTCGCCGAGGCCGCGAAGGAGTACGCGCGGGGTCCTCAGCGTGATTGGGGTCGCATCGAGGCGGCCCTGAAGGACGCGGTCGACGAGGACAGCAAGTTCGCGGAGGCCTACTTCAACCTGGGTGTCGCGGCCGAGGCGCGCGGTCGGCTCGACGAGGCGCGAGATTGGTACTCGAAGGCGCGCGAGAAGAACCCAGCGTTCGGCGACGGCCTCGTCAACATGGCCGCGATGCAGGCGGATGCGGGTTCTAAGGGCGAGGCCGACTCGCTGTATCAGCAGGCCATTCAAGCGGAGCCGCTGAACGGGTACGCCCACCTGAACCTCGCCATGGTCGCGAAGAGCCGGAAGGACTTCGTTGACGCGGTCAAGCGGGTCCGTACGGCGCTGAAAGAGGACAGCCAGAACATCCACGCGTACGTCATCTTGGCGTGGACCTACTACGACATGGGCAAGTTTGAGCTCGCGAAGCTCGTCTGCTCGCAGGCGCTCTCGGTCAGAGAATCGGAGCCTGCGGTCCACAACATCCAGGGCCTCGTGTACCTGAAGTTGCAGGACGTGACCCGGGCGCTGGCTTCATTTCAGCGCGCCGTCGAGCTCGACAACAACTACGTGCCTGCGCTCTTCAACATCGGCGCGATCACGTTCAGTTACAAGGACTACGAGGCGAGCTACCGCGCCTTCGACCAAGTCGTGAAGCTTGAGCCGAAGAACGCTGAGGCGGCGCTCTCAAGGGCCGTCGCGGCGCGCGGCATGGGTAACTACGAGGAGGCTGAGCGCGGGTACAAGGCGGCGATCGGCCTCGATGAGCGATACGCGGCCGCGCACTTCAACCTGGGTGTGCTCTATCAAGAGTTCACGCAGAAGCCGGATGACGCCATCAAGGCCTTCGAGGGCGTGCTGCGGGTCGAGCAAAACGACGCAGGGCTGCGCAAGGACGCGACGGAGCGTATCAAGCAGGTGCAGATCCAGCAGCAGACGCAGCGCGAGGCCGAGGCGATGATGAAACAGCAGGCCGAAGAAGATCGGAAGCGCGCGGCTGAGGCGCCGCCGCCCGCGCCGGAGAGCGCGCCCGCCGAGCCGGCGCCACCCACAGACGCGCCCACGCCTTGATTGTCGGCCTCCGGGTCGATAAGTTCGGAACCCGGGGGCGGCGCAGCTGTCCAAAACCATCATGCGGTGTGAGGTCGAGATGAATGCGAAGTCGGTCGCAGGTGCGCTGCTGGTCGGGACGCTGTTGAGCGCGACGACTGCGTTCGCGCAGGACGACGTCGTGACGGACGCCGAGAACCCCGGCGTGGTCTACAAGAAGGAGACCGTCTACGACTTCGAAGAGGACGTGGTCGAAGGCTCGTTCGTGCGGCCCGAGGGGGAGTACCTCGACTCTCGCCGCGCGGCCCGCCACAGCAGCTTGATCAAGATTCGCGAGTCCTTTGTGCCTGAGATGTTGAAGTCGGCCGAGGACCTCTGAGGCCCGCCAGCCCGAGCGAGAGACGCACATGAGCGAGAAGCCCACTATCCAGTTCGAAATCTACGACGGCGACCGTCTGCTGCGCACGGAAGTGCTGGCCGAGTCGACCATCAAGATCGGCAAGCTTTCGTCGTCGCACGTGCGCATCGACGACGACGATGTCTCGCGCATGCACGCTGTCATTGAGGCGGCGAGCCCGGACGACGTCGTCGTGCTCGACCTCGGCAGCACGTCCGGCACTTTCGTTAACGGTCAGCGCGTGACCAAGCAGCGGCTCCGCTCCGGTGACGAGCTGCAGCTCGGGCGACACCGCGTGGTCGTCACGGTCTCCGGCCAGACGGCGGGTGGGCCGCGGCCGAGCACGGACGCGATGGCGACCGTGCAGTACCGGCCGGAGGAGCAAGCCACGCCGCGACGCGCGGTCGTGCTCGACGAGGACGAGAGCGACTCAGACGGCACGCGCTCGCTCGAGGTCGTCGCGATGCTCGGCGACACGGTCATCGAGGTCGCGCACCTGCGGGGCGGCCAGTTCACGATTGGTCAGGCCGACACGGTCACGCACTTCGTGGCCCCCGGCGCGGCGCCCGCCGATCCGTTCGTGCTCGCTACGACCGATGGCGCGGATATGGTCGTGAACGTGCCCGACAACGTGAACGGGGACGTCCTGTTCGACGGGCGGGTCTTCGGGCTCGATGAGCTGCGGCGCGAGGGCAAGCTCAGCCGGAGCACGGAGCCGAACAGCAGCGCGCTGCGCCTGCCGCCGAAGGCACGCGCGCGGCTCAGCTTCGGCGACGCCTCGTTCCTGGTGAGCTCGGTCGCCGCTGCGCGTCCGCTCCCGCCCGCGGGCTTCGGCGGCGTGTTTGACTCGCAGTTCGGGCGCTACTTCTTGGGCGCCTTGGCGCTGCACATGCTCATCATCGGGATCGTGCTGAGCGTGCCCGAGGACGCGAGCCGTCTGAGCCTAGACGGCTTCGACCTGCAGGAGAAGTGGGTCGAGTTTCAGCTCAAGCCTGAGACCGAGAAGGAAGAGAAGATCGAGGACCTGTTCAAGGACCTCAAGGACGAGGGTGAGGCCGCGGCGAAGGCGCGCGGCGACGAAGGCAAGATGGGCAAGAAGGACTCCACGGAGAAGGACAAGCGGTTCGCCATCAAGGGGCCAGCCGACCAAAAGGAGATCCAGTTCGCGAAGGAGCGCGCCAAGATGGAGGCGCTCAACACGGCGACGTCGGCCTTCAACCAGCTCGAAGGGCAGATGGCCGCGGTCTGGGGTACGCAGGACCGCGCCATCGGTGCGGACGCGGTCTCCGCGCTTGGCAACATGTTCGGCAGCCAGGTCGGTGAGGCGGGCGGATTCGGCGGCTTCGGGACGGCCGGTGCGGGCCGCGGCGGCGGCGGTTGGAGCGAGACCTCCATCGGCGTCGGGAACGTCGGCACCATGGGCCGAGGGGGCGGCGAGGGCGGCTCCGGCTACGGTCGCGGCGTGTCTCGGCTCGGCGAGCGCACGGGCAAGGTGCCGCAGGTCGTGCCCGGCAAGCCCATCGTGCAGGGCTCGCTCGACATGGAGATCATCCGACGAATCATTCGCCAGCACCAGAACGAGACCAAGTACTGCTACGAGAAGCAGCTCAACATCAAACGCGACCTCGCCGGCAAGATCACGGTCAAGTTCACGATCTCGGGCAACGGCAGCGTGATCGCGGCCGTGGTGCAGGAGTCGACGATGGGCGACCGTGAGGTCGAGACGTGCCTCGCGGACCGGATTCGTCGGTGGGTTTTCCCCGAGCCGAAGGGCGGCGGCGTCGTTATCGTCACGTACCCGTTCGTCTTCAAGGCTTCGTAAGGCGTGACACCGATGCGCAGCGCTCTCCTTGCGGTCTCTCTCATCGCCATGGCCACGACCGCGGGGTGCAACCGCGAGCGCAACCAGTCGATCCAGCTCATGAACAAGGGCATCGCCCAGTTCAACCAGAACGACACCACGGGCGCGGTCGTCGCGTTCAACCAGGCGACGACGCTCGACCCGACGAACGACGCGGCGTTCTACTACCGCGGGCTGCTCAAGTACCAGCGGACGACCGACTTCGGCGAGGCCGCCAAGGACTTCCGCAAGGCGATCGAGATCAACGGTACGAACCACCTCTTCCATTACCATCTCGGGAAGGTCCTGAGCCGGCAAGGGGAGTGGGCAGCCGCGATCAATGCGCTCGAGAAGGCGATCCAGCTCAAGGCGGACCACGCGCAGAGCCACTACCAGCTCGGGCGGGCGCTCGAGCAGCAGGCCAAGTTCGACCGCGCGCAGGATGAGTACATCGCCGCGATCAAGGCGCAGCCGCGCTTCGCGGACCCGTATGTCGCCCTCGGTAACCTGTACGCCCGCTTCGAGAAGTTCCCGGAGGCCGTCCAGGTCTTTAAGAACGGCGTCGAGAACAACCCTGAGAAGGCGGAGCTGCGGCACGACCTCGGGGTGGTCTACCAAAACCAGCAGCGCTTCGACGACGCGATCGAGCAGTTCAACGGCGCGGTCAAGCTGAAGCCGACCTACCTGAGCGCGCTCTTTAATCTGGGGATCGCGTACCAGCAGAGCGAGAAGCCCGACCAAGCGCTCGCGAACTTGAAGCTCTACCTAGGCCGGCGGCAGGCGGACGAAGACCCGCTGCGCGTCCGCACCGCCGAGGATACGATCGCGCGTCTTGAGGCGGCCGCGCTGGCCCCCGCTTCGACGCCCTAAAGGGTCGCGACACACGCCGTCTTACGTTGCGGTCCCACAGCCCGTGTGTAGGCAAGTCACGACGCGGCAACATCGTCGCGAGGTCGGCGACCGAGATTGTCGCCCCCGCGCGCCGGTGCTATAAACCCGGCACCCTGGCCCATGCCCGGCTGCAGTCGTTGTAGCGGCTGCGCGTGTCTCCCCCGGCTTTCATAGAGGCGACGTTGATGAACGAGCGTATCCGCGAGCTGTTCGATGCGGTGGTGCAGGACCCGTCCAATTTGGCGGTCGTCGACGAGCTCGACGCTTTGCTCCGCAGCGAGGGCGAGTGGGCCCCTCTCGTGGACCTGCAGATTCACCTCGCGCAGAACTCCCCTGACCCGGCGGACGCCGTGCGCCGCCTCAAGATGGCGGGGCAGGTCGCAGAGTCGATGCTCAACGACGCCCGCCGCGCGGTCGAGATCTACGGCGCGTCGGTCGAGGCGGACCCGGAGGCGCGGGGCACGCTCGAGCACATGCGGACACTGCTCGCCGGCCTCGAGGACTGGGCGACGTGGGTGCAGGTCGGTGAGGCCGAGGTGGAGCGCATCGAGGCGGTCGATGAGCGGGCCGCCTTAATCTACGCACTCGGTGAGGTGCTCGAGGAAAAGCTCGGCGACCAAGAGCGCGCGATGGTCTGCTACCAAGCAGCGTTCCAGACTGACCAGGCGTGCCTGCGCGCGCTCTATGCCGCGCGGCGGATCTACCGACAGAACGGCCAGTGGGACCTCGTCGCTCAGCTCCTCGACCTTGAGCTGCAGAGCGTGACGGACGCCGACCGGCAGGCCGAGATCTATCAAGAGCTCGGCAATGTGCTGCTCTACGATCTCGACAACACGGAGATGGCGCGGACGTGCTTCGCCGCCTATCTGCAGCTGCGGCCGGATGACGCCGATATGCAGGCGGCGCTCGCGGAGCTCGGCGGCGCACCGGGGGTCGAGGCGGCGGCGGTTGCGGATGCGCCCGCAGCGGTCGAAGAGCCGGTTGCGGCGGTCGAAGAGCCGGTTGCGGCGGTCGAAGAGCCGGTCGAAGAGCCGGTCGCAGCGGTCGAAGAGCCCGT
>Ga0114968_10004569_pt1 | contig 10300 bp, 8 predicted proteins | sample M_130807_EF_Meta_FD_87020 | JGI IMG/M metagenome (GOLD analysis project Ga0114968, IMG submission 87020) | Freshwater microbial communities from Lake Montjoie, Canada to study carbon cycling - M_130807_EF_MetaG | ecosystem: Environmental > Aquatic > Freshwater > Lake | place: Lake Montjoie... | reverse complement strand
TGTCGACCACTGGCGGGAGGGTATTCTTGGCGGCCTACTTTCCCGTGTGGTTTAGATGGCGCTCAAAATGAGAGTGGTCGCAACGGTAACCTAGCAGTAATATCAGACTTGGCATTTTTCTCTGGTTGATAGTGCCAATGTTTAAGCAAAGCACTCCAAAATGTGGGCAACGATACCGTTTTAAAAATGAAAAGTAACGAAAGTGATATTCCTGTAGCAATTGCCGCACCAAGCTGGATCGATTTGGCTGCTGTTTTAGTTATAGCGGCCGTAGCACGTCTGCTTTTGTTTTCCTTTCATGAAGACGTTGGTGATACGCGAACTTATGAATTACTCGCTGAGAATATTCTTCGCGGGTGTGGTCTCTCATTCTCTGAACCAACTTCAACTAGTTGCATTCTTGCCTCAGGGGGCTATTTCCCAGGTTATCCAGCCTTTATTGCCCTTAACTGGTTTTTGTTTGGTCACTCCAACTTTCCCATATTGCTGTTCCAACTAGGGTGTTATCTAGTTTCGCTTTATTGGCTTCTTATCGCGATTGGGAAACTCACTAATAGTAGGAAAGTTGTGCTTAGTGTTGGAATGTTGCTCGCAATATCGCCACTTCAAATTGGGTGGTTTAGGTTTATCTTAACTGAGCCCTTGGCCCTAGCTACTGCAACATGGTTTTTAGCAGAGCTTGTTATGTCGGTCGCTATCGGTAAAATCAGAAAATATCATTTGGCCTTAGCATTGAGTATTTCTGTTTACATTCGACCAGACACAATACTAATGAGCGTTAGCGTTGTCTTTGTGGCATTCTATATTTATGATTTTAAGAACGCATTAAAACAAATTCTCATCGTTGGACTGATGACATCAATTCCTATATCTGGATGGATGATCAGGAATTTGATGATCGGACATTCACCTTTGACTATGCTCAGTGAAGTGGCGCCAAAAGCACCTGGATACTTTTTTTGGCTGAACACATGGGTTGTGAATGAATATGAGCGAGCCGATACCAATTTTCCTGTTTGGAGAGCTGAATATTCAAAAATTAATTTACATCACTCAAAATATGTTAACGACGATGAGAGGAAATCTGCTCAATCACTAATTCAAGAGTTGTTGGTAATGGATGGGAAACCAATCCCGAAGGAGATTGATCAGAAATTCGAAGAGCTTGCATATCTGAAAATTCATTCCCAAAATTACTTTAAACCTTATGCTATTTTTATTGAAAGAGTGGTTTGGCTTTTATTCAATCCATTTTCTTCTTGGGGCCTACCGCTTGAAATTAAGGATATTAATAGATCCTTATTGAATGATGCGATTATGAGATTTGACTTTAATCAAGCAATGTATTTGTTGAATGGATATAAATCAATAATTACTGGAAAAATTATTGTCTTTTCTTATAGAGCGATTATTTTTATTGGGTTTTTCTTTGCCGTAGGCTATGCACTTTTTGGACGAGTTACTACACGAATGGTCTTTTTAAGTCCAGCACTAAGGTGTCTTGCCCTAGGTATGGTTGCGGCTGTGGTGACCAGGATAACTTTTTTTGCCTATTTAGGGAGCTTGGAGTCAAGATATCTGGTTGAAATTGTGCCCTGGGTCGAGTTTTGCATTGTTTTGAGCTTGGTGAGTAAAGGTCGTTACCTCAAAGGCACTCAATAATCCGCGCCGATAGATTACATTGATCCTATGACCATCCTTCCGCACCAAACTTTCGCCGCTGATTTGATCTACCGCCCAAACATCCCCTTAGAACATAGACCTGACGAATTATACCAGGCTGAGTTCAAGACGCTTTTCAAATGTAGCACCGACATTTTGCTATCGTGGGTGACATAGGTTCTTGTTGGCTTCAGTTGATCGATTATTACCTAAGACAGTAACTTGGGAAAACGTCATAGACTTGGGCGAAATCTATTAATTCCTCTTCAATTCTCGAGTTATAGTAGAGTTCCAACTAGACTAATTCTAGGCAATTTGTGTAGGCTTTAAACACACCTTCGTTCCCAATTGAATAATCGTTCTATAATCTATAGTCAGTTGTTTGTAGGCTTTTGCCATGAAACATTGTCCTTTAAAAATTGAACTCACTTTCTGAGCTCAACTAAGTTTACTAATGAGCTTAATTTATTTGGTTAAATCAGATTAGGATCGATTTAATCCGTAATTATTTAAAACTTATTAATTTTTGAATTATTAAAAAAGTCTTTTTTACATGATATCCACTGTAGCTCCATTAAAAATAAGTATAGTTAGCGTTATAATCCCTGCTTATTGCTCGAGTAAGTCTTTGCCAGAATTAGTTTCAAGGGTATTCAATGTTTTAACTAACTATGGTTGTACTTTTGAAATAATTATTGTCGATGATGCAAGCCCTGACGACACTTGGCAAGTTTTAAAAGAGCTCAAAATAAATTACCCACATTTAAAAATACTTAGGCTATTGAAAAATGCTGGTCAGCACAATGCTATCCTTTGCGGTTTTAGCTTTGTTAAAGGTGAGGTCATTATCACCATGGACGATGATCTACAGAATCCTCCTGAAGAAATTCCTAAAATATTGGACGCTATTCTTTTGGGTTACGACATTGCAATTGGGGCCTATGACATTAAGCAACACTCTGCTTCAAGAAACTTAGGAGGTAAGTTGATTGACTATATTCAAAAACGGATTTTTCATCTTCCAAAGGACTTTCATCTAACCAGCTTTCGCGGGATACGCAAGGTCGTTGTAGACAATGTCTTACAAATGGGTGGCGTTTATCCGTATGTTACAAGCATGTTACTTTCGCATACAAAAAGATACGTAAATGTCCCCGTTCATCACGCTCCACGGGCTTTTGGTAAAAGTCAATACAAGATTCTTGGTATCGTGAGGTTGGCATTCAATCTTCTATTCAATTACACATATTATCCTTTGTATTTTATTATATCACTTTGTATTATCGCATTAGGTACTTCATTTGGACTAGGAGTCTTTGTATTTTGGAAAGGAGTCATCAATAATGGCCATGTACCTGGTTGGGCTAGTACATTGTTTACGATATCTTTTTTTAGTGGATTGATTATTCTTATTTTGGTAATTCACAGTATATTTCTCCATCGTATTAATCAACAAATTACCCGCTCCCGATTAAATTTTACTATAAGTGAGATGCATGAATAAAACTTTGCTTGTGCTGGCAGCTTCTAAATATCAGATTCCAACCATTGAATCAGGCAAACGGCTTGGCTATAAAGTAATCACTACTGATAACATATCTAGCAATACTGGGCACTCATTAGCCAATAAGAGCTTTAACATCGATACAACAGATGTAGAAGCAATTTGCGATTTAGCGGCTCGTGAGGATATTTCTGGAGTAATTTCCTCGGGAACTGATATAGCTGTTATTACAGCGGCTATTGTGGCTGAAAAACTTGGGCTTATAGGCCCACCTGTAGCGGCTGCTCAAATTCTAACTAATAAGTTAACTTTCAGGCAGTTTCTTAGGGAAAATAACTTTAGTTGTCCAATGTTCTATTCAGTAGATAGTTATTTTGAAATCTCTGAAGTGATTTTTGAAGGCTGCACATGGGTAGTAAAACCATGCCGTTCTTCTGGCTCGAAAGGAATATTCATAGTCAATAATAAAAAAAATTTTGAAATCTGTGTTTCTGAAAGTCAATACTTTAGTATAGATGGTAACGCAATCTTAGAAGAATACATAGATGGGACGCAACATACCTGTGAGGGAGTACTTTTAAATGGAAAGGTTCAGATTCATTTAATAACTGATAGAGATACAGCTCTCCCACCTTTTGTTGTAACTGTCGGTCATCGGGTTCCCAGTTCTTTGCCCATGCATTTGCAGTTGCAGGCAATATCAGAAATCGAGAATGTACTGTCACGTTTGAATGTACTAAGTGGGCCTTTTAATTGCGACTTTGTTGCCACTAAAGACAGCATAGTGCTTCTGGAGATAACTCCACGACTAGGTGGAAATTCACTTTCTGATCTTTTTAAATTAGCTCTTAATTTTGATTTGGTAGACTATGCTGTAACTCATGCGTGTGGGGATCCAAGAGCGCTTCCGCAACTTAGTCCACCTATGCCTTGCGCAATTATCATATTAGGTACTGAATGCGAAGGCCTACTAAAATGGAATAAAAGTGAAGCTGAGTCCTTAAAAAATGAAATTTGGGTACAAAAATTGATATTCGATTATGAAATGGGTACTCCAGTGAAACAATTTATAAATGGACGAAACAGAGTGGGTGAGGTTTTGCTAACTGGCTCTGATCGCACCGACCTCGATAGTAAATTGACTGAGTTCAAAAATAGGCTCGGTCTATGCGTAGATTAATTGCTAAATTTCAAATAAAAATGCTTTTCAATAGCCTTTTTCTTGCAATTGTAGTTTTATCATTCAGTATTTGGTATCTATATGTGTCTTTTGAATGGAAAGATACAATTAAGCAATTAACAAAAATCAATTTGCTAAGTCTAGCTTTACAGCTTTGGGCTGTTCACTTTGCCTATATATTAATTCGTACATTAAGGATATATGTACTTTTACAAAACTCTCAAGCTAGTATTAGCTTCATAAAATTATATTGGATAACGGCGCTAAGTTCAAGCCTATCTCTATTTACTCCGAGTCAAATTGGTGAGGCTTTAAAAATTGAATTTCTTCATCGGTATCGTTATGTAAATAGACACGTTGGTTTTAGTTTATTTGCAATTGAAAAAGCCGTAGATATTTCGGTTTTGGCTTTAATTGGACTTACTAGTCTAATTTTTGGCATTAACTTTTTATCTAATTACCCTGTTCTGTGGATCGCCATTACTATTTTTATTATCATGGGATATTTATATCTCATTATTTTAAAGTTCTTTGGACTTCATTGGTATAGGGATCAAAGACTAGTCCAAGTTTACAAATTCAATATTAACGCGAATGCATTGATAAAGACTGTAATACTTTCCTTTTTAGCCTGGATCTTTGTCGGCATAAGTTGGCAAATTGCTTTTTACGGAGTTGATGTTAAAATTTCAACACCACAGGTTGCTTGCTTGATATCATTAATTACTTTTGGAAGTCTTATTTCATTTATACCTGGAGGATTAGGAATATTGGAACTTCTCACTTTAGAAGCCTTAATAAATATGGGTTTAGAACCAATTCCCGCACAAACTGGAGGTATTATTTTACGATTCCAATGGTTAATGATTATTATTTTTGGACTTGTACACCTACTTTTATTTTCCATTCTACAATACTTTAATTTACTACAAAATGATTCCGAGAATTAAAGTCAATTACAATTTACGAGAATTATTAAATTCTCTTATAGTATTTGAAAGTAGCAATTTTAAACGGCAAGCGCTTATAAAGTCCTTAAGTCAGCTATTTGAAACCGATCACGTACTTTTAACAGCATCTGGTCGCGGAGGCCTTTATGCTTTACTTTCATGTTTACCACAAAAGTTCATAGTTGTTCCCGCATATACCTGTAAAGCAGTCATTGAGGCTGCGATTCTGGCTGGTAAGACCCCGATTTTTGTCGAAACTGAGGACGACGGTTTTAATATGTCGCCTCATTTTCTAGAGAACATTTTGAATTCAGACACAATTCTATTGGTTACTCATCAGTTTGGAATACCATGTAATATTAATACATTACTTTCTATAGCCAGAAAAGCAGGGACATTCGTCATAGAGGATGCTGCCGCCTCTTTGGGTAGCAAGGTTGACGGACAATTAACTGGAAACTTTGGCGATGCAGCCTTTTTTAGTTTTGACACAACAAAATTGTTAAACGTTCCTCTGAAAGCAGGTTTTGTAGTAATTCACAATTCCGCACTTTACAAGCATTGTGCTGCTTTTCTTGATGAACATTCTCGATCAATGCCCATTAGCCGAAAATTAAAATATTTGGTACTTGGCTGCTTGTTAGTTTTGCTAGAATCCCACCTTCTTTACAGAGCCTTTCATAGTTTCAAATTCAAATGGCGAGGAAATTTTACTGATGACAGCATCTCCCGCCCCCCAATCCTTGGCCCTTTTTATATTGACCGTTTGGCAGAATGGCAAGCTGGTATAATACTTCCCCAGCTTGAGTCTATGGATAAAATTATTGATACTAGAAGAAGGCTTTATTCGGAATACATTGATAAACTAGCTACTGTCAAAACTATATTTTTACCCCCATTAGATCTTAATAACGATTGGGCTCCAATAAGATTTCCTATCCGAGTTCCTAAAGATAAAATGCAATTTTATCATGAGTCAGTTAGCCGTGGTGTTGACTATTCTTTCAGCTTCACATTTATCGATAGTCCCAAGGATTTTTCAATATCACATCGACTTGCCGAGACAGTTCTTGGTCTACCATTTTACTATAGGCTTTCTTCTAGCGAACTCGAACACGTGGTTGAAGTGGTGAAAGAACTTGATCTAATTATGCAAATGGAACAAAAATAATGCTAAAGAATATTCGCAATATAATATGGCAACGACTTAATCGAAAATCAATTTATTCAAGTGCTTCTTATTGGGATTTTAAAGCAACGAATCATGATGACTCAGCTGTTTCGATGTGGCCAAATATATTTTTAAATGACTTGTATGTAGAAGAACAGCGGAAAATGCTTTTTCAGTATCTAGGTAATCTAGAAAACCTTGAAGTACTGGATGTTGGATGTGGCACTGGCCGATTGTCCCGCTGGTTAGCAAATCAAGGCGCACTGGTTAAAGGAATAGACTTTTCTCAAAAATCCTTAGATATTGCCCTTAAGGAATCCATAGGAGATAATCCGAGTTTTCAGCTTTGCTCAGTTTTTGATTTAAATGAGGAAGAGAGTTACGATCTGGTTTTTACTTGGGGTGTGCTAACTATTGCAAGTCAAGACAGGGATCAACTTCTTGATGCACTCATGCGGATCAAACGTGCACTAAAACCCAATGGTCGATTATTTCTAATGGAACCAATCCATGATGGGTTCCTACATCGAGTGCTTAAAATGAATCTGCCTGATTTTCTAGAGGTAATGGGTTTCGCGGGTTTTCAAATAAAAGCATATGCCCCCATGCACTTTTGGCCAATGAGACTTGCACTTGCTTACATCCGTTGGCCGAAATGGATTACTGTACCATTTTACCATTGTGGTCGGCTAGCGATGTCTCTACCTGGCTGCAAGAGACTTGGAGATTATCACATTATCATATCACAACCATCAAAAATCTCGCCTTAGTAATATACCCAAAATCGAAGCACAACTTCAATAATAAAATTGAATTACTCTAAATTTTATCTTTCAATTTATGGGCATTAAAGCCATAATAGTCTTTTGCATTTTCATTAGTCCAAACTACATCTGGTTTATCATAGCAAAATACGAAAGCAATTCGACTTTTCTCACCAAATACAGGAAGAACTCGATGTAGGCATCTGCTCCCTTGCATAATTAGTAAAAGACCTGATTTTGGCTTGATTAAAAATCTTTGTTTGCTACGAAATTTTAAGATGAATGGTAGTCTGAAAATTATGTCTAAAATGCGTTGAAATTGCAATACAAAAGGGTGGTAACGATTAGGTAGTAATATTCGAAACCGTGGATAAAGCTCTAAATCTCCGCCATCGCAATCTTGTATATATAAAATTGCTGTGATCTCATTTCGATCGTAATGATAGGAAAGAAGACCAGACTTTGGGGTAATATTGAGGCTTAACCCAATATCTATATTATTGAGAGGTACAAACTTGGTTCCGAATAACTGATCTATTAGTTCTTTAATCTTTTTAGTATAAAGTTCGTTAACTTCTGGTATTTCTTTTAAAATTTCGCTTCCAAGTTTTGTATAAAATTTTTGAGTTCGTAAAATATTGTCTTGATTCACAATTGATATGTCACCTTTTTCAACAATTGACTCTATTTTTTGTTTAATTTCAGACAGTTCGATTGAATTTAGATAGTTGTCTATTTGAATGTTTCCAAAATAATCAAATTCTATTAATTGGTCGTTCGTTAACATAAGATAATTTTTCATTATTCTGTTAATTAAAAATAATTGATTTGTAAAAATTTAATTTTTATTTAAAGCAAGTATATAAATACATATAATTATTATTTTAATAATAATTTACTATTTAAAAAATTAATGTCTCAAAGTTTTTTACAGAGGAAATGTGGCTGATGTTTATCAAAAACCTCACTCAACTAGTAAGCCGATTTCGTAAACAGTTGAATTATTGGAGTTTTAAAAAATGTTCAAGTTTGAAATTTTAAATATACCATACATTGTTTACTACAAATGATGTTCCCTTTTCATGATTTCAATCTGTAAACTTGAACAGACTGCAATCTAGATTTGAGTCATTCACCGTTTGAGTACGGTGCGACTGACATGCTATTTAAAGTGGGGCCTTATGCTTCTGGATATATTTTCGGTTAACGTGATGAAAAGGCGGCATTTTGAAGAAGACGTTGGCATAACTTGCACGCTATGGTCTCACTGAACTGTCATCAAATGTTCTTGGCTATCTGATTTACCTGAGGCTGGCATACTTTGGTGCGAATTCTTAACATGCAATGAGCCTTGTTTATGGAATTTGCGTTCTGCAACCTTTGTCTTCTTAATTAAAAAGGTGGTAATACAGTTTCAACTGCCCAGCAAAACAAGCCTTGGTGCGTTACATTACGGTCAGTGAAATGGTTGTGTATTTAATTTTGTTCCGCTGGTTATGCTGATTGATCATGCCGTTCTGCCAGACTAAGCTGTGTAGACGACAGTGATTGTAGTGATTGCCAGTTTCTTATTTTTAGCGTAACTTTTTGGGGTTTTTCCGAAAAGTAATGAAAGTAAATAATAATGAAAATTTGCACCCACTGCAAGTTTAATTTTGTGGCACCGGATTGGATTTGCCCATGGTGTGGCTTTATGCCGTGCCAAATTGGCGGCTTCACAAGTCTGGCACCGGACATTGCCAGGGGGGAGGGCGGGTATTCGCCCGAGGCTTTCAAAGAATTGGTTGTGCTGGAGGCAGATAACTTTTGGTTTCGGGCACGAAATCGCTTGATTATCTGGTCATTTAAGAAATACCTGCCTCACTTGCAGCGTTACCTAGAAATTGGCTGCGGTACCGGCTATGTATTGCGCGGAGTGGCGCAGTCCTTTCCTAATGCAAAGTTAACCGGTAGCGAATTATTTAGTGCGGGGCTACCGTTTGCCGCTACACGGGTCCCGCAGATGGAGCTACTGCAAATGGATGCAAGGCATATTCAATATGTGGATGAGTTTGATGCCATTGGTGCGTTTGATGTGCTAGAGCACATTGAGGAAGACGAACAGGTTCTGCAGTCGATGTGGCTTGCCTTGCGCCCTGGCGGTGCGATTGCCATTTCGGTGCCGCAGCACCGCTGGCTGTGGAGCGCTGCGGATACCCATGCTTGCCATGTGCGGCGCTATCAAACTAGGGAGCTGTGCACCAAAGTGCAGCGTGCGGGTTTTACGGTGGTGTTTGAAACTTCTTTTGTAAGCCTGTTGATTCCTGCCATGTTGGTATCGCGCCTTTGTAAGCAAAAAACACTGGGTGCAAAAATTGTATTTTCAGAATTGCGACTGCCAACTTGGCTCAACGAGTTGTTTGAAGCCGTGATGGAGCTAGAGCGACAATTAATTAAATGGGGTGCTCGGTTGCCTGTAGGCGGATCGCGGCTTTTGATTGCGACCAAACCAGTAAATTAATGATGAACATTCCCTTTAATAAACCCTATATGACGGGCAAGGAAATCGGTTACATAGCCCAATCTCACGCCATCGGTCAAATGGCGGGTGATGGCAGCTTTACTAATCAGTGCAAAGGCTGGCTGGAGCAGCACACCGGTTGTAGTGTGGCGTTACTGACACACTCCTGCACCGCAGCTTTGGAGATGTCGGCTATTCTGGCCGACATTCAGCTGGGGGACGAAGTCATCATGCCTTCATACACCTTTGCGTCCACTGCAAATGCGTTTGCTTTGCGCGGCGGAGTTCCTGTGTTTATCGACATTCGTCAAGATACCTTGAACATGGATGAGTCGTTGATTGAAGCCGCAATAACTGAAAAGTCCAAAGCCATTGTCGCCGTGCATTACGCTGGTGTCGCCTGCGATATGGATGCCATCATGGATATTGCTAACAAGTACAAACTTCTAGTGATTGAGGATGCAGCCCAAGGGATGTTGGCCAATTACAAAGGAAAGGCGTTGGGCTCCATAGGGCACTTAGGTTGCTTTTCTTTTCACGAAACCAAAAATATTATTTCTGGTGAGGGC
>Ga0114968_10004563_pt1 | contig 10310 bp, 4 predicted proteins | sample M_130807_EF_Meta_FD_87020 | JGI IMG/M metagenome (GOLD analysis project Ga0114968, IMG submission 87020) | Freshwater microbial communities from Lake Montjoie, Canada to study carbon cycling - M_130807_EF_MetaG | ecosystem: Environmental > Aquatic > Freshwater > Lake | place: Lake Montjoie... | reverse complement strand
TCCCGTCTTTACCGGCCTCACTGCCAGCAACTACCAGCCTGTGCCAAACACCCAGGTCACCGTCAACGCTGCGGCCACCGGCACCGGCGAGCTGAACTACCGCTTCAATTTCGACGGTGCCTGGGGCTCCTGGAGCACCAGCACCTCCGCCAATCACACCTACAACACCGCAGGCCGTCCACGCGTCCTCGTCCAGGTGCGGGACGCCGCCGGAAACATCGTCACCGATTCTCTTCGCCTCCTCATCATCACCCCGCCGCCCGTCGGCCCAAGACCCACCCAAAGCTCCACCATGGCCGTCGGTGATGATGCAGGCACCCGCCGCCTCTGGTCCGTCAATCCGGACGCCAACACCGTCACCGTCATCAATGCCGCCACCGGTGCCAAGGAAGCCGAGTACCCCGTCGGCACAAATCCACGCAGCATCGCCCGCGATGCCAATGGCCGCTACTGGGTCACCTGCCACGGCAGCGATGAAATCCGCATCCTCAATGCCAACGGCACCCCACACTCCACCATCACCCTCGCCTATGGTGCTGCTCCTTTCGGCGTCGCCCCATCACCCGATGGCCAGTTTCTCTTTGTCACCCTCTACGGCTCCGGCCACATCCATCGCTACTCCGCCGCCAGCCCCGCATCCGCGCCACTGACCCAGACCACCTTCCCCACGCCTCGTGCCATCGCCGTCAGCGCCGATGGCGCACGCGTCTTCATCACCCGCTTCATCTCACCCGAGCTGCATGCCGAGATCGGTGAGACCACCAGCACTCTCGCCATCACACGCGTCTTCACCCTCGCCGCCGCCAACACTCTCGACAATGGCGACCGCTCCGCCGGCATTCCAAACTACCTCGCCGGCATCGCCCTCTCTCCCGACGGCACCCGCGCCAGCATCGTGTCCAAACAGGACAACACCCAGCGCGGTGCCTTCTTCGGCGTGCCCGATCTCACCCACGAGTCCACCTCCCGCGCCGTCATCTCCTTCCTCGATCTCACCCCCGGCATCAATGCCGAAATCCCCCACTCCCGGCGTGACTTTGACAACAGCGACAGCCCCAGTGCCGTCGCTTACACCCCGCTCGGCGATACCATCCTCATCGCCCTCCAAGGCAACAACCGCGTCCTCGGCATTGATGCCTTCAATCTCGCCCCGCTGACCGAGCAGATCACCCAGGGCTCCACCGAAACCTCCCCCGCCGTCATCACCCTCGATGTCGGCGTCGGCCTCGCACCACAGGGCATCTTGATCGACGGCATCTCAAACCGCTTCTTCTCCCAGGACTTCATGGGCCGCAGCGTCACCGTTCGCGATGCCTTCCCACTCCTCGTCGAGAACCGCACCACCCTCCCCCACCTCACCACCACCGCCAGCGTCGCCACCGAGCTCCTCACCGCTCCCGTCCTTCTCGGCAAACAGATCTTCTACAACGCCGCCGACCCTCGCATGAGCGCGGACAGCTACATCTCCTGCGCCACCTGCCACGTCGATGGTGGCCACGACGGCCGCGTCTGGGATTTCACTGGCCGTGGCGAGGGCTTCCGCCGTACAACTGATCTGCGTGGCCGCACCGGCCTCGGCCATGGCGCCGTGCATTGGAGCGGGAACTTCGATGAGATTCAGGACTTCGAGCACGACATCCGCGGCCCCTTCGGCGGCACCGGCTTCCTCAATCTCTCGCCGCAACAATTTGCCGCCCAGCATCCCTCACCCGCAAGCGGTAAGAACGGCCTCAGCACCGATCTCGACGCCCTCGCTGCCTACGTCTCGTCACTCACTCCCGCCCACACCCCCCGCAGCCCCACACGCAGTTCCAACGGCACCTACACCGCCGCCGCCGTGCGCGGACAGGCCGTCTTCGCCGCACAAAATTGCGCCACCTGCCACACCGGCACGGGCTTCACCAACAGCACACAGATGAACGTGGGCACCCAGTCCACCCTAAGCGGCCTGCGCTTGGGACAAACTCTCACCGGCATCGACACCCCCACACTCCACGGCCTCCACGCCACCCGCGTATACCTCCATCATGGTCAGGCCGAGTCCCTCACCGATGTCTTCGCCTACGCCGGCGGCGCCCTCCGCCTCGCCTCCCAGGCTCAGTATCTCACCACCGTCAATGCCAACGCCGTGGCCACCTACACCGACGATCCCGCTCAAGGCGGCGGCGGCTTTTATCGCGGCGCCCTCGGCGGTGCCGCTGCCTTCATCGGCAATGACGTCGGCGCAGCCACGCCCGCAGGCGTCCGCTTCACCAATGTCGATGGCGGTCCCGCTGGAGGCACCGCACGTCTCGCCCTCCGCTACGTGCGCCAGTACAACAACGGCACCGCGCTGCTCAGCATCAATGGCGTCCAGCAGAGCCTCAACGTCCTCCGCCAGTTCCCCGACAATTCCTGGCAGACCAGCGGCTGGCGCTGGATCGTCGTCGAAGCTCCGCTCAATGTCGGCGCCACCAACACCATCGAGGTCCTGCGTGGCGACAGCGACCTCACCTTGAACGCCCTCCTCGTCTCCAACGCCGCCGACCTCGCCACCGCCCAGCCCCATCGCCTCGTGCAAGGCCTCTCCACCGGAGATCGCGATGACCTCCTAGCCTATCTCCGCCAGATCGATGGCCGCGATGCCTCCGGCGTCCCCCTCGCACCTCCCGCACCACCTTCCCCACAGGTGCCCAGCATCGTCAGCGGCCCCGCCACGCAGACCCTCGCCGTTGGCAACACGCTCTCCCTCACCGTCGTCGTCGCCGGCACCGGCCCCTTCACATTCCAGTGGTATCGCGGCCTCACCCCCGTCGGCACCAGCAGCCCCACCTTCACCATCCCCGCCGTGCAAGTGGGCGATGCAGGCGAATACACCGTCCACGTCACCAACGCTCACGGTGGCACCACCAGCGTGCCCGCTACGATCACGGTCAACGGCCCCCTCGCCATCACCACCACCACGCTACCACAGGCTACCATCGGCCAGCCCTACAGCGCCGCCCTCGCCGCCACCGGCGGCATCTCCACCCGCACCTGGACCCTCGCCGCAGGCATCATGCCTCCCGGTCTCACCCTCTCCGCCGCCGGCCAGATCACGGGCACCGCCACCGCTCCCGCGCGCGCCGCCATCACCGTCCGTGTCACCGACACCTCCGGCACCGCAACTCAAGACCTCATGCTTGATGCGGCACCCGCAGGCGGTTTCGTCAGCGATCCCGATCTCATCCTCCACTACACCTTTGATGAAGGCAGCAGCACCCAGGTCTGGGACAGCGCCCCCGCTGGCAACATCCACGCCACCACCGTCGCCAATGCCGCATGGGTCGCCGATGGCCGCTTCGGCGGTGCCTACGGTCCCGCCGATCCCGCCGGCACCATCCCCCAGTTCTTCCCCGCCAATCAGGCCGATCTCAACTTCGACCCCCGTGCCCAGGCATACACCTTCTCGGTCTGGATTCGCACCACCACCGCCGGAGGTTACAACACCATCCTCGGCAAGGATCAAAGCGTCCCCGCCAACAACGTCCAGCACCGCCTCTGGATGAATGGCACCGCCACCGGCCTGCAAAGCATCAATGGCAATCAATACGGCGGCACCATCACCACCGCCCCCGCCATGAACAACGGCGCCTGGCACCTCGTCACCATGGTGAATTACCTCGATGGCGCCACCTGGCGCACGCGCTTGTATTACGACGCCAGCGCCTTCACCGAGTACGCCACTGGCGCTGGCGGCACCGTGCCCGGCCTCCTTCGCGTTGGCGACACCACCCTTGGCGGCAACCCCTGGCGTGGCCAGCTCGATGACCTCCGCATCTACCGCCGCGCCCTCACCCAGCCAGAGATCGCCGCCCTCTACGCCCCGCCCTCGAGCGCCACCGCCACCATCGCCGCAGCCCCCGGCCAGGACGCCTCCTCCACCCGTCCCTATGCCGAGTTCGACGTCACCTTCGCCGAGCCCATCCAGGGCCTCACTATGGCCGACTTCGCCCGCAGCGGCACTGCCAGCCCCACTGCCAGCGCCTTGTTCACCATCACCGCAGGCACCCACTACCGCGTCCGCCTCGCTGGCTTCACCCAGCCAGGAACCGTCACATTGCAGTTGCCACCCTCGACCGTCAGCACCGTCGCCGACGGCACCCGCAACAACGCCTCCAACATCGCCAGCATCACCTACACCTCCCCCTTGGGCGACGACATCGCCCCACTCTCCGATGAGTTCAACGACAGCGCCACCCAAACCACCTGGCAGCGCGTCTCCACCACCGAAGGCTGGGGCCCCAGCAAGCTCGAGACTTGGAACATCAACACTTCCCGCAGCGGCCACATGCGCCTCATGCCCTATGCCAGCTCCTGGTATAACAACTGGACTGGCGAGATGGTCTTCAAAAACATCACCGGCGATTTCGTCGCCACCACCCGCATGCACGCCAACCGCCGTGGCGGCCTCCCGGGCCGGCCAACCTCTGCCTACAGCCTCGGCGGCATCATGGTCCGCACTCCGCATGCCTTCAGCAATGCCTCGCCCGTCCCCGATCCCGGCCCCGCCACCGTCCTCCCCTGGCCCCCGCCCGCCTTCGGCCAGCCGAATCACTACACCACCCCCTGGACCCGTGGCTCGGAGAACTACATCTTCCTCTCCTACGGTTACGCCGACTCCAACACCTGGGGCAACGTCCCCAACACCTGGTACTTCGAGATCAAGACCACCGTCAACAGCGCCTCCACCCTCTACGCCATGCAGGCCGGCATCCCCGCCGACACCGACCTCGTCACCCTTCAGATGATTCGCGTCGGCCAGACCTTCCTTCTCCTCCGCCGCCATGGCGAGTCCGGCCCATGGATCATTCAGGGCCGCTACCAGCGCAATGACATGCCGCAAACTCTCCAGCTCGGCGTCACCACCTACACCGACTGGGAAACCGTGGACAACATGGAGGAGTTTCACCACAACCGCACCCTCGTCACCGGCGGCAATCCCGACCTCGTCCTCGATGCCGACTACTTCCGCCTCCGCCGCCCCACTGCCGCAGTCACCGCCACCGCCCTGCAGTCGGTTGCTATCACCGGCCAGAGCACCAACCTCGCCCTCCTCTCCAACACCGCCCTCAACTCCGTTTTGGGAGACAACGCCACCCCCGCCTACACACCGCCCCCTGACACCTTCAACCGCTGGCTCACCGACCACCTCAGACCTACCCAACTTCTCGATCCCACCCTTACCACCGCCACCGGCGACGCCAACACCAACGGCATCCCCAACCTCGTCGAGTTCGCCCTCGGCACCGATGCCGTCGCCCCCCTCTCGATCCAGCTCATCGGCCCACCCGAAAACCGCACCGCCCAGATCACCCTCACCCGCAACGCCGCCGCCACCGGCATCACCCTCGTCATCGAATCTACCACCGATTTCCTCACCTGGACCCCTCTGTCCACGAGCGTGAACGGCGCGGTTCCCACCGGACCGGCCACGATCAGCGAAGGCGTGGGAGCGGTGCGTGCCGTGCAGGTTCAAACACCTGCAGGTACGGTGCCCACATTTTACCGGGCCCGGGTCGTCTCGCCATGAGGTGATTGCAGGTTCGCCTGGCAGGCGAATTTCAGGAGCATACGAATTCGATTAGCAATGGAAGCGACAGCAGAGACTCACGAAGCTCCCGGCTTCGGCAGCCCCTTCGGCACCGACTTCGGTGCCTCCGCCTTCACCCTCCCATCCTCGGGCAGCCACGCCTCAGGAGCACCGGCTTTGACCATGACCTCACGCAGCGTGACACGGCCGCCATCGCGGTGCTTGCTTTCCTCCGCCGCTGCCATGAAGGCGTAGATTTCCAGCGTCTCCTTCGGTGAAACCGGCGGTTGCTTGGTCTGGAAAAATTTGACGATTTCGCGTAGCATCGGGGTGTAATCACCGTCGGATTTCTGTTCGGTGATCTGCTTGTCGCCGAAGCGGATCAGCTTGTAGCCCATCGCACCTTCATGAATGGCCTGCAGCGTGCCGGTGCGCCCCCCGGACCAAAGTCCCGTGACGATGGATGCAGACGGCGTCGTGGTGCGGATGACGGAAAGGCAGCCGGAACCCATCGCGGTAAAGAGCGCCTCAGTCGGATGTACGCCATAAAAGAACAGGTCGGGGTGGTGCGGCAGCACGTGCGCCGGACCGTAGGCAATGACGCTGCGCGCCGGCGTCGGCTCGGCATTCGCGACTTCGAGCACACCAGGATACCAGCGCACGGCGGACGCGCTGAACACAGGAGTCTGGGCCGCCCCGGCCAGCCTGTAAATTTCCACGGCATCCTTGAGTGAGACAGCCACCGGCTTGTCCATGAAGACCGGTTTGCCCGCCGCAATGATCTGCTTCATCTGCTCCAGTCGTGGGCGGCCTTCAAGGCTCAGCAGCATAATGGCATCCACATCTTTGCAGGCCTCCGCCACACTGCCGACGATGCGCACACCGAACTTGTCGCGCACCGTCGCGGTAAAGCCTTCGATGCGCGTCTTGCTCTCTTCAATGTCGGGACTGCCGCCTGGAAAGGCCACCACGACCCGCGCCCCGGGGATGTGGTTGGGGTTCGCCGGATCGTTCAGCCGCAGCGTGAACTGTTCTGAATGCGAAGTGTCGAGGCCGATGATGCCGATGCGAAGGTCGTCTGCCATGAGGGTGGTGCTGAGCAGCGCCGCCACACATCCCATGACGAGGATGAGCTGATCTCGGAGACGGCAGGTCGGTCGCATGCATGCAAAATGCAGGCACGGGGGTGAAAGCGCAACTGTTGAGTCGCTTGACCGTCCCGCCCGCCCCGCTAGTCTCGGACCATGGAAACCGTCAGAATTGGCATCGTTGGGCTTGGAAACATGGGCAAGGCACACCTTGCAAACATTCGCGCAGGTAAAATCCCCGGCCTGCGCGTCACCGCACTCTGCGAGAGCGTCGGCACCCTGCCGAACCTCATCGAAGGCGAAAAAGCCTTCACCGATGTGAACCTCATGATGCGCAGCGGCCACATCGACGCCATCCTCATCTGCACCCCGCATTTCAGCCACACCACCATCGGCATCGAAGCGCTCAAGGCTGGCCTGCACGTGCTCGTGGAAAAGCCCATTTCCGTCCACAAAGCCGACTGCGAGCGCCTCATCGCCGCGCATACCGACAAGAGCAAAATCTTCGCCGCCATGTTCAACATGCGCACCAACGCCTGCTTCAAGAAGGTCAAGGACCTCATCGACAGCGGTGAAATCGGCGTGGTCCGCCGCGTGCATTGGGAAGTCACCAATTGGTTCCGCACCAATTACTACTACGCCACCGGCGGCTGGCGCGGCACCTGGAAGGGTGAAGGCGGCGGCGTGCTCATGAATCAGTGCCCGCACAATTTGGATCTCTTCCAGTGGCTCTTCGGCATGCCGCAAAAAGTTCGCGGCTTCTGCCAGTTCGGCCGATTCCACGAGATCGAAGTCGAGGACAATGTCACCGCCGTCATGCAGTATGACAACGGCACCACCGCCACCTTCATCACCAGCACCGGTGAAGCCCCCGGCATCAACAAGCTCGAAATCTCCGCCGAGCAGGGCCGCCTCACCGTCACCGATGGCACCAAGATTCACTTCCAGCGCAACCGCCAGCAGATGAGCAAGTTCTGCATGGAGGCCGACGCCGCCTTCGCCATGCCCGAAAGCTGGCACATGGACATCCAGGTCGATCAGACCGGTGGCCAGCACGTCGAGATCCTGCAAAACTTCACCAACGCCATCCTCAAGGGCGAGAAACTCCTCTCCCCCGCCGCCGAAGGCATCCGCAGCGTCGAACTCGCCAACGCCATCCTCCTCTCCACCTGGCAGGACAAGACCATCGAACTCCCGATGTCTTCCGCCGACTACGAGCGCATCCTCATCGAGAAGGGCGAGCAATCCACCTTCCAGAAGACCAAGGTCGTCGCGAAAGCCACTTCGGATGATTTTGCCAAGAGCTTCCGCTGAGTTTCCGCACACTCCTGCGCAAGATCGGCGCAGTGATTGGTCGAAACCATTGAACATCGGACAACGTTCTAACATCAGATATAGTACATGATCACCCGTCTCACAGCCCTGATTCTCACCCTCTGCATCGGCCTGCCGATGTGCTGGTGCTGCATTGAGGCACCGCAGCGGGCAGAGGTAAACGGCTGCTGCGCCATGAAGAAGCATGCGGCCTCCGAACACGCACCGTCTCATTCCAAAGAGCCGAACTGCCCTTGTGCCAGACATGAGGGAATGCGCGATGTCGCCGCCACTCTCGTCAAAGCTCCGGCACCCGCCCTGAAACTGCTCGCCGAGCCGTTCTGGGACATCTCATTGCCGGCCAGCCTGCCCCCGGCTGTTGTTGAAAACCTCGCGCCCCGTCACGACCACGGGCCGCCCTTGCACACGCCGCCGCTCTACACGCGGCATTGCGCCCTGCTGATTTGAAGCCACGCGACATGCGTCTGGAAGCCAGACGCTCCGGGCAATGACGTGAATCCGTGCGGCCACCCCTAGCGCCGCCGCCCTTCCAGACCGGCTGCCCGGTCGTCTGGCCTCACCGCCAGTTCAAACGCCACTCCATGGCACACCGGCATGCGCACGCCTGCAATGCATGCCGCACTTCAAAGCAGGCACTTCAAAAACTAAACACATCCAACACTATGAAAACCATCCTCATGCTCATCGCCGCAGCCTCCGTCGCCACCCTCTCCAGCACCGCTCTTGCCGCTGGCAAGGCCTGTGAAAAGTGCTGCAAGGACAACTGCGCCGCCTGCTGCAAAGAAAAGGGCAAGGCCTGCGGAAAAGACTGCTGCAAAGGCGAATAACCCCACCGCTCAAAACCACGCCGCCACCCGGAAACGGGTGGCGGCTTTGTGATGAACGTTTGAGTCAGCAGAGCATTTTGGGGACGAAGAATTCGAGGGATGCGCACAACGCGTCCCTGCCCGCTCTGCGTGGCGCGGTGCCTCAGGGCTGGTAGGGAACCGCTGCGCGGGTCCGTGATTTCGGGTCTGCGACGACGCAGGGGCTCAAAAAGGTCCGCCGTCCTTGTCGTGACCGATAGACGGGAGCACACCACCCACTCAGTTCGAGACGGGTTTCTTTTGAAAGTTTGTGATGTGCGGCAGCATAACAAGCGTCTGCGTCCTGACCCTCCTAAAAGCAAGGTCTCTCAGCAAGGTCTCTCCACCACCGCTCGCGACCCCGCCTTGCCCCTATCTCTCCGACGCCTGCTCAAGCGCCTTCAATGACGGCGCCCCCGTCAGCTTCGCCATCTGCGCTGCCACAATCTCCGCACGCCTGGCCGCCTCCATGCGATCCTTGGCCTTGGCCTGCACCGCAGCATTGTGCGCCTTGCGCAATTTTTCAGCGACGGGCGAGGTCGGATTCCTATCCGCTCCCGTAGCTGCCCAGTCTTGGGCAAACGAGTTCACCAGCATCGCCAGCTCGGCATCATTCTGCTCCAGCTTTTGCATCACCTCATGAATTTCATCCGGCGAGGCCTCGGCGCTGGCGGACGAACTGCGTGACCCACTCTTGGAAGATGGCCAGAAGATCAATGCCAAAAACCCAACCACCACCGCAGCAACCACCCCAATGACCAGCACCAGCTGTTGCTGCTGCGACGTCATTCGACCAGCCGGCTTTTGTGGCGGCGCAGCTTTCCGTTTTTCCACCACCGCCGGCACACCTGGCGCACGCACTCCCGGCGCGCGCGGCACACTCGGTCCCGGTGCGCGTACTGCCGGTGAAGCAGGTGCCGCCGCACTCGAGCCTGCCCCCAAACGCAAGCCCGCGCCCAAGCCTGCACCCATGCCTGCTCTCGAGGCAGTTCCCATGCCTATGCCTAGATCGATGGACATGACATCGCCGGGAACCGCTCCAGGCTCGGCAGCCTGCTTCATCGCCATGTTGATGTGCGCACGAAGCTCACCCGCGTCCTGATACCGCTTCTCCGGATCGGGGTCGATGGCTTTGGCGATGATGCTGTCCCACCGCGTCGAGATTTTGGCAAACTCCGTGACCGACCGCCGCGGCTCCCCCGGAATCGTGCCGGTCAGCATCTCATAGAGCACCACACCTGCAGCGTAAATATCCACCCGATGGTCCACCACGCTGCCGCCACGAATCTCCGGCGCGGCATAATCCGGTGTGCCAAAAGGATTCTCCTGCTCCGCTTCATCGGAGACCGGCCGCGCCAGTCCAAAGTCCGCCACCTTCACATGGTCGCTGTCATTGACCATGATGTTGCCTGGCTTGATGTCACGATGAATGATCTGGTGCTCATGCGCAAAGGTCAGCGCCTCACACAGCTGCATGGCCAGGTTCGTCGC
>Ga0114968_10004562_pt1 | contig 10313 bp, 6 predicted proteins | sample M_130807_EF_Meta_FD_87020 | JGI IMG/M metagenome (GOLD analysis project Ga0114968, IMG submission 87020) | Freshwater microbial communities from Lake Montjoie, Canada to study carbon cycling - M_130807_EF_MetaG | ecosystem: Environmental > Aquatic > Freshwater > Lake | place: Lake Montjoie... | reverse complement strand
GGCTTCGGCGGCCAGAACGACTCGCTGGTCGTGCGGCGGTACCAGGCGTGAGCGCGGGCGTGCCCGTGGCCGGCGCGCGCCGCATGCCGCTCCACCGCAAGGTCTTCGTGGCGCTTCTCGTCCTCGTGGCGCTCGCCGCCGGTGCGGTGGCGCTCGCGCGCATGACGCCCGCGTGGTGGTCTCCGACGGCGCGCGATGCGGCCGGCGCGCTCGACACGGCGCGGTCGCTCGAGCAGGGCATCGCCAGCGAGACGACCAAGGTCCGCGGCGAGGGCATCCAGCCCTGGAGCGTGCGCGTGCGCGCGGCGGACGTGAACGCGTGGCTCGGCGCGCGGCTCCCGCAGTGGCTCGAGTACGACCAGAGCCTCCCCTGGCCGGACGGCGTCAAGGGCGTGCAGGCCAAGATCGACGCCGGCGGCTTCGAGCTGGCGGCGGACTGGAACGGCTTCGTCGTCAGCACCCGCTGGGCCATCGACCCGGGCGCGGAAGGCAAGGACGGCGCCCCCGCCACGCTCCGCGCGGCCGGCACCAGCGTCGGCAACCTGCCGATCCCGTTCGCGGCCGGCGTGGGCGCGTGGTTCGTCCCGCAGCTCGGGAAGGCGCTCCCCCTCAAGGCGAAGCTCGGCGACGGCCGCTTCATCAAGGTGACCGACGTGGAGTTCGCCGACGGCGAGGCGATCGTGGACTGCGCGACGGTGGCCGGAAAGTGACTGCGGCTTCAGCGGGTCGCCCAAAACCCAAACAGAGCGTTGCGTGCCTTCGCCGGGAGCGACCGGTTGCTCCGGATCATTGCTCGGAACTCTTCGGGGATCGATGCTGATAGCTTGCTCAACGACGCGTTGCTGACATCCGCCGCCTCTAAGTCGAACAGCAAGCGTCCATCCTCGCCATCGCGCTTTCTGATGATGGTGCTTGGTGGTCTCGCGACCATCCTCGCGCCCGTGCGGGTTGCGAAGATTTGGAATACGGTATCTCCCACTGCAAATCTGCAGCCTTTCGGCATCCATATTTTGAAGACTTGACAGGTCTTTCTTCGACTTGCACGCTTGACGGCGGCGTCCTGCGTGGAAGATCTATTTCGAGCGGCCATCGGCTTTGGCAGATGGTCGTCTTGCTTGATCTGCGCAATCCATGTTCCTGCACTCCCGGCTTTGGGGCGCCGGCCACGGTCGCCCGCGCGGGTGCGTTTCGGCGCAATCTTGATCAGGTGTTCGAAGTCCGCGTCAACGAGTTCTCTCTCGAGCCTGCTCGTGATGAAGTCCTTCGCGCGCTGCGCGATGCGCACGTCGGTAGTTTCGAGGATGGCCTCTTCGAGGAAGTCTCGTGAGTTCGTCGACGCGTTCGCCGACCCGACGAACGTGCGCTTCCCGAAGACATAGACCTTCGCGTGGAGTGCCGGGTTGGAGAAAATGCGGATGCCCTTTGCGCGGAGCCTTTGCAGCGTTTTTGGGCAAGTGGCGCCCGAACGAACCGTCGCCTCGCTCGCATCGACCAGGAGCACAGAACCTGGCCGCAAGGGGAGCATCCGGTCGCCGGCTTGCGAGACGTAGGGGACGGCGACGAAAGCGTGCGATCTGCAGCTTCTGGCTGCTCGGGAGAGTTGCTCCCAGACTCGTCCGCCCGAAAATGCGAACTGCTTTGCCCCGCGGGACATTGCCGGCTTCTTCATGCCGACGCCTTATACCTGCAGGGGGTGGCGGCTCGGGCTACACTTCTCCCTCCCATGCCCCAGATCACGATCAACGGCACCGCATACGAGTTCTCCAAGGGCGAGAAGATCCTCCAGGTCGCGCTCCGCCACGACGTGGAGATCCCGCACTACTGCTACCACCCGTCCATGTCGATCCCGGCCAACTGCCGGATCTGCCTTGCCGAGGTGGCGATGCCGAACCCCAAGAGCGGCAAGCTCGAGACCATGGGCCAGCTGAAGCCCACCTGCCAGACCGACTGCTCGGACGGCATGGTGGTCACCACCGACAGCCCGCGCTCGATGGCCAACCAGAAGTCGGTCATGGAGTTCCTCCTGATCAACCACCCGGTCGACTGCCCGGTGTGCGACAAGGCGGGCGAGTGCTACCTGCAGGACTACTCGCACGAGTACGGCCGCGGGCAGAGCCGCTTCCTCGAGGAGAAGGTCAAGAACCCGAAAAAGGACATCGGCCCGAACATCCTGCTCTACAGCGACCGCTGCATCATGTGCACGCGCTGCGTCCGCTTCACCCGCGAGGTGACCGGCACCGACGAGCTGATGGTTGATGGCCGCGGCGACCGCGAGATGATCGACGTCTTCCCCGGGAAGCCGCTCGACAATCCGCTCGCCGGCAACGTCACCGACATCTGCCCGGTGGGCGCGCTCCTCGACAAGGAGTTCCTCTTCCAGCAGCGCGTGTGGTTCCTGACCAAGACCCCGTCCATCGACGGCCTCACCGCCAGCGGCGACAACCTGTTCGTCGAGCACAACCAGGGCCGCGTGCACCGCATCAAGCCGCGCACCAACATGGACGTGAACACGTGGTGGATCACCGACGAGGTGCGCTACTCGTGGAAGCACGTGCATTCCGAGAATCGCATCCGCATGCCGCGCGTGAAGGGCCTCCCGGCCTTCGACGCCGGCAGCGCCGCGCAGGCGTGGAAGGCGGGCATCGCCAAGGCCGAGGGCACCGTGGCTGCCGCCGTGAATGCCAAGCAGAAGACCGCCGTCATGGTCAGCCCGATGCTCACCTGCGAGGACGCGTTCACGCTCGCCTCGTGGGCGCTCTCGCTCGACCCGAAGGCGGAGCTCGCCGTCGGTCCGGTCCCCTTCAAGGGCGAGGACCGTACGTTCAAGGGCGGCTTCACCATGTACGCCGAGAAGGCCCCCAACGCGCGCGGCGTTCGTCGCGTGCTCGAGGCGCTCAGCGCCAAGCGCGGCGGCGGCACGGTGCATGACGCCGCGGCCTTCACGGCCGCCATGCGCTCCAAGCAGTTCGGCGCGGTGGTGATCACCGGCAACTACCCGAGCGACTGGGTCACCCCCGAATTCCGCGACGCTGCCATGGGCACCGCCGTGGTGCTCATCGATACCCTCGAGAACCCGCTCGCCAACATGGCCGAGTGCGTCCTCCCGGGCGCCACGTGGACGGAGAAGGCCGGGACCTTCGAGAACGTCAAGAACCGCCTGCAGGCGTTCGAGCGCGCGATCGAGACCACCGACTTCGTCAAGGGCGAGTTCCAGATCGGCGCCGACCTCCAGGCCGGCTTCGAGAGCCGCCCGGCGCGCGCCGTCACCGCGGAGTCGATCCGCGCGAAGATGGCGACGGTGCCCGGCCTCGAGCGCTTCGGCAGCGACGTGCATGTGCCCGACCTCTCGTTCGAGCAGGCGGCAGACATGCAGTTCGCGGAGATCTGACGCCGTACCGAGATTGCAAAAGCACCGGTTCCGCGCTCGCAATGGACTTCATCCTTCGCGAGCGCGGAATCGGTGCTTTTGAACCGCTGCTTCCGAACCGATGTGCGATCAGCGCCGTCCGCGCCGCGACGGCGTCCGCGCCGACGGCAGCTGGTGTGACCGCGGATGCGGGACCGCTCCGCCCGGCCCAGTGCTCTTGACCGTGGCGCTGGCCGTACCGGCGGAACCGCCGCCGCCCGAAGCCTTCGCATGCGCACCACCGCGACCATGCGCGGGGCTGTTGCTCTTCTTCTGCGCCGGCGCGCCGCCGCGGCCGCCGCGATGGCCACCGCCGCCGCCCGCGCGTCCGCCACGGCCGCCGCGCGGCTGCTCCCGCCGCGGCTCCGAATCCTCGCCCGGGTCCGACAGCTTGCTCAGCGCCTGCAGGCCGTCCGGCAGCGTGGCCACCGGGACCGGCTTCGCCATCAGCTTCTCGATGGCCTTCAGGTGGCTTCGTTCCGCGGGCTCGCAGAACGCGATCGCAATGCCCGTGGCACCCGCGCGGCCGGTGCGGCCGATGCGGTGCACGTAGCTCTCGGGGTCGATCGGGATGTCGTAGTTGATGACGTGGCTGACGTTGTCGACGTCGATGCCGCGCGCAGCCACGTCGGTGGCCACCAGCACGCGGATCTTGCCGGACTTGAACGCATCGAGTGCGCGCTGCCGCTGGCTCTGGTTCTTGTTGCCGTGGATGGCCGCGGCCTCCACGTGCGCGCGCACCAGGCGCTTCATCACGCGGTCGGCACCGTGCTTGGTGCGGGTGAAGACCAGCACGCTGCGCATGTCGTCCGCCTCGAGCAGTCGCTCGAGGAGCGGCTGCTTCATCTCGCGCGAGACATGGTGGACGCGCTGCTCGATCTTGGGAGCCGCGCTCGCCACCGGCGCCACTTCCACGCGCACCGGATCCTTGAGGAGCGAGTCCGCCAGGTGGCGGATCTCCTTCGGCATGGTGGCGGAGAACAGCAGTGTCTGGCGATTCTTCGACACCATGCCCGCGATGGTGCGGATCGGCTTGATGAAGCCCATGTCGAGCATCCGGTCGGCTTCGTCGAGCACCAGGATGTGGACGTCGGAGAGGTTGCAGTGGCGCTGCTGGATCAGGTCGAGCAGGCGGCCGGGCGTGGCCACCACGATGTCGACGCCGCCGCGCAGCGCGTTCACCTGCGCGTTCTGCCCGACGCCGCCGTAGATCACCGCGGTGCGCACGGACGCATGGCGCCCGTACACGGCGATGCTCTCGGCGATCTGCACGGCCAGCTCGCGCGTCGGCGCCAGCACCAGGGCGTGCGGCTTGCCCGGCACGCGGGCGCGCTTCGGTGCATGCGCCGCATCGGCGCCGATCTCCCCGGAGGACTGGAGCCGCTGGATGAGGGGCAGGGTGAATGCCGCGGTCTTGCCGGTGCCGGTCTGCGCGGAACCGAGGATGTCGCGCCCTTCCAGCGCCGGCGGGATGGCCTTGGCCTGGATCGGGGTGGGGGTTTCGTAGCCCTCCTCGGCAAGTGCACGGAGGAGCGGGGCTGCGAGACGAAGTGATTTGAATGCCATGAAGCGAAGGAAGATACGCGCGATGACGGGACATCGCCTCATGCCTGAGGGTGAAAGCGGACGCACATGCCCGCCTCAGGGGCATTTGGGGCTCAGCAGCGGCATTTCCGGAGTCCGCCGCAAACTTCCGGCGAGTTAACTTCGCGAATTAATCCCGGCGTTTCCCGCCGGGCACGCGCCTTGCTCCGCTACGCTTCCCCACCATGACGGTACTTGACCCGCGGAAGGCCCCGAAGTTCACCAAGCACGCGCACACGCACGACGGTCACGCCGACGCGTATCACAGCGACGACGACCACGAGGTCGATGGGCACCACCACCATCACCACGGCCCGGCGCACGAGGGCAAGGTGACCACCAAGGTCAAGGTGCTGACGCTCATGGCGGTCGTGCTGCCGCCCGTCGCGCTCGCCATCGCCATCTACTACTCCTGGGGCGGTTACTTCTCCTGGACCGACATGGCGATGCTCGTCGTCGGCTACTTCATGACGTCGATGGGCATCACCATCGGCTACCACCGCCTCTACACGCACAAGTCGTTCGAGGCCTCCGCGCCGGTGGCGTGGGTCTCCGCAGTGTGCGGCTCGATGGCCGTCCAGGGCCCGCTCCTCTGGTGGGTCACCACGCATCGCCGCCACCACCAGCATTCCGACCACGAACTGGATCCGCATTCCCCGCACGCGGGCCGTCAGCCCGGCGTCCTGGGCTGGCTCCGCAGCTTCGGCCACTCGCACATCGGCTGGCTCTTCAGCGACAACGACATCGCTTCGAGCGTCGCCAAGTACGCCCCCGACGTTGCCGCCGACAAGCGCGCGCAGCTCATCAGCAAGCTCTTCCCGCTCTGGGTGCTCCTCGGCTTCGCCGTGCCGGCGGCCATCGGTGGCCTGGTCTCGGGCACCTGGATGGGCGCCTTCCTCGGCTTCCTCTGGGGCGGCGTGATCCGCATGTTCCTGGTGCATCACGCCACCTGGAGCGTGAACTCCGTGTGCCACATCTGGGGCTCGCAGACGTACCGCTCCGGTGACCACAGCCGCAACAACCCGGTGATGGGCATCCTCGCCATGGGCGAGGGCTGGCACAACAACCACCACGCGTTCCCCGCGAGCGCGCGCCATGGCCTGCGCTGGTACCAGTTCGACCTCAGCTGGATCACCATCCGCACGCTCGGTTCGCTCGGCCTGGTCACGCGCATCCGCCTCCCCGGGGCGGAACGCATGAAGGCCAAGCAGATCGCCGCTGCCTGAACGCGGTGACGTGGCGGTGCCGGCGCCCCCGGCCGCGCTCACCCGCCGCCTGCCCGTCCCCGTGACATGACCCACCAGGCTTCCGAGACCGGTGCATCTGCCGATCCCGCAAGCGGAGTCGGTCCCATCCGTGAATTCTGGACGCTCGCGTGGCCCACCGTGGTCACCATGCTGTCCTACACCGTGATGCAGTTCGTGGACGCGGTGCTGGTGGCGCAGGTGGGCCCGGTGGAGGTGGCCGCGCAGGGCAACGGCGGCGTCTGGAGCTGGGCGGTGATCTTCTCGCTGGTCGGCGTGCTCAGCGTGGTCAACACCTTCGTGAGCCAGGCGATGGGCGCGCACCGTCCGCACGAGGTGGCGCGCTACGGATGGGCCGGGCTCTGGCTCGGCGTGATGGCGTGGGCCGTGGTGCTGGTGCCCGTGGGGCTGGTGCTGCCGTCGCTCTTTGGCCTCATGGGCCACTCCGCGCACATCACCGGAATGGAGTCCGACTACGCGCAGGTGCTCGTCTTCGGCGGCGTGGTGGTCGTCGTCGGCAAGGCGATGAGCAACTTCTTCTTCGGCATCCAGCGGCCGGGCGTGATCACGGTGTCGGCGATCGCCGGCAACGTGGTGAATCTCCTCGTGAGCTACGCGCTGGTGTTCGGCCGGCTCGGCGTCCCGAAGCTCGGACTGCCCGGCATCCCGGGCATCGCGCCGATGGGCGTGGTCGGCTCCGCGCTCGGCACCGTGGCCGGGACGGCCGTCGAGGCATCCATCCCGCTCGCGGTGTTCCTGGGCGGCCGCATGGACCGCGAATTCGGCGTCCGCGCGCGCTGGCGCCTGGACATCGCGGCCATCCGCGACCTCCTGCGCCTGGGCGTGCCGTCCGCACTGCAGCAGGGCAGCGAGATCATCACATGGGCCATCTTCATGAGCGTCCTCGTCGGGCACTTCGGCGACATCGCGCTGGGCGCCGGCTGGGCAACGCTGCGCTACATGCACCTCTCGTTCATGCCGGCGGTGGGCTTCGGAATCGCGGTCACGAGCATCGTCGGCCGCAACATCGGCGCGGGCCGTCCGGACATCGCCGTGGCCCGCGCGCGCATTGGCCTCGGCATCACCATGGCGTACATGGGCGCATGCGGAGTCCTGATGCTCGTCTTCCGCGGTCCCATGATCGCGCTCTTCGCCGAGGGCGCGAACACCTCGCCCGAGACCGCCGCGCAGGTGGTGGCCACCGGCTCCACGCTGATGGTGGCCGCGGCGTTCTTCCAGGTGTTCGACGCCATCGGCATCGTGCTCCTGGGCGCGCTGCGCGGTGCGGGCGACACGCTGTTCCCCGGCATCGTGACGGTGGTGCTCAGCTGGACGCTGATCGTCGGCGGCGGCTGGGCGCTGGTGGCGTTCGCGCCGGGGCTTGGCCCGCTGGGCCCGTGGATCGCGGCCAGCGCCTACATCGTGGCCTTCTCGCTGGTCCTCGCCGTGCGCTGGCGCCGTGGCGCGTGGCGCCGCATCCGCGTGCTCGAGACCCCCGAGGAAGAGGAAGCGCGCGAGGCCCGGGCCGCCGCGGAAACCGCGTCCGGCGCTTGATAACACCGGGTGGGCGCAGCGGGCGCGGGGGTACCGCTACACTCCTCGATCTTGCAGCCGTTTCCGGCCTGCGAGTCTCAACAGGAGCATCGCGAAATGTCCACTTCTGGTCTCGATACGGTCATCGGCGGCAGCAACATCGCAAGCGACCCCCAGGGCGCTGCCAACCATTTCAAGAAGGGCCAGGAGCTTGAGAAGGCCGGTGACCGCACCGCGGCCATCACCGAGTACCGCGCCGCCTACGAGCGCGACCAGACCAACGCCGAGTACACGTTCCGCCTCGCGTACCTCCTCGATCTCGTCGGTGAAGAGCACGAGGCCATGCTCCTCTACCAGCGCCTCGCGCTGCGTTCCGAGCCGCACATCAATGCACTGGTGAACCTCGCCGTCCTCCACGAGGACCGCGGCGAGATGCACCAGGCCGAGCGCTGCCTCCGCAAGGTGCTCGAGGCCAAGCCGAACCACGCGCGCGCCCGCCTCTTCATGAAGGACGTGTCCGCCAGCAAGGAAGCCCTCTACGACGAAGGCGACCAGCGCGACGAGGCCAAGCGCAAGGCCGAGCTCGACACCCCGGTGACGGACTTCGAGCTGAGCGTGCGCAGCCGCAACTGCCTCAAGAAGATGAACATCCGCACCCTCCGCGATCTCCTCATGATCACGAAGGCGGAGCTCCTCTCCTACAAGAACTTCGGCGAGACCAGCCTGACCGAGATCGAGGCGATGCTCGCCCAGCGCGGCCTCCGCCTCGGCGAAGGCCTCGACCAGGGCTACGTGGCCCGCGCCGCGAAGGACTACATCGACAAGCTCGCCGATCGCGTCGACGCGTCGGTCCTGGGCAAGCCCGTGGCCAGCATGGACCTCTCGGTCCGTGCCCGCCGCGCCCTCCAGCTCCTGGGCGTCCAGTCGGTCGGCGAGCTCGCCGCCCGCACGGAAGCCGAACTGATGGGTGTCAAGAACTTCGGCCAGAACTCGCTCGACGAGATCAAGCGGAAGCTCATCGACATGGGCCTGTCGCTGCGCGAGCTCGACTGATCCCCGCTGGCGGGCCCCTTCGCGGCGACGGCCTCCGGCCGGCGCGAGGAGGGGCATGAAAAGATCCCGCAGGACGCGGGATCCGGCCGATCCAAGGATGGCATGGCTGCACAACGCACACTCTCCCGGATGGTCTCCGACATCGCGTCCGCCGCGGTGTGGGCGTCCCTTGGCGCATCGCTCGTGATCCATGGCTGCGCGCAGGACGCGGTGCGCCCGGAGCCCACCGCGACGCGCCGTCCGTTGCCGCCGCCGCCCGGCCCCGTGGCCGTGCGCCCCGCGCCCGCTCCGGTGGCGCCGACTCCCCCGCCTGCGCCGGTGTACGAGGAGCGACCCTCGATCCCGTCGCGCGAGCCGGACGTCCGCATCCGTATCGCCGCGCTCCGCAGCGCGAACGCCACGGTGCGACTCTCGAACCCCTCCGGGAAGCTCATGATGCAGGGCGCCGGTCTTGCGCCGCGCGCCATGCGCACGCCGGTCGAGGTCTGCCAGACCGCCTCCGGCTGGCGCGTCACCGAGGGCGCGGGTGCGCCGCGCTCCACACCGCGCGACATTCCGCTCAATGGCCCCATCGAATTCCACCCGCCTGCGGGTTCCCAGGGCGTTGTCACCTACAACCGCACCAACTGGCCCGGCCCCATCCGCATCCAGCCCGTGGACGATGCCCCCGGCGCGCTGGACCTGGTGGTCGATGTGCCGCTCGAGCGCTACCTGCCCGGCGTCCTGGCGAAGGAGCTCTACGAAAGCTGGAATGCCGAGACCTTCCGCGCGCAGGCCATTGCCGCGCGCAGCTTCTCCATCTGCGAGCACGCACAGTGGTCCGGGGTGCGCCACTACGACATGGTGGCCGGCGAGGCAAGCCAGGCCTGGGTGGGCGAGGTCAAGGCCGCCAAGCCGCGCGACGCCGTCGCCTCCACGCGCGGCATGGTGCTCGCCTTCGAAGGCCGCGTGGTGCCGGCCTACTATTCGAGCACCTGCGGTGGCACGCCGGCAAACGCCGACGAGTCGCTCACGCACAACCCGAACCATGGCATCGGTCCGCTCTCGGCGGGCGATGCGGCCGCCAACGCGCACCGCGACTGCTGCGCCAATTCCAAGGGCAAGTATCGCTGGCAGCAGGCGTTCGCCATGCCTGCGCTCTGCGCGCAGCTGCGGCTCTGGGCCACCGACCAGCTCGAGGCCCGCAACGAGCGTGACGAGCGGCTTCGCCTGGCGCGTGCGGGCGCTCCTGCCTCGCCGCTCCCGGCGCCGACGGCAAGCATCCCTGCGGGCACCAACGTCGCCAGCGCCATTCCCGAGGAACCCCTCGGCGCGCACCAGCCCGCGTCCGGCGCGGTTGCCACGAGCCCGGCCGCAACGCCATCCGCCACCCCGGCCACGCCGCGTTCCGCGCAGGTTGCCTCCGCATCGCGCCTGCCCGCGCGCAACGGCATCGTCGACATCGCCGACGACGCGCCGCTTGAGCAGCTCTCGGGCATCACGGCCATCCGTGC
>Ga0114968_10004561_pt1 | contig 10313 bp, 16 predicted proteins | sample M_130807_EF_Meta_FD_87020 | JGI IMG/M metagenome (GOLD analysis project Ga0114968, IMG submission 87020) | Freshwater microbial communities from Lake Montjoie, Canada to study carbon cycling - M_130807_EF_MetaG | ecosystem: Environmental > Aquatic > Freshwater > Lake | place: Lake Montjoie... | reverse complement strand
TTATGGATCCTAATCAATTTTTCAGGATGTATTCAAAAGATAAACCAATCAAACACTATATTACTTGGGATTCTGAAAACATCAAACACGCAAGAGAAAATCTTGAATTTGATCCTCGTAATCCTGTCATCACTGCAAAGAGTGGTAGAATTAATTTATGGAAGAATTCTTTGCTGTAGTTTTCATCGAGTGTATGATGGAAAATAATAGATGTTTTTCAGAAAAAGATTTTTATAATTTACTCAAAACACAAAGGTTGGATTCTTCAAAAATAAATTTCAATGAAGTAATGAAAGAATTTCTTACAGAATTTGAATTAACATCATATGAAAAAATTGATAATATTTGGCAGCCTAAAGGAAAATTTATTTCTCACAAAGCAATTTCAAATATAATAGATGAATTAGATTTACATTTAGAAGTTGAAAATTCATTAGGTGGATTTTACGAAACAAGTTGTGATGTAGTGCAAAAAATCAATAATTATCTTTGGTTGTGTGAAAAAGAAGCTCTCCAATAAAGGGGGGCTTATTTTTTTGATAGAAACATAATGTGAGGAACTAAAAATGAAAAATCATTTGAAATTATTCAAACTTTCACAAAGGCTTGATAAAAATAATTTATATTCACTAGCTGACAAAATTGATAGATTGGCGCAAAACCAAACTAAAAATTTTGAGAATAAACAGCAAGCCACAGAGTATATAAAGAATTTAGGTATGCCAAGCTTTTCTCAAAATATGGATAAAGCTGCTGACGAAGGCGTTACAATTAATGGTATTTCTATCAAGAACGATCCAGAAATGCAGAAATTATACAAAGATAGTTTATCATCAGGAGGCGCAGTTGCAATGCCAGCAATGGCACCAATGCCTATGCCTATGCCAGCACCAATGCCTTCAGTTCCGCCCGTAGTTTAATTCGCATCCCAAACCAAAAAAAACAGGGGCTACTTTTTCAAAGCCCCTGTTTTTTTTGGTTATTGGTCTGCTTTAATTACTTCGATAGAGGATCGTTTCGACGGCCACCTTCACGACGATCATTAGCTGGAAGAGTTGTCTTTGTTACAAGCTTTAACCCGTCAACACTAAATTGATAAAGAGTGTTGCCAGAAAGAACATAAACAAAATTACCAGATGCAGCAACAGAAGCAGCACCACCACCTGCTCTCATCCCAACACCCTGACCAAGAGGGAATGGAGTTTGACCTGGGCGTGGAGCTTCTTGAATTCCACCTGGAACCTGTGCAAATGCTAGCCCGAAAACAGCCAATGAAGCTGCAAGAGAAACCAAAATTTTATTCATAATTTTTACCTCTGTTCAATAGACGAACAATGTTATTATATGTTCAATAAATGAGTAAAAGATTAAGATAGATCTATAACAAAAAAAAAGATCTACTTTCGTAGATCTTTTTTAGAATTATCTTACTTGAAATCCGTTTTGATCAAGTACTGGAAGATTGCCAGCAGTATATACTTGTTTACCCCAGAGGAAATTATTTGGATTTACTGTGGTTTCAAATCTCATAAACTTTGAGTGGCCATCTGCAAAAGTATAATTTGCGCCACCTGTATGTCTGTCAGCTTGAATGTATGCAATTTGTAAAGCACCACCAGCATATCCAGATGATTTGCAAGTAGCCCAGGCACTTGCAGCCAAAGATGGAGTGACTGCATAAACTGCTGACAGACTTGGCGCAAACTGTGATAAATCTTCACCCTTCCAAGTTCCGCCACTCACACTAGTCATAAATGCATTAGTACTTCTGTGGCTCTTGTTTACATAACCACCAGAAGAAGTACCAGCATTAGAAGTGTCATTAATACAAGCTAATGTATTTGTCATCTCTGCTACTACAATTGTATCTGCTGCAAACTCAATAGCTGAAACAGAAGCAACATTAGCAGGATCAATGCTTCTACGCTTTCTTGGTAATACGGAAGCATTAGCAACATAAGAAATTCTTGGTGCTTGTAAATCTAAACCTGGGTTAGTAGGAACAATTCCCTTATTTGGATCTGATGGACAAACAAATACTGACCAATTCTTTACGTATGGATTAATAAGTCCTGACCATTGATTATATCCATTAGTACCGTTGGAATCATTTGTATACCAGTATGCTTGTGGATAAGTTTCATCATAGTCTTGGGTATACATCATAAGGCCAAGACCAATTTGCTTCTCATTGGACAAGCAAGATGCAGAACGAGCCTTGTCACGAGCTTGAGCAAAGACAGGGAATAAAATTGCTGCTAAAATAGCAATAATAGCAATAACGACGAGTAATTCAATAAGAGTAAACGCTTTTTTCATTTTATGTTTCCTTTTAGAAATCTTGTTAATATTATTCCGCTTAATAAAAAGACGTATATTAAGGTTTTAGATAAAATTCTTAACATAAAGGAACAGTCTTCTTTTATTCCCTATAATAAAAATATGAATTACAAAATCAAACTCAAACAAAAAAAATATTTGTTCTTAGATATTGATGGAGTATTGAATTCATTTGATGATTATAATATGACAGGTAATGAATTCATAAAAAACTTAAAGAATATTTCATTTATTACTAGCAAAAAACAAATGTCTATATTGAATAACATAGTAGAAGAATATAATCCCACAATAATATTATCATCATACTGGAGAAAAAGATATTCTTTAGAAGAATTGAATAATATATTTAGGGAAAATGGTTTTGTGGGCAAGATATCTGGAATTACTAGCAAAGAGGGCGAAGAACACAAAGATAGGTGGAATCAAATCAAACTATATATAGATAAAAATAAAGTTAAAGATTATATTATATTAGATGATGAAGAAATAACTAGAACAGAGAGAAAAATAAATAACTTTGTAAAAACAAATTCTTATGAAGGTTTGACAGAAAAACATTTAAAAGATATAGGAAAAATCTGGTAGGACAATATGGCAAAATTTATTCGTGCAAGTAAAAAATTTATCAAGATATCTCAGAGTGAAGAAAAATATTATCATGGCACAACTACTGGTGAAAATGATTCAATTCTTAAAAGTATTATATCTTCAGGTATAGACCCAAAAATTGCACAAGGATTTGGGCAAGGAGCTGGGTTTTATGTTTTCAATAGCATAAATCAAGCTAAAAAGCAAGCTATGTCACTTAATAGTTTCTTTAGTGGTGGTGAAGTAACATTTGAATATGTGGGAAACCCAGATACTATACCAGGTGGATATCCAATGGTGGTTTCACTTCCAGTTGATTTAAAATCAGAAATATTTGATTTAGATTATGAGTCATTGCCACGATTTGGATTTCTTATAGTAAGAGAAATGTACGACTTGATAAAAACTTTGCCGCAAGATGCTTTTGCTGAATTGGATCTTTTTGGAAATAGGCCCTCCGCAATACCGGAGCACACTACTATAGATTCTTCTTTTTTAGGCGATGGTGAAATAATAAGATTGAGGTCAAAACCAAGACCCATAGAAAAACAAAAACGTACACGTAAACAAAAAATAGCATTTTTTGTCAAAGACGTGCTAAAAGAATATGAATCTGGAGATGTAGGAACTGGTTATACTTATCATAAAATTTTAGAAGTTCTTAAAAAATATTTTCCAGAGGAATTCAAGAAAGCAGAAGAAAAAGTTTTTGAAATTTTAAAACCTCTTGAAAATTATGATTATAAATCAGACCATCCCGATGTGGATTGGAAATATGGGCCTCAACCTGTAGCTTTTAAATATAACGGGAAATACAATATTCATATCGACCCAGCTTTAGACATAATTGTTTACTTTAACAATAATTGGATAAGTGGTCAAGAATATATGCAGCAAAAGGATTCTACTAACAATACTGAAAATAGCACATCAGATTCTCAGAACACAAAGACATCAAGGAATAAAAATATGGCAAAATTTATCAAGACAGCATTATTAGAAGTAAGAGAAAGAACTGAACAGCAAGAAGTTCAATTAGAAGAAGTAAGAACTGGTGAAACATATACTTCTCTTTATGACGCATTACAGAAACAACATAAAACTGTAGATGCTCAGACACTTTGTGAACTCTTTACTCCTCTCCATAAAAATACAAACTACAATTCATTAGAAGAAGCTTTAGGTAATAAGGCGGGTTTGTATGGTAGAAAAAACGAAGAATTAGCAGAAAAATCATTCTCAGAAATATTAGAAGAAATTGAAAAAGGTTTCCCAGAAGAAATTCTTGAGTTACAATTAAGAAATAAGAAATAATTGGATTTATAGCTAATAGACAAAACTATTAGCTATAATAAATTTAACAGGTGTAATAAGATGAAAAATAAACTTTCAAAAGAACAACTTGATCTTTTAAATAAATTTAAAAACACAAAAGATAATAAAAGCGCTGCAAACTTAAATGAAAAAACTGAATCAAAAATTAATTCAGTTTCTCATAGACCAAACTTAAGAAGAAGCGGATCAAGGGGTAAGTGACGGACTCCAATCAGGGCCAGCCAATACATCCAAGAATTCTTCATAAGTGTAATACTGAGTTTTAGTAGTTAATGATTCAACGCAGCTAGGTACAACTTGTCCCTGCCACTTTACAAATGTCTTTAATCCATCAACACTTAAACGCAAAGTGTCAGCAGATGTTTCAAGAACTTGTGTAAAATCAATCAAGGGTATTTCTGTAACGTGAAAAATAACAAATGTTCTGTCCATATTTTTATTATAAAACAAAAGGTAGGGTTAGTTCCTTCTTTGAATAAAAAAGAATGTTCGGGGACCAAATTATGCATAAAAAAATAGTACTTAATAAATTGCAGAAAATTGCAAACTTATTTGATCAATGTCAACATCACAATCAAGCAGACCAAATAACTCAAATAATGCATAAAATAGCGCAAATTGGTAGCGCTGGAATTTACAAGCCAAAAGGAAGCTCATTCCTAAGCTCACAACCTGACTTGGCAATTATTGAAAGCAAAAATAATATTCCAAATGATTTATTATATTACGCCGCATCAGTAACACAAAGAACTAAAACCCCAAAATATGATCAAGAAAATTTTGAAAAAACATTAGCAAAATTAAATTCTATTAAAAATAATCCTAAAGTAAAAGATAATTTTCCAAATATTTCAAGCAGTGTAGATTCTGCTATTGATTTGTTGAATTCAAAATCAAATCAATCTGGTGAAACTAAAACTAAAAGCACATATATAGAAAGATTACCTAGTTCAAAATTAGGAGACTATGCTTCTCCAGCTGATACAACTTTTAAAACTCAAGATACTACATTTGATGATTTAGGACAATTTTTAGATCCATATCAAAATCCGCTTTTGCAAATGGGCGGTGGTTTTGGCGATATTGTAGGCAATGATCCAGAAGATAAAGCAAAAGACTTTATAAAAAATAAATTTAATCAAGCAAGCTCAAAATCTAAAAGACAAGCCTCAATACTAATGATGGCTATAAAATTAAAAGAAGATTTAGAAGATGGAATCAAAGCATTATTTAATTATTATGATGAAAGAACTTTGATGAAATTATTAAAAGAATCAAATATTATAGAACAAAATGGTGATATTACAGCAAGACCATTTGATTATTCTGAACTTATTCAAAAATTATCACAGTTAGAACCAACTTCCCCGCCAGATATGCAAACAACTTCTGGAAATAATAGTTATGGTAGTCTGGAAGAAGTAAAACAAAGCTTATTATCTACAGTAGAAACTATCGATAAATTCCAAGTGTCTATATCTCACGCACACGATGTTCAAAGAGAACAACAAAAGAAATTAAGTGATTTACAGGGTGATACTATTCCCGACGAATGAAACAAATCTACAACAACTTATTACTAAGAAAATAAATAAACTGTAAAGAGCTATGGCAATCCTATAGCTCTTTCTTTTTTCCCAATTATATTTGTGTAAATAATATCCACTTGTCCACATCAACATAGCATACAAAAACCACTGAATTACATTCTCACTATCTAAAGCCCAAAAAAAATAAAAACATAGTTGAATAAAAAATACAATTCTCACAAGCTTATTATAAAAGGATAATTGTTTATATATTTGTAAAAATAAATTAATCACCTTTGATAAGGAAAAAAATATGAACAATAGACAAATTGTAGCTTCACTTAGTAACATTGCAAATGAACTTGACAGCAATGGACTTTTTAAGGAAGCTAATGAAATTACTGAAGTTATGGTTAAATTGAGTCAATCTGACTTACAATATTCTGGTTCTCCGAAGTTTAAGCCGTATGCTAATTTAAGTCCTCAAAGTGTTAATGTCGGCAACGCTGCAGGAAGCACTGCGGGTTCATCAACGACTGATGAACAAACTTTCAATCAGGCTATTGAACATATAAAAACGCTTTTAAATATGGGCGAAAAAGAAGGAGCAAAAAGTATATTTTTCGATACTCTTGAAAAACTTACAGAACCTGCTCAACGTGAAAAGTTTAGAAATACGTACTATGAATTAACAGCTCCTTCAGCTTCTCCAAATGCACCAGTCACTAAGCCAAATGCACCATCTACTCCAATTGGTACACCTAAGCCATCAGTGCCAGGTAAACCATCCCAGCCAAGTTCCAAACCTGGTATGCCATCCAACCCTGGTAGCTCAAAGCCTTCAGCACCAAAAAGCGCAGATGGGTTAGACAGATGGGTAAATAAAGCTGAAAATATTTATTCAGCTTGGGTAACAAAAGGGGCAAAGCCAGGTTCATCAGCATTTGGATTGATCAAAGATGTTGTAGACTATATGCAAAATGTTAAATCAAGATTGCCATCATCTTTGCATAGCTCTGCAAATGCAAAAATAATCAAAGTACAAAAAATGATGCAAGATATATTTGATGGAATGCCAGACCCAACTAAGACTGTTGGAGTAATGCCTTATTATGGTGTAAGTGGAGTTAAGGGCAAAAGTGTTAATCCTTTTGCAGTAAACAATCGTCTAGAAGGTAAAAAGCTAGATTATCAAGCCGACTACGAAAGTAAAAGATACTAATAAAAAAAGAGGAGCTTTGCTCCTCTTTTTTTATTTAAAATCAAATTATAATAAAATTAATTTTTCAGCTCTAATTGTAAAGTATCTACTCAATAATTTTCCATTCTTAATTGAACGTACAACTACAAAATCTTTTTCATCTGATACAAAATCATCACAAACTACGCCAAACTCTTCCTCGCCTTTTCCATCAATCCATTTTACTTTGGCGCCAACAGTAAATTTTTTCTCTTCAACTAAACTCCAAACTTTGCTCAACTCTTCTACCTGCTCATCTGTCAATAATCTTAACTCGTTCAATTTATCCAACAAGTTTGATTGACTAACTTTGTAATTTGTTATCTGAGTGTCCAAATTATCATTAAGATTTATTAACATTTTTCTATCATTATTTTGCTTCCATATGATAAAAAATAAAACCAAATTTATTAATACAGACAATACTAAAAAATAAATCATTTTTTTGCACCTTTTGATTGCTTAAAATTTTTAGCAAACTTTATCATTTCATTTACTTTTTGCTTACTATAAATTTCAGAGCCATAATTCTTCATCATTACATCTACTGTTTTAGAAAAATCTTTTGCCTTTATTGATGAAGAATAAAAACTTTTTGCATCGCCGTGACAAGTCTTGCAATAATTATTATAGTCAATCTTAGAATCTAATAATATCAAAAAATAAATAATATTAATCATATTACTTCTCTCAAAACCTCATATATCAATTCCCAATTTTCTTTTCTTGTAGAATCACTCTTTGCATTGTTGAATATCTCTATAACCTTTCCATCATATTTTGCAGTTATATAAGTATTGTTGTCAAATAAGCCATCTAACAAATTAAACTTTGTTTCATCATTACAGATAAAACCAACATAACCAATTACTTCGTATCTTCCAGAACAAATATCCCTAAATTCTTCATACAAAAATGGTAATTCCCAATTTGGGTCATAAAGATAATATTTGTTGCTGTTTTCGCAGTTATTCAACCATAAACCAGTAGTCCTAATTTTCTTCTGATCAGATAATAAATTTTTCCAAGCTTTCTTACAAAAATTAAACGTCCTAGTATGACCCTCACAACTAGGTAATGTTTTAAAACCATTTTTATTTAAGAAATTCACAATCTTGCTTATTGCCGGATCTAATGTTTCATCGAGTTCAGTAAAATTATAGTCAGAAATTACTCTTTCTTTATAATAGTACCAGTAATTATGATCTTCACTGTAAAACCAATTATAATTTTTCAATTTATCAACAGTAATAGGATTTATTCTCATAATATATTTTTACTCATATAATATCAACATTCCTAAAAGGACCTTGCTAGAAATACATAAAATAATAATTATGGAACCAATTATGAATAAAAGACAAATAATTGCATCATTAAATAATATTGCTAACACACTTGACAATAATCGACTTTATCCAGAAGCTAATATTCTTACTAATGTTATGAAGAGAATAGCACAAGAAGATTTAACACCTGAAGATTCAAAGCCAGAATATGATTATACTAAAGAAAGACTATATAATACTTTATCTGATTTTGGTAAAGAGTATGTAGCAGAAAGAAATAGGGAAAACCCTATCACATCTTATAAGGAATTTGATGCTGCTGTTTATCATGCTTTTCAATCACCTAATCCAAGAATAAGTGAAATGATGTTCCTAAGCCCATTTGAACAAAGCCAAAATGTTTTCACACAAATAAATCCAGATGTCTCAGAACTACTAAGAGGTATGTTTATGATTGACAGAGGGATTGACAATGATAAAACATTCCAAAGCTTCAAAGGTTCTATATATCCTGCACTAAAGAAAAAAATGCAAGAAAGACCAAGCACTGAAACTCTTGATTTGACCACTGGAATTGTACCTTTTGGAAGAAAAACAACTAATAAAAGTAATGAATATCATAAACTTTTGAGAAGAGCAAAATCATTACTCAAAAAAGCTGCTGGTGAATATTGGAATCAATCTGGCGCACAATCTTCTATGGACAATTTACTCCGATACATTATAGATGATAGTTATAATTCAGAATATAGAGATGAAGCTTATAGTATCATGGAAGAAGCGCAAAGATTACATGATCAATTAAAATCAGATGAAGCTAATATGCCAAAATATACAATAGATGTACCAAAATTTTAAGAGAAAAAAATGAATAAAAGAATAATACTATCATCACTCGCAAATATAGCTGAAAATTTCGAAAATAATCAAAAAATTCTTTTAGCTAATGAAATAAATCTTCTTATGACAAAATTAGCAGAAAAAGATGAAGATTGTCCAGAACCAACACAAGATATCAAACTTAATCTTAAAAATAGACAAAAAGCTATAAATGAACACGGATATGGCCCTCCAGACCCTTCACAACCTAATGATAAATTTTGGTTGAAAAAAATGAAAATGTGGAAAGTAGATGAACTTTCTGAAGTTAAAAATATGCTTTGCGGAAATTGTGCAGCTTTTGATATTACTAGCAAAACTTTAGATTGCATAGAAAGTGGTATCGGAGAAGATGCAACTGAAACCATAAACGCTGGCAAATTAGGTTACTGTAAATTCCTAAAATTCAAATGTGCAGCTATAAGAACTTGTGATGCTTGGGTGACAGGCGGACCAATCACTGACAAAAAGGTAAAAAAATGAACAAGAAACAAATTGTTGCATCATTGAACAAAATTGCAAATGAACTTGATATTAATGGACTTTACACAGAAGCTAACACAGTAACTAAAATTATGTCCAGATTAGCCATCGATGAAAATGATGAATATAATACAGAAGATTATTTTCCATATGGTGATCCAGACGAAGATCCAGACGAATTCTTAAACGAAGAAGAAGACGAAGATGAAAGAGACGATTGCTGTCCAAAATGTGGTAATTGCGACGAAAGAGAAGGCAGCACAATAGTTATGGAAAGATTTAGCAATGGAGAAATTCATTATTGTTCTAAAGGATCCTGTGACTTTAATTACTGGAGTGATGCAGAAGAAGGCGTAAAACCTCCAATTTGCCCTATCTGTAAAGGAAGAGACTTCTTATTTGACGATTACTCCAACCCTCTCGCTCAATTTGAATGTGAATCTTGCTCAACAGTATTTCTTGACGGATCTGAGGCTTAGAAATGAACAAGAAACAAATTGATGAATCATTGAACAAGATTGCAAACCATATAGATAACACAGCATTATATAAAGAAGCTAACACAGTAACTAAAATTATGTCAAAATTAGCTATGGACCAAAACGATGAATACAATACAGAAGATTA
>Ga0114968_10004559_pt1 | contig 10316 bp, 10 predicted proteins | sample M_130807_EF_Meta_FD_87020 | JGI IMG/M metagenome (GOLD analysis project Ga0114968, IMG submission 87020) | Freshwater microbial communities from Lake Montjoie, Canada to study carbon cycling - M_130807_EF_MetaG | ecosystem: Environmental > Aquatic > Freshwater > Lake | place: Lake Montjoie... | reverse complement strand
GGCGCTCTCGCAATCCTGGCGACAAACCCGCCCAAGCGGACCACATCTTGCGTTGCAACGAAAGCCGGAGACCGCCAAATCCTTTCGCCATGCTGCCATCGACCCAGAAATCCAGCCAGGAATGTATCGGCAGGTCCAGTGTCTCAGGCGGGGCAAATGGGGGCGGACTAGCTCCGATGTGGCGGGACCAGGCTTCAAGCACGACTTCCTGTGAGAATCCCTGCTCAAACTGCCGGCGCGCGGCGGTCGATAGCCTCTGCCAGAGTCCCGGGCTCTCGCGAATGCGGCGAATTGCGGAGACAAAGGCGGAATCGCGATCCCCGACAATGAAGCCGGTCTCCCCGTCTAACACAAGTTCAGGAATCCCGCTGCGGATCGGCGACACCACGGGTACCAGACCGATGGCCATGCCCTCCATCAGGGCGATGGGAATGCCTTCAAAATCACTTAATAGAACCATCACATGTGCGGAATGAAGAAATGTGGGAACCTCGGACGGAGGCAATGAGCCAACCAGAGTGACTTTCTCTCCTCCCGGCGTTGCGCGCAGGATTTCTTCCACGATTCCGCGGTCGTCCCCATCTCCGACCATCGATGCCCTGACCCCGGGGATTTGATCGCATGCGGCACAAAGCGCTTTCGCAACATCATCCACCCGCTTTTGGAACCGGCTGAAGCGCCCCACATAGGCAAGATGCAGCTCGCCGCTTTGCCAAGCCACCGCCGTTTCGGAACGCGGCGCGCCACAGGGAATGCGTTGCAGACCCACCCGCCCCGCAAGATGACTTTTCAACTTCTCCTCCAAAAATGCCGAAACTGTCACTACCAGGTCCACCGCTGAGGGCTGCGCTGCCAGCACAAAAGCATCTATCAGCTTGTAGTAATAGGGATCGTCGGAGTGGACGACCATCGCACTGCGGACACCAAACGGGCGGGAGTTCAACGCGGCGTAGAGGGCCGATGGCACGTTGTTGGCAATGAACAAGCCAGGGGGAAACTGGGCCAACTGTTCGATGAACCATGCGCTATCGGTGCGGATGTCCAAGGTGCGATGAACCGCAGTCGGCACCCCGGAGTCCCGCAACACCTTAACCACACCCGCGTTCTCATCCGAATCTCCATGATGCAGCACAGCAACACGCGCGTCAGTTCCGGCAGCTCGAAGCCAGGGAACGATACGCGTGGCCCAGGAGCCGGGACCGCCCAAGCTGTCGCCGGCGGACTCCAATGCCAATAAAACACACTGACCAGCGGGAGCACGACCAGCGGATATAGAGTTGAATTCAGAAGTCGACATGACAATCAGGCACTGGAGGAAGCAAACCATTTCCTGAACACTGGCAATGCCTCGACCATGCTAATGGTGAAATCCTTTTCCCAGCGGAGAAATACCCACAACATCATGACAGACGTCGTGACGAGCGCGTAACCAATCTCCATCCATCCTTGGTACGCGAGAAATTGTTTCAAGAACAGCAGCGCCGCACAGATCACCAATAGCAGAAACGGCGCTTTCAGGGCGTTTGTCCGGTAGTCATCCCACTTGATCGCCAGTCGCTTGAGCGACATCCACGGCACAAACCAGTTGTTGGTGAGCACTTGGGCGATGACGGTTCCTGCGGCAATGCCAACCAGTCCGAACTTTGCACCGAGAAATGCAGTAGCGCCGATATTGATGAGTCCCGCTCCCAGCGCAGAGTAAACAAACACCTCGTTTTCCGTGGCACGGGAGGATTCCGCTAGAATCACGTGGTGGGTCTCAAGCAGAATCATCAACGAAAAGCAGGCTAGCACGGGATATCCGACGAACGAACCTTCACCGAGCCAGGCGTTGAAGAGCGCGGGCGCCGACGAAAGAATCGCGTAAATGCCGCAGACGCAGACACACATCCCGATCCTCGCATTTCGAATCACCAGTGCCCGCACGACAGTGGAATCTCCCGCGCTCCATGCCTGACTGACAAAGCTGGAAGCCAGGGTACTGAACATTACCGCAACAATATAAACGTTGTTGAAAAGCAGGTAGGCGCCCTGATAGGCGGGGATCGATCCGGCACCCTTGTAACTGGCGATGAAATACTGGTCGGTTTTTAAAATCAAGAAAGCTCCGAGACATGTGAGCCAATAGCGAAACGCGACTTGAATCATGCCGCTTGATGGCGCGGCTTTCGCATCACCTTTCGCCGCCAGCATCTCCGGAGCCTTCCTGGAAAGAATCAAGCGCCCTCCAACCCCGAGAAGGATGGCCGAGCCAACCTGGCAGCAGGCGAGTCCCATCAAGCCCCCTCCCAGCCAAGCGACAATGAGATAAGCCAACAAACTGAGACCTTGCACAACCGCGGAATACCAACTGAACGCCGCCACGTGCCCCAGTCCGACCATCACCGCGCCCCAAACCGAATTGAATGTGTTGAGGGCGTTGCCAACGCAAATCACGAACCACACCAGCAGGATGGAATTCCCCTGTGCCGCTCCGCCCGTGAGAGAATTGAGCCCCAAAGCGCCTAACGGAAATCCAATCAGCAAAATCGCGATCCCCACCATCAGAAAAAGCCGTTTTCCCAACGCGATGAGGTCAACCACTTGTTGCTGCGATTTTTCAGCCGTGCCACTTCCTGCGGCAAAAGCGATGCGCCGGCTGAAAGTCGGCGTGAGTCCGAAGTCAAGCAATCCAAGAAACGCTGCCGACTGCCCAACCAATAGCCAAATCCCCGCCTGTTCCGCGCCGAGTGACTTGGTCAACACCGGGATCAACACCAGGTTGAGAACAAGGGTGACCGCCTTTGACCCGAAGCTGGCAATTGTGGCGCCAGCGATTTTTTTTTCGAAACTCATCGGGATTCACCGACTCCGCAGCGGAGCCGTTGCAGACTGGAAAAAACGAAACCCAAACCTTGCAGGATTCTTGTATTTATCTGAGAGCCGAAGGCATCGCACGTCGAATCATTTTCGGATCGAAGCTTATGATGGATTCCCGGGTAATCTCGCTCAATCAACCCGGCAATATCGTCGTACCCCTCCATCGTGCCATTCACCATCCCGCGTGCGACCGTCGAATGGGTTCTCGCCCACCAATGCATTGCGGAATCCGCCTGCATTCGCAGAAGCTTGGATGAAATCCACCCCTTCGCACCCGGGTGGTCTGTCCGCGCCAGTTCCGCAGCCCGATGGTAGATGAGGGGATAATTGCAGAAGGCGACTCCGTAGTTCCGCGCGGTGTCCGCTCCCGCGTGAATTCGATAGGTGTAAAGAACCTCGATCGATCCATAAAGCAGATGCCGTCCGGGCAACAAATAGAGGAATTCATAATCATTGGCGCTGTGACGCTTCACATTGAATCCCCCATTCGCGAACAGACTGGTTCGGAAGGCAGCGCTCACCGAAGGCATCTTGAGACCGCGGAAGCCAGCCCACCAGCGGAGTTCCGTGCTGTAAAACCAGCCGAAGGGCACCTTGCGACAGTCATTCTGACAAAAGATGTTTTCCGAGCTGCCGGTGTGACGAACGGCGGAAAAAAATATCTCCAACTCCGGATTCTCATTGAGCGCCGCCATGAACACTTCCACGTATCGAACAGAGACAATGTCGTCATCGCCAAGAATGTGGACAAATGGAGTCTCGGCCAGTTCAACGCAACGGTTCCAATTACCGAACATGCCGAGGTTCTTCTCATTCCTGACGTAGCGGACTCGCGGGTCGGACAGTGCCGCGCAGGCGCGCTCGTAGTCGTCCGTCGGACTGGCGTTGTCGACCACTAAAATACGGCACGGCACCGTTTGATTGAGGGCTCCCTCGATTGCTTCATGGAAGTACTCAATTCGATTGTAACAGGGAATGGCGATGGTGATGAAATCGTTCATGGCATTAACAACGATCCGCAATTTGCTTGCCACGGAGCACGCAATCAGCCGTCCAAAAATACTTCCACTGTCCGAAGCGACCGGCCATCACCAGGGAACCTATCTGCTGTGGCACTTGTTCATTCCACAGGGTAAGCGGCTGCAGATCATCCGGCTCTCGAACCAATCCATGGGCTTCCAATCCCGACCAAATCACCTCCAGAAGGGAGGCGGTTTCCCTGGTGAATATCACGTTGGCCCAATCCACGCGGCGGATGAATGCCGTTGCGTTTTCTCTCATTTCCCCATCGAGCAGCTTCATTTCGACCAACTCGTCGACCACCTTGCGGCGGATGAATTCATCATCGCCCGGCAACGGTCTGAATCGACTTGAGTAAACTTCCACCTGGATGCCCGTATGCCCGGGCGGGGCGTTTTGCGGGGAGAGTGATTCGGTGAAATTGATCCGGGTTGACAACATGTCTTCGTCGTAAACATAAAGCCAATGCTCCGGTCGACGGGTCGGATGTGGGGCGGTTACATTGACCAACAATAGCTGCGAACAAGCCAACGACAGGGCCGCGTTCTTCATTTCGTCGGTGCTTTGCCGACACAAGGAAACAAAAACGGGAAGCGGCAGTGTGTTGATCAGGTTTTGATAGTGCCACTCCTGACCGTCCGCTGTCGTGACAATCCGGGAGCCTAGGTCAATCGAGACAACCGCACGGTTCAATCGAACGTCCGCCCCTTCAGCCAGGCCTTCGACAAATGCCTGGTAACCGCCACGCTCGGGATATCTGACGGTCTTGATATAGTGGGTCGGCCGGTCCAGTGGGCCTTCGGATCCTTTTAAAACATCATCAACCGCAGGTCGGAAAACCCTTCCACCGACCCAATCCGTGCCGAGCAGTTCCGGCTCAACGGTCCAATATTTCCGGGTATAGGGTCGGGGAAAATGCTCGGCAAACACCGGGCCGAATGCCTGCTCAAGCCATTCGCCGTAATTTTCCGGAGCAGGAATTGACTGATCCGCTGATGGACGTGAATTCAGGAACGAAGCCACCGATTCCTCCCTGATGTTTTTCGGCGCCTGATATAAATTGGATTGCGCCGGATGATCGATCCAATGACCGTGAAACCAGTTGCCGACAGCGGCCGGGTAATCAAGAAAACTTCCGCCAACCGATTCCGCAAAGAGATCTTTCACATAGTCCTGCACCGTAAACGAAACGTGAGGACCTTCATCCCAAGTGAACCCATCGAGTTCCTCGCTGGCCAGATGACCGAATGCGTGGGATTTCCTTTCGAGAATCACGCACTGCCGGTGACCACGATGAAACGATACCGAAAGCCCGGCCAGACCGGACCCTAGAATGAGATGGGGAACTGTTGTCACGATCGATTTAGAACAAGGGCAGGGCTTCAGTCATTGATGACCTCGGGCACATAGCGCATGACCTCGTGAGGTCGGTAGGCAATCTCACCGCATTTCAGTTTCCCGGTTGCCTTCCACTTGCTCCACCAATTTTCGGCGAAGTCACGCAAGCTGACCGGCTCACCCGAGGCGACATTGCGAATCATCGGATCGCCCGGCAGCAGATCCTCTCGAGTGCAGGCCTTGAGAAATGTTTCAGCAACCAACTCAACCGGAAGAAAATCCCGCGTCTGCTCACCCGCGGTCATCGGAAAATCCTCTCCCGCAAGTGCCGCTTTTCTGAGCTGGGGCCAGAAATTCACGTCGGCTTGGCCTTCTCCGAACGCTGAAAAAATCCTACCATAAAAGAGTTTCAACTTACTGAATCGGGCGAAGGCGGCAAGGGCGATGCAGCTTGCCGCCTTTGATGCCGCATAGGGATCCGTCGGCTCCAGAGGGGCGTCTGCCGGGATCGGATCAAATCGCAGTCCGGCACGGCCATACTCTGCAAACGTGCCAGCGGCGACGATCCGCTCCACCCCGGCATCATGCGCCATCTGCGCGAGGGCCAGGGTGACCTGCGTGTTAAAGCGAAAACACTCATTCCACGCGGCTGGCTTGGGTGATACGCCGGTTGCGGCAAAATGAACCAAGGCCTGACAACTTTCGAAATCTTCAACGCAAAGCTCCTCCAAGGGTTTGGTCAGCCATTCCGTTTCCGTTGGAACAGCAACCACCGGAACACTGGAAGCATCGCGGCGCATCGCAATAACCTGATGACCACGTGCATGAGCCAACCGCGCAAAATGTGCGCCAACAAAACCTGTTGCTCCCGTAACAAAAATCTTCATGAACGGCTACCAGCGCTGAGTCTGTTAGAATGGGCTCGCGAAATCCGCCAACACCGGGTGAGCAAGATCCCTTTCGGAAATGATTCCGGATTCGATTGGCCATTGATATCCAAAGCTGTCCCAGCGCACACCGCAATCCGACTCAGGAGCATACACTGCGTCTGTTTTGTAGATCAAACAGTTATTGTCTTCCAGGCAGAGAAACCCATGTGCAAAACCAACGGGAACATACAGGACGTGTCGATTGGATGCCGAAAGTTCGATCCCCACGGATCGCCCGAAACTTGGAGAATCCTTTCTCAAATCGAGCAAAACATCCATCACCCTTCCGGATACACAGTAAATCAGCTTTTGATGTGCATGAGGAGGAATTTGAAAATGCATTCCCCGTAAGACATTTTTCTCGGAAATAGAATAAAACTCCTCACGGAGGGTCATCTCGATGCCATGTTTTGCCAATTGACCTTCGTGAAATGGTTTCACAAAGGAGCCGCGGGCATCCTCGAAGACGAAAGGACGCAACACTTTGACACCTTGCAGCGGCTCATCAATAAGCGTCATGCGAAGTAAATGGAATTGGAAGACTGGCAGAATTGGGATCGAATCTTCACTTCTTGGATTCGGGCTTGGTCGCGAGGATCACAACACAGTTTTTCGTCATATAACTTCCCGTCCCGTTGGATTTGGAAAAGTCCAGGCGGAGATTGATGTCACCACCCAAAAATTGAATGGCCAGCTCGTTTGCCGACTTCAACGACCAGAGAAAATTTTTCCGCGCGGAAAAGACCATTACATTCTCCGCGTCCACAAACTGATAGACATCAAGCAACGTCTCACGCTTCTTGTCTTCCACAGCATAAACCAACCACACTGTGCCAAGGAGGGTTTTGCGGGCTTCGGTCACTGATCCAGGCACGGACAGGGCCGCGCCACCGGCTGTTGGTTTGGTGGAGATCGCCTCTTCATTCTCCCGCTCGGCCTTGACCGCAAGAGCCTCCTTGAGCTTCCGCTCCTGAATCAGCCGGTCTTCGAGTTTCTGGAGTTCCTTGGCATACTTCTCCCGCCACGGCGCCATTTCCTGATCCACCTTGCTCTGGAACTGCTGTCGCAGGCGAATCAATTCGATCGGCACATCGCTCCCGACCGGCGCATCCTCGGCGAGGGAAGGGCCGCCGGTGATCAGCAGCAAAGCAACAGCGGACAAGAAATTGCGGCGGAACTGCTTCAAATTGCCGAAAGGAGTTAAGGTCATATTCATGATTTGTGGTGGTTTGCTTATAGGAATTTCAGTGGTTCGAAGCAATGAAAAATTCAGGAATCCGCGCGGCGATCAAGTCTGGGAGATGCTCAAAGGCAGGGATCGCCGTCCATGGCGATCCGGTGGGGGCAGGATGGTTGACGGGTAATCATCCTTCCTGTCTCACCGGCGTTGTTGGCGCAGGAGAGCGTGGGGTGAAGGTAGATCACGTTAGGGTGGAATGTGGCCGCCACCCGCCGGAATGCTCGGAGAGCCTTCCCTGCCCTTGATGCCTTTCAGGGCAGGGAAATTTCTCCCGGGGAGCGCCTGCGTCCCGCAGGCTGCGGCCGGCATCCTGCCGGGCGCAGGTTTTCGCGAGTGGTCCGCGATAGATCAGCGATCGTTGTCTTTCAGGGCAGGGGTAGGTGCAGAGGTTGCGTTTCGAAGTCAGCCGGTTTGCTCCGAAAGAAGATCTATGAGCCATTTTCTGTTTCCCTCGAACGCGCTGATGATTTCCGGGATATCCGGCAAACGGATGGCTTCCGTAGCCATGAAAATCCGTTCGAATCCCGGTTCGGACCGTTGCAACAGAAATCGGATATCAGTCCGGTCCTGGGGATCGATCCGCATCATCTTGGTGAGAATCAAATCCGTGGTCGAAGGGCGAAAGAGCGAGAGATGCAGCAGGCCGGCCAGTTCTATAGGGACCAGATGATCCAGCCAACCTCGTGACAGAATTACCTGATCCTCACTAAACAAATGAGTGATGTAGAGTCCCTGCGGCTCCAATTCCTGATTGGTCTTGTCCAGTGCCGTCCAGAACTGGTCGTCGGACTCGATCAACTCCATCCGGACGAGCGGAAGAATCGCATCCACATCCATGGTGGATTCAAACTCCGGGTCAGGGGATGGAAATCCGAGCGCAAGGGCGGCACGACCATAAAGGATCAACTGGACCGGGCGGGTCAGATGCCGATCCAGAGTCCGGAGAATGGTTTCAGGGTGATTCATGCCCGTGGAGTGAGCCATCGGATCGGAGCGGGACCATTCCTCTGCAATCCCGGCATCGAGACGAAGCGGCTCCAATGGGGAAGGTCGACTTCAGGTTCGCGGAAGGAAGCGGAAGGAAGCCGGGAGAAAAGGGTCTTCCAGAACTCAGTTCCCTCAGGGTCATGGAGGCTGCCAGCGTGAGCGATGTGGGAGAGCACCCGGCTGGTTTTATGCCGGATCGCAAGGTCCGCCAGATGGCCAACAACGATCCCGGGTGAACGAGCAAGCTGGGCTGCACAGCGAACCGCATTCGGGGCGTAGGCATTCTCTCCAAGCAGCAGCAGAATGGTGAGTTCCTCATCAGGCAACCGTTCCTGGCCAGGATCCTGAACACCACTTGACGAAGAAGGTCGGTAATGATCGCATCCACGCAAAGAGGCCAGCTCAACAAACGCATCCAATCCAACAACACCGAGCAGTCTCGCCTTCCTGAGCAGGTAGGAACATGGCGCGGTTTCACCAAGTTGTCGAGCGAGAGAGATCATGATAAGGGAGGAAGAGAAAGATGAAGATTGAGACCAGAGGAAGAGAGGGATGAGGCTGGAGACCTGAAACTTGAGGTGGTTAAGAAATGTCTCAGCCTTCAGGCTTCAGGCTTCCAGCCCTCTCATGACTGCTTTGCGTCATCCGGTGATCCAAGGCTCTCTCAAAACTTACGAGTTCGCGAATTAATGCATTGTATCGACTGTGTGCTTGATTTCCCTGATGTTGAAGTAAGTCAAACAGTTCAAGCTCGGCACCATCATCCTGCAGAGGAATCGAATCCATAAGCCCAATCTCACTTAAGCGCGGACGCGCCATTCGCACCAAGCATGCTGCCATGGAAATGCGGTTTTCCCGGTAGTCTTCAAGGCCTTCGAGCACTCTCTCTGCACCAGGAAGATTTGCTAGGATTTCGTAATTTTTAATGGATGATTTCAAAGAAAAAAACCTGATTACGTTAACGGATGACAAAACTTTAGAACGACGGCCTTAAAGGACGAGGGATCAATGGCGGGATAGCGTATCAACTGGGATTCGATTGAATAAAAGTATTCTAGGAGCAGGTCGGATTGAATTAATTGCGCATGGCGCATCGCCGCGACATCAGTGAGATCGCGTGTGTGTCCGCGCTCTAGCTTGGAAAGTGCCTGACTGTAGGGATCGTAGTGGTGAAAGTCGAGTTTCCCCTGGTGACAGATGAAAATGCACCTGTCTCTCCACCTTGGTAATTCCGGAATGAAGTCGGATGGACTTGCCAGTTCAATATTGATCGATAATTCATCTTTCAAAACAGCAATCGCTTCAAAAAAACCCTGTGGCTCCGGATCCGCTTTGAGATCAACATCTACCGTCATCTCGCGCCAGCCATGGAGTAGGGCCGTTGCTCCACCTGTTAGATAGATGCAACCTGATCCCGTCACCCGTCGCCCCATGGCAACCATAAAAGCTTCGAGCTGTTTGACTTGTATTGGTGCTCGCACGGAAGATGAAGAACAGAGGAATGAGAACTGAAACCTGAGATTTTTGAAGAAGAATTTGAACCACGAATCAGGCTAATTCACGCGAATCCTTGAACGGAAAAAATGAATGCTTTTTTGTTATTCGCGAAGATTCGTGTCATTCGCGGTTAGGTAAATTCTTTTGAATATTTAACCACTAAATACGCGAATTTGCGCGAAAGGGAAGAGGAAGAGAAGCTTATGACAGGAAACAGGCGGTGGTAAAAAATATCGCTGACTTCAGGTCTCAGGTCTCAGCCTCCAACTTTCGCGGCCACAAAATCCCGGATGACTTGAACCATGGTGTTGATCATTTCTGGAGTGAGTCCGGGGTAGGTGCCGAGGAACATCGTTTGCTTCATGATGCGGTCGGCGCCGGGGAGTTCGCCGGAAACACGCATCGCAGCGGGATTGTCGCGACGCAACTGCACAAAGGCGGGCTGG
>Ga0114968_10004556_pt1 | contig 10318 bp, 7 predicted proteins | sample M_130807_EF_Meta_FD_87020 | JGI IMG/M metagenome (GOLD analysis project Ga0114968, IMG submission 87020) | Freshwater microbial communities from Lake Montjoie, Canada to study carbon cycling - M_130807_EF_MetaG | ecosystem: Environmental > Aquatic > Freshwater > Lake | place: Lake Montjoie... | reverse complement strand
GGCATCGTGTAAAAGTCCACGAAAGCTGCGCCCACAAAAAGAACGGTGCCCAGACCAGCAATCAGGAGTTCAAAGCTTCCGCCGGCAAAGATTGCCGGAGCAAAGAAACTGCCCACGACCTGAACCAGCATCGCCACGATCAGCCCAAGCAGGCCAAGGCCCACGGCGCCGGTGAGAGCCTGTCCCACACTGTCACTCATGCGGCGTCCCATCACCGAGGCGGCGATGAAGGTGATGCCGGTGGCCAGGGCCGCCGTGCCCACGGCTCCGACGCCGGCACTGGTGAGGGCGTAGCTCACCAGTCCGCTCAAGGTGAAGCCGGTGAGCAGGCTGTAGGAGGCGAGAAGGGGAAGGGCAGTGGCATTGTCCGCCTTGTTGGCCACGTTCTGGGCCACAAAAAACAGGATGAAGTTGCCGATCAGGGCCACCCAGAAGAGGGGCATGAACAGGGCCACATTGCTGGCCATCAGGCTCAGCCCACCGAGCACACCCGCGGCGGTGAGCACCATGCCGCCTCCCACGTAGGGAAGGGCACGATTCACCACATTGGGTCCGACCAGTCCGCCGAAATTGGCTTCCCGGATGGCCTGTTGGAAATTGCTGCTGGCCGGCATGGCGGCGAGGAAACGAACTCCGCTCATCCTGCCAGTCCTGGCCTGAAGGCTGCGGCTTTTTAGCCCTTGCAAACGTTCGGATCTCCCTATCGATCGGAACGGTTGGGGGCAGCTGGTCGGGGCGCTCTGCCGATCTTCTGCCGTGGATCCGTGCCCGGTGCCGCCTGATCCCGACGGGCGTAGGCCTGCACCAGGCGTTGCACGAGCGGGTGGCGCACCACATCGGCCTCGGCGAAGCGGCAGAGGGCCACGCCCTCCACGCCCTCCAGCACCTGGGCCGCTTCCACCAGGCCGCTCATCTGGCCGGCCGGCAAGTCGATCTGGGTGATGTCACCGGTCACCACCATGCGGGCATTCTCCCCGAGCCGGGTCAGCACCATCCGCATCTGGGCGCAACTGGTGTTCTGGGCCTCATCAAGGATCACGAATGCATCGGCCAGGGTCCGGCCTCGCATGTAGGCCAGCGGGGCGATCTCGATCACCCCCTTCTCGATCAGCTGGCTGGTGCGTTCCTGGCCCAGGAGCAGGTGGAGGGCGTCGTAGAGCGGGCGGAGGTAGGGATCCACCTTCTGTTGAAGATCCCCAGGCAGAAAGCCCAGACGTTCCCCCGCCTCCACCGCTGGCCTGGTGAGCACGATTCGCTCCACCTTGCGTTCCTGCAGGTGGCGCACGGCTTGCACCGTGGCGAGAAAGGTCTTTCCTGTTCCTGCCGGTCCGATGGCAAGCGTCAGCGGATGGCGCTCAATCGCTTCCACGAAGGCGTGCTGCCGGCTGGTTCGGGGCCTCAGGCGGCGGCCATTGGCCTGGGTGGCGAGCACACCAGAAATCTGGTGGGCGTGTTCGTCGGTGCGGCCGGTGTCCAGGGCCGTCAGGGCCTGACGGATCTCGACGGCTCCGAGGCCATCACCGCTTTCCCACAGTGGTTTGAGCAGGCCAATCAATCGGAAGGCCCGATCGACCGCCCCTGCAGCCCCGGCGAGATGGAGATCAATCCCCCGCAGCACGAGACGGGAACCGGTGAGGCTTTCGATCAAACGAAGGTTGACCTCGCCCGGACCCGCCAGGGCAAGAGCCGCCTCCGGAGAGGGGAAAGAGAGTGGGGCGGTGGCTGGTGTCAGGCCTCGGATTCCGGCGCCTCCTCCGAGGCTGCAGGGGCATCAACGGCTGCTTGCTCAGCGGCAGCGGCTTCGGCGGCAGCGGCTTCCGCAGCAGCTGCGGCTTCTGCCGCCTCAGCGGCAGCCTTGGCCTTGGCCTCGGCTTCCGCCTTCTTCGCCGCGGCGGCTTCCGCTTCGCGGGCAGCAGCCTGTTTCAGTTTGCCCACGATCTCGGCGGGGCGAACGGTTTTGGCGATCAGACCGCCTTTCTCCAGCAGCGATCGCACTGAATCGGTGGGTTGGGCACCTTGATCGAGCCGGGTGCGGATCGCCTCGGCGTCGAGCCGGGTTTCCTTGGTGCGGGGGTTGTAAAAGCCCAGCTCCTCTAGGGGGCGCCCGTCCCGGCGCGAGGTGCTGTTGGTGGCCACGAGGCGGAAACTCGCTTCCCGCTTCTTACCGAACCGCTTCAGGCGGAGCTTGATCATCGTGGCCTTGTCGCGTGGTGTCCAAACGAAGAGCTTACCCCCTGGGGTGCCTCAGAGCTGTCCGAAGCCCTTGCGCTTCTTGGCGGGTTTCGGGGCCTTGCGCGGTCCGGCACCACCCCTGGCTCCGCCAGCCCCGCCCGGAGCTGCCATCCCGGGAACGCCGCCCATGCCAGGGAATCCCCCGCCCATGCCGGGAAAACCACCCCCCATGCCGGGCATCCCCGGCATGCCACCACGGGTCATCTGCTGCATGAAGCCCCGCATTTTCTGGAAGTCCGCGAGCACCTTGTCCACATCGGCCGGGCTGTGGCCGCTGCCGGCGGCGATGCGGCGCCGTCGCGAGGGCTGGGAGGCCAGAAGTTCCGGCTGGCGCCGTTCGGCTTCCGTCATCGAGCCGATCATGGCCTCGATCTTCTTGAGTTGCTGCTCGCCCTGCTTGAGCATGCCGTCGTCGATCTTGTTCATGCCTGGGATCATCTTCATCAGCCCACCAAGCGAGCCCATTCGCTTGATCAGGCGCATCTGCTGAAGGAAATCCGAGAAGTCGAAGCTGGCCTCCTGCAGCTTCTGCTGCATCTTGGCCACATCGGCGAGCTCCACCTCCTTGGTGGCCTTCTCCACCAGGGTGAGCACGTCGCCCATGCCGAGGATGCGGCTGGCCATCCGCTCGGGATGGAAGGGCTGCAGGGCCTCCACCTTTTCGCCGGTGCCGATGAACTTGATCGGTGCTCCGCTCACCTTGCGGATCGAGAGGGCCGCGCCTCCCCGGGAATCTCCGTCCAGCTTGGTGAGCACGGCCCCGGTGATGCCCACCTGCTCATGGAAGGCCCGGGTGAGGTCGGCCGCCTCCTGGCCGATCATCGAATCCACCACCAGCAGCACCTCATCGGGGTTGCAGGCCTGGCGGATCCGCACCATCTCCTGCATCATCGCCGGATCGATCTGCAGGCGGCCGGCGGTGTCCACCAGCACGGTGTCGAACCCCTCGGCCTTCGCCTTTTCGATGCCGGCGGCGGCAATCGCTTCGGGGGTGGCCTCGGTGCCGAGGCTGAACACCTCCACCCCGATCTGGCCCCCCAGGGTGCGCAGTTGCTCGATCGCAGCCGGTCGGTAGACATCAGCTCCCACCAGCAGCGCCCTGCGGCCCTGTTCCTTGAGGTGGAGCCCGAGCTTGGCGGTGGCGGTGGTCTTGCCGGCGCCCTGCAGGCCGGCCATGAGGATCACGCTGGGCTCACCGGGCTTGCCAGCTGTCGCCAGCGGCGCATTGGCGCCGCCCATCGTTTCCACCAGCTGTTCATGCACCAGTTGGATGAATTTCTGGTCCGGGCTGACGCCTCGCACCACCTCGGCTCCGATCGCCTTGCGCCGGACCTCCTCCACGAAGTCCTTCACCACCGGCAGGCTCACATCGGCCTCCAGCAGGGCGCGGCGCACCTCCTTGAGGGCCCCCTCCACATTGGATTCGGAGATGGTGGCCTGGCCCCTCAGCCCCTTGACCGCGTCCTCAAACCGTTGGGATAGCTCGTCGAACATGGGCTGGAGAGAGGAAGAGGGGGGGATCGGCGTTCAGCGGGCCGGACCGGAGGCCACCAGGCGCCAGGTCTGGCCGTCCCGCCCGAATACATAAACATTGCGCAGGGTGGTCGCTTTGGTGCGGTCCACCTCCTGAGCGCCGCGACGGGTGCTGTCGCTGTAGTCGAGATCCGCCACCACGGCGATGCGATGGGGGCTGCGCTCCTGGATGCTCAGGTTGCGGATACGGGCCTCGATGGTCTGCACCTGGCCGAGATCACGGTCCTTGAGGCGTTCCGCCTCCAGGCGCCGCCTTGGGCCCTCCCGGGCGATCTGATCGAGGTCGGCCGGTGGATTCCCACCGGCCATCACCGCGGTCTTGGCCCGCAGCCAGCTCTGGAGAAGCGCCCGCATCTGGGTCTCGTCCGGTTCGGCGGCGGTGAGGGGCGCTCCAGCGGCCACCGCTGGGGCGGGCTTGGTGGCCGTGGTCGGGGTCGCCGGTGCCGCTGGCGTTGGAGCTGGCGCCGTGGGAGCGGTGGCTGAAGGGGGAACGATCGCCGACGGTGTGGCCGCTGGCGCCGGTGCCTGGGGCGGCGATGGCCGCGCTGCCGGCGCCGCTGGTGGGGCGGCGATCGGAGCGGGCAGGGTGGCCTTCGATGGGGGTTGGGTTGTTCGCCCGTGCAACAGCCAGCTCCCGGCCATCAGCGCCATGCCCAGGGCGGCGATCGTCGGAATCGGGCTCAGGCGGGCGAGAGGCCCGGTCGCCAGGTTCTGGCGCAGGCCTTCCAGGCCCCAACCCAGGGGCACCTCACCATCGCCATCACCATCGCCCTGCCGGGGCCGGGGCCGCCGCCGGCTCCGTTCAGCGCTGCGTTCCCCAGAAACCCGCACGGGCCGCACCCATCCTTCGCTGGATTCGTCCGGCCCGGCATCCAGGGGGAGGCCGAACGGGTCGTCGCCCGTGGCGGCCGGCCGCGGCATCAGCCATTCTTCCGCCGCCCCACCCTCGCCGCGCAGCAGGCTGGTAGGCGCGTCCTGAACGGGGCTGGGACCCTGGCTGCGGCTGCGGCGCCGGTCTTCCCGCTCGACCCAGGCCACCACGTCCCGGTCGGCGAAGTAAGCCTCGAGATCCGGATCGGCATCCAGGTCGCGGTAGCCCGGCAGCACGTCCCGGCCCAGCCAGTCCCGGCACCAGGCGCAGAGCCGTCCCAGGGGGTCGTCACTCTGACGGGCCGCCCAGGCGGCGAGTTCTCCATCGGCGCCGCGCTCGAAGCGGTTCAGCGCCCCATCCACATCGCCCAGCAGCAGGTCGAGATTGGCCAGCAGCGGCTCGACGCCCGGCCGCCCGCTGGCGACGAGGCGCTCCCGGGCGGTCGCAATCCGTTCAGGCTTGCGTTGGGCGAATCCAGAAGCTGTGAGGGCGATCGTGGCCAGGAAATCGGCGGCGCCGGATCCCTGCTCCGCCCAGCGGTCGAACAGATCCACCTGCTCCTGGACGGTGAGAAACGTGCGGATCTGCTTGAAGAAGGTCTGGAAGTCCTCGGGAGCAAAGCCGTCATCGGCGCTTCCCTCCAGGCCCCCGCGGCGCTGCACCAGCTGCTCAAGCAGGGTGAGTCCCTCCTGGCGTTCCGGGCCTGCCGAGGGATCACGGCTGAGCAGATCGAGCACCCGGAAGGGGGCCAGGGTTTCCAGCTCGGTCTGGATCCGGTCCCGCACCTCCGGTTGCTGTCCCATGCGCTGCAGGAGTTGCAGACCCTGCTGGAGTGTCCGGGCGGCCACCTCGTAATGGCGTTCCCGGCGGTAGTCCTGGGCGGCGGCCAGAGCAGCCTCGCCTGCCAGGAGCGTGAGGTCGGCCTCGCGGCCGCTGCCGAGTGCCGGGGCCTGGGGTGGCTGGAGGCAGCGGTTGGCGAGGGCCAGGGCGTCCGCGGGCTGGCCTGCCTCCAGCAGGAGCAGCAGGCCGGCCACCTCCCGGCTGGAGGGAATCTCCAGGGCGGGCATCAGGGCCTCCGGGGCGTCCGCCAGGGCGGTGAGATCAGCCTCGTAGCCCGCCCGTCGCTCCGTGTCGCTCAGGAGATCGGCACTGGCCCGCAGCAGATCAGCCCGCGCCCGCAAGGTCTCGTCGGTGTAGCCCTGGTCCGGGGCCCGGTCGAGGCGAAGCTGGAGGGTGCGGAGCACGGTCTGGGCATCGGTGGCCGGGCTCACACCCAGCAGCCTGAAGTGGTCGAGAGGCAGATCCAACCCCAACGTGTCACTGGGCTCAGGACTGTAGTCAGAGGCAGCGGTTTTGACCGTCCTGCGGTGATGGACCCCGTACAGTCAGCTTCACGACCCGTACCGCCGACGGCCATGACCCAGGAACTCACGGCTGCACTGGCCGCCCAGGCCGACGCCTCGACCCCGGGCAACGCCATGGCTGTTGCCGCCGAAGCCGGTAGCCATGCCGAACGGCACCAGGCGCTCTATCGGGCCGAGCGGGCTGTGGTGAACGCCCAGGAGGGGCTGCTGCTCTACCGGGACATGACCCTCGGACGGCGCTTTGAAGACAAGTGCGCCGAGATGTATTACCGGGGCAAGATGTTTGGCTTTGTGCATCTCTACAACGGCCAGGAGGCCGTGAGCACTGGTGTGATCAAGGCGATGCGCCTTCAGCACGACTGGTTCTGCAGCACCTACCGCGATCACGTGCATGCCCTCAGCTGCGGCGTGCCGGCCCGGGAGGTGATGAGCGAGCTGTTCGGGAAAGAGACCGGCTGCAGCAAGGGTCGGGGCGGCTCCATGCACCTGTTTTCCCGCGAGCACCATCTTCTTGGGGGCTATGCCTTCATCGGTGAGGGCATCCCCGTGGCCCTCGGGGCCGCCTTCACCAGCCGCTACAAGCGCGATGCCCTCGGCGACGCCAGCAGCGATGCCGTGACCGCCGCCTTCTTCGGCGATGGCACCTGCAACATCGGCCAGTTCTACGAATGCCTCAACATGGCTTCCCTGTGGAAGCTGCCGATCCTGTTCGTGGTCGAGAACAATCGCTGGGCCATCGGCATGGATCACAACCGCGCCACCAGCGATCCGGAGATCTGGCGCAAGGCGGCAGCCTTCGGCATGGCCGGCGAGGAGGTGGATGGCATGGATGTGCTCGCGGTACGAGCCGCCGCCCAAAGGGCGATCGAGCGGGCCCGGGCCGGTGAGGGCCCCACCCTTCTGGAATGCCTCACCTATCGCTTCCGGGGCCATTCCCTGGCCGATCCCGATGAGCTGCGGGCCGCCGCCGAGAAGGAGTTCTGGGCCCAGCGCGATCCGATCAAGCGCCTGGCCGGGGATCTGATCAGCACCGGTCTGGCCAGCGAAGGCGAGCTCAAGGCGATCGAAAAGGAGGTGGAGGCCGAGATCAACGACTGCGTGGACTACGCCTTGGCCGCCCCCGAGCCCGATGGCTCGGAACTCACCCGCTACATCTGGGCTGAAGACTGATCTTTTGGCTCTCAGAGCCCTGATGGCAGGCGGCGGGTGAGGTTGCGCAGCTTGCGCAGGGCCTTGAGTTCAACCTGACGCACCCGCTCCCGGGAAACCTCAAGCTGGCGGCCGATCTCGGCCAGCGTGTGGCGCTCCAGGCCATCGAGGCCGAACCGCAGGGCCAGCACCTCGCGCTCCTGTTCGTTGAGATGGCCCAACCAGCGGCCGAGCTGCTCGTGGTGGATGCCGCGCTCCACCTGGTCGAGAGGTTCTTCGCCGCTGCCGTCGGCGATCAGATCTCCGAGGTAGCTGCGGCCATCGTCAGCGTTGATCGGTGCATCCAGGCTGGAGGTGGTGAGGGACTGGCGCAGCAGCGAATCCAGTTCTTCGAGGGGCATGGCGATCGCTTCGGCGATTTCCTGGCGGCTGGGCATGGCCCCGAGCTTGTGGGCCAGTTCCAGACTCACTTTGCGAATGGTGGTGAGCCGCTCGCTCAGGTGCACGGGCAGGCGGATCGTGCGGGACTGGCAGGCGATCGCCCTGGTCATGCTCTGGCGGATCCACCAGAAGGCATAGGTGGAAAACTTGTAGCCCCGGGTGGGATCAAACTTCTCCACGGCCCTTTCCAGGCCGAGGGAGCCTTCCTGGATCAGGTCAAGCAGTTCAAGTCCTTTCCCCTGGTATTTCTTAGCCACACTCACCACCAGCCTGAGGTTGGCGCGCATCATCCGCTCCTTCGAGCGCCGACCAATTTTGATGATTTTGCGTTCGCGGATGGAATAGTCGTCTCGCTGCTCTTCCACCAGTCGCATCATGGCCTGAACCTGATTGCCGAGTTCGATTTCCTCGGCAGGTGTCAAAAGGGGTTCCCGACCAATGGAGGTCAGGTACCAGGTAATCGAGTCGGTGCCCCTTCGGCCATAGCCTTCGTTGCCGCTGACGGTAGAGGCGATCATGGATTACGTGGTAGCCGAATGACTATCAGGCTCAACCAAAGCTAACAGGCGCTTATTAAGCATCTCTTCAGCATTGGTTTGCGATTCAACACTTTAATCAGATCTTATCGCAAGATTCTGTTTTTCTGTTCGCTTCGATTGTCTATTGCCAAGAATCAGCCGGGAAGTCTGAGGTGTAGCCCGGTTGCCGGGGCAGCACCCGGCCCGGATCGTTTCTCGCGCCAGCCCGCGCCAGGGCCGTGGCCACCGCCTGGGGCGTGACCCCGCCTGGCCCCAGAAGCCCGCCGCAGCGGCAGCCGGCCAGGGCATGGTCCAGTCCGGCCACGGCCAGCAGTGCGTCATCAAGGCCACCACAGGCCGCGGCCAGGGCCCCCAGGCCGGCCGCGTAGCCGGCCAGCACATCCCCAAGTCCGGCGCGGGCCGCCCCTGGGCAGGCCCGGAGCACCTGCCAGCGACGGCCATCGGCGGCGGCGATCACGCTGCGGGCTCCCTTGAGCAGCACGGTCGCCCCGGTGCGGCGAGCGGCTTCCGCGGCCGCCTCCAGGGGGGGCGATCCGGCCAGATCCGGAAAGAGGCGGCCAAATTCGCCGCCGTGGGGCGTGATCCAGGTGGGTCCCATGCGCTGGCTCAGCCAGGCGGGGGTGATCCGGTTCAGTCCGTCCGCGTCCAGCACCAGCAGGCCGGGGAAGCGCTGCAGGGGCTGCCACCAGGGCTCGGCGGCCGGGGGATCGCTGCCCGGTTGTCCAGGATCCGCCCCGGGGCCCAGTCCGGGCCCCACCAGCACCGCGTCGAGGCGCTCGAAACTGGTGGGGCCCAGGGGCGCCTCCTCCAGCACCACATGGGGGAGCACCATCCACAGGGTCTCGCCCATGGCCGGCGGCAGTGCCGCCCGCAGACTGCCGCAGCCCGAGGCGCTGGCTCCCGCCAGGGCCAGGTGGCCCGCCCCCCGGTAGCGGGCGCTGCCGGCGATCACCAGCAGGCGGCCACGCTCATATTTGGACGCCGCTGGTTCCGGAGCGGGCCGGGGGGCATCGCGTTCATCCCTGTGGGCCTGTCCCGGCCGATCAGCGGTTGGTCCCCCCAGGCCCAGGGGTTGGTCCGCCGCAAGGCGCTCGAGCAATCTCCCGGGCAGGGCCAGATCCACCCGTTCCAGGCGTCCGACCCAGCGCAACGCCCGGTCCTGCACCAGTCCACGCTTCCAGAGGCCCAGGCAGAGGGTGAGGTCGGCCCGGGCGGCGCTCCCTCCCAGCAGGGCGCCGGTGTCGCCACAGAGGCCGGTGGGCACGTCAATCGCCACCAGGCCCCCGGCGGTGCGATTGCGCGCCTCCAGCAGGGCTTCGATCTCCGCCTCCGGTGCCCGCTTCTGGCCGTTGCCGAACAGGGCATCGATCCAGAGTTCGCCTCCCACCACCGCGGGGGGATCCGCCAGGAGCGGAATGCCCAGCCAGCGGGCATGCTGCCAATGCCGCTCGGTGAGGGGCTTGCGCCGCTCGAAGGGGCTCCACAGCCGCACCGGAATCCCCGCCTGGTGCAGCTCGCGCGCCACCACAAGCCCATCACCGCCGTTGTGGCCCGGCCCCACCAGCACCACCACCCCCTCGGCGGGAATCCTGCCGGGGGCGCCTGGCTGCCGGGCCGCCAGCAGCCTTCGGCTCAGGGCCAGGGCGGCCTTTTCCATCAGGGCCTCCACCGGCAGCCCGCTGGCGAAAAGCTCGGCTTCCAGATCAGCCATCTGCTGGCCGCTCACCAGAAGATGGTCCGCGTCGCGGGGGGGCCAGCAGCAGGCGCGATCGGGCCTGGGATCCACGGCAGCCCGGAGCAACAGGCTTCCATGATGGGGAGGGAATGGCCTGGCCACCAGCCGCTGTTCTGGTCGTTCCCTCTGCCGCCGGTGAGCTTCGCCGTTTCCGATCCCCAGTCCCGCTCGCACTTCGGCCCGCCGACTCCTGGCGGGGCCGCCACCGCCGCCGGGGCGGCCAGCCTTGAGCAGCTGTGCCATTGGCCCGGGGAGCACCGGGTGGTGGTGGGCCTCTCGGGCGGGGTCGACAGTTCGTTGACGGCGGCCCTGCTGGTGGAGGCCGGCTGGCAGGTGGAGGGCCTCACCCTGTGGCTGATGAGCGGCAAGGGGGCGTGCTGCGCCGAAGGCCTGGTGGATGCCGCCGCCATTTGTGAGCAGTTGGCCATTCCTCACCATGTGGTGGATTTTCGTG
>Ga0114968_10004555_pt1 | contig 10319 bp, 9 predicted proteins | sample M_130807_EF_Meta_FD_87020 | JGI IMG/M metagenome (GOLD analysis project Ga0114968, IMG submission 87020) | Freshwater microbial communities from Lake Montjoie, Canada to study carbon cycling - M_130807_EF_MetaG | ecosystem: Environmental > Aquatic > Freshwater > Lake | place: Lake Montjoie... | reverse complement strand
TTGTAAGCAATCTTCGAATCCCAATCAAAGAACGAACCATGCGCGGGCGACTCGAAGCGCACAATGGGCCTGCCATTGCCGACGTGAATAATCTCCTTCGCTGTGCTCTTCGCGCCGCTGGCATCGAGCGCAGTCACGCTGACTTCATAGCTGCCGGGTTGATCAAAAGTGTGCGCCAACTTCGCTCCGCCGCCGGTCTGTTCTTTGCCCGCGATGCTCCAGACAAACTTCAGCGCATCGCCATCGGGATCGGTGGAGGTGGAAGCATCAAAGGTGAGCGCGAGCGGTTGCTTACCCGCTGTTTCACTCGCGCTGATCCGTGCCACTGGTGCACGATTGCCGCGACGATACACGACGCGCACGATGCGGCTGTCGTTGTTCTCCCACCACTGGTCGCCATACTCGATCATGTAAAGCGCACCATCGGAACCGATCTTCATGTCGATGGGTCGGCGCAGATTCCAGGATGGCACGAAGGGCTCGATCTCCGGCCCTGGGGTGCCGAGCTTCACGGTCTGAATCCAGTTGCGCATCCACTCGTAGATAAAGAGGCGGCCATCGAGCGCTTCGGGAAGCTTGATGGGTGAAGGATTCGCCGCGTCGTAGCGATACACCGGCCCAACCATGATCGAACGTCCTCCGCTGCCGACCGTGGGAAAGTCCTTCGAAGGCAGGCTCGAATACCAGATGAGCGCGGGTCTGGCCGGTGGCAGTTTTTGGATGCCCGTGTTGCGCGGCGATAGATTCTCCGGCGAACGCGGGTCGTAGCGTTTGCCCTCCTTGTTTGCGGCGAAATCATAGAGTGGCAGCGCTTCATTCGGCCCGACAAAGAGCGGCCAGCCGAAGTTCCCTGCGGTCTGCGTGGCATTGAGTTCCTCGTAGCCATCCGGCTTCACGCCGAGCGAGGGCATGATGTTCGGGCCGACATCAGCGAAGTAAAGCGTGCTAGTCTTGTCATCCACAGAGAGGCGGAAGGGATTGCGCACGCCCATGGCGAAGACCTCCGGCCTGCCGTCCTTGCCATCGGCAAAAAGATTGCCCTCGGGGATGGAGTAGCCGCCCTCGGGCTTTGGATGAATGCGCAGCACCTTGCCGCGCAGGTCGCGCGAGTTGGCGGCGGAGCGGAAGGCGTCCCAGTTTTTGCGCTCCGGCCGCGTGTCCTGGGGCAAGCCTGGATCATAGTGGCAGTTATCGCCATTGCCGATGTAGAGATCGCCTTTTCCATCCATCCACATCGCGCCGCCCATGTGGAAGACGTGCTCGGTATCATAAGGCCATGAAAGCAGTTCCAGCTCCGATTCCGCCGGCATCCTGCCGTCCTTCACCGTGAAGCGGCTCACCCGCACGGTGCCGAGTTTCACCGTCGGTGCGAACAAGGCATACACATGCCCGCTCTGCTCAAAATCTCGCGCCACCGCCATGCCGAGCAGCCCGATCTCGCCCTTCGCATAAGACGGCACCGTGCCCAGAATGCTCACGCCGCCTGACTTCGCGTCCCAACGTTTGATCGTGCCCCAGAACTCAGCAAAGATGACATCGCCACCGGGCAGCACTTCCATTTGGATCGCATCACGCGCCGTCGGCACGAGGATTTCTTTTTCAAAGCGGTTCGGATCAACCGGCTCGGCGGCATTTAATGCAGACAGCGTGAGCAACGCTGCGAAGGCGATCATGGTGTTGATTTTCATGGCTGTGGTGAGTTGGAAGGGATGCAGAACTTCTCTCCGGGGTCGAGGAGCTGGATGATGTGCCTCACCTCATAGGGGCGGGTGACGAGCCCGGTGGCTCCGGCGCTGTGCCATTGCATCATGCAGACATGGTTGGAGGTGCCGAGGATGACGAGTGAGCCTTCGGCCTCGTTGAGGAAGGCGGATTTGTCGGCGAGGATCGCACTCGCGTTCTCGGGCTTCTGGATGTTGTAAACGCCACCGGAGCCGCAGCAGTCCTTGGCCTTGGGCGCGAGTTCCCAGCGGTAGCCGGTGGAATCGAGCACATTCGCGGGAATGCCTTCGGCCTTCTGTCCATGCACGAGATGGCAGGGCAGATCGACATAGACTCGCGTGCCATCATCCCGGGCACGCTGGCGGCGCACGGGGCTGAGTTCACCGAGGAAGCCGAGCACATCGCGCACTTGTTTGCCGGGCTGCAATGTCTTGCCCAAAGCATAACCGCAGCCGGACGAGTTGCTGACGATGGCATCGACATCGAGCGTGCCAAACGCTCGCCGGTTCTGCTCGCGAAGCGCTTCAACACCATCAAGTCCGGTGTGCTCTTGGAACGCGCCGCAGCAGCCCTGGCCCTCAGGAATGATGACTTGCACGTTGTTCTCGATTAGCACGCGTACCGTGGCGAAGTTGATCTCGCGGAACATGGCTTCCATCAAGCAACCGGTGAGAAAAGCCACACGCGGTCCGGTGGGGCGATGCCGTTGCATGAGTTCGTCTGCATACGCAGCGGTGCTTTTCAGAACCGAGGGACTGCCAGGGAAAAGAAAGCAATGCACACTGAGGCCCGCGCGGCGCAGGAGCCGTGCGGGCAGCAGGGCGAGATTGAACAAGGTGGGATGCGCCACAGCCGCAGCCGCAAGACGCAGTTGCCACTTCGGCGAGAAACGATGCGATGCGACGTGCTCATGGCGAATGCGTTCGAAGATTTCTCGATACGGCACCGTCGCCGGGCAGGCAGTTTCGCAGGCGAGACAACCCACACACTCGGCAGTGTAAAAGTCTGTCCACTCATCCTGAGGCAGTAGTCCCGCCGCTTCTTCACTCCACAAACGCAGACGACCACGCGGCGAGTTGTTTTCATCACCGGTGAGCTTGTAAGTGGGGCACACCGCAAGGCAGAAACCGCAGTGCGTGCAGTTGGAGAAGTAGTTCGGCGGGGGCGCTTCAGTGCTCATGAATGGCTTGCTCCAATGTGTTGAGCCAGGCAGACTCCGTGATGGTTGGCGGCGTCGCAGGCAGCCAGCGTGAGTGCCAATCACCGCCGAGCGAGTGAAGTTCCGCTGCGTGCGGTTGCACGAGGGCTTGAGTGCGTTCGGTGAGATCATCGCTCTCGTTCATGTAAACGTGGACGACACCGCTGTAGCACAGCGCCACACAACGGCGCGCATCCTGCGCCAGTTCCGCAGCGAGACCCATGACTCGATCAGGCGTCGTCTTGATCACCAGATCGGGAAGGCCATCCAGAGGCGGAGGCGCGTTGTTTTGCAGCGTAAGCTGAGTGAACGAGGATGCCGCAATGCGTTCGAGCTGTTGGCCGAATATGGCCGCTTCTTCTGGCACACAATGGATCACCACACGGACGAATGCCGCCCCAGCATCCGCGATGAAATCCACCGCATCCCACCAGTGCATCCAGCCGCTGTGAAGTAGTTTGGATACACAGGAGCGCAAAGCTTTGGTGTCTCCGTCGAAACGGGCGATGGCCGTGAATCCACAATCCGGCCGCAACCGCAAAACGTAATCCACAGGCTCGCCATAGCGCGAGCCGCTGTGCAGCAGAAAGCGGAGCCAGTCATAGCCGGTCGTGGTTTTAACCACACGCTCGCCGATGCGCGCGATGCGCCCACTCGGCAGCCGCCAGTTCATGCCGAGGATGTTATCGCAGTAAGGTCCAAACCGACACGACGCTGGCGCATGAGTGGTGGCGGTGATTTGTTCGCGCAAAGTTTTTGCCTCATCCAAAAGAAGCGGAAAGCGCAGGCGGTGCGTGCGAGTTTGCGAATGAATATCAGCCGCTGTCGCATTCGCGGGCAGGCACAGCGTACCATCCACTTCATCCAGGAAGGGAACAAAGAGCCGCTCGTGCTGCATGAGTGTGAAGACGTTCATGCGATGAAGTGGCGATTGTCGAAAACCTTGAGCGGATTCATTTGATGCACGGGATTGAATGCGGCTGGCACGGAGAGTTGGAGACGCATGGAGTCCGGACCAAACACCAGTGGCATATAGGCAGACTTGTCATTGCCGATGCCGTGCTCACCGCTGAGCGTGCCGCCCACTTCGATGACTCGTTGCATGAGTCGCTTGCTGATGAGTTCCACCTTCTCCAGTTCACCCGGCACACGCGAGTCAAAGAGGAAATTCGGATGCAGATTGCCATCGCCTGCGTGGAAGACATTCACCGCGCGGATGTTCGCGGCATCAGCTTCATCATAGACAAGCTGAAGCACCTCGGCCAAGGCACGCTTCGGTATCACCGCGTCCTGCACGACGTATGCGGGACTGAGCTGCCCCAGCAGTCCGCCTGCCGCCTTGCGCGCCTTCCAGAGTTTTTGGCGAAGTTCATCCTCATCGCTGAACATCACATCGTTCGAGCCTGCACGGCGCAAAAGCTCGGCCACGGACTGCACACGAGCATTCACGAGCGCCTCAGGGCCATCAATCTCAACCAGCAGCATGAACGAACCTTCGGGCAATCCGCAAGCCATTTGACTGCTCTCCACCATGGCAACACCACGCGGGTCAAGCATCTCGATCGCCGCCGGATACGACGAGTGCGCCACCAGCGCATGAATCGCCGCCTCTGTGGTTTGCAAATCGGGATAGGTCGCGCGAAAGGTCCACACTTTCTCCGGCAGGGGCAGCAGTCTCAGCCAAAAACGAGTGAAGGCCGCCAGAGTGCCTTCGGAGCCGATCATGAATCGTTTCCAGTCTTCGCGCCAAGGTCCTCGACCACCCGCAGGTCCGCCGAAACGATGCACACTGCCATCCAGCAGCACCGCCTCAACCCCGAGCACGTAATTGCTCGTCACACCGTAGCGAAAACAATGCGCGCCACCCGCGTTCGACGCCACATTGCCACCTAGCGTGCATACCGGACCACTCGATGGATCAGGCGGATAAAACACGCCATGCGGCTTCAGCGTGGCATCGAGAACATTGAGCGTCACACCGCATTCGACCTCACACCAGAAACCCTCCGTGTTGATCTCCTGAATCTTCTTCAACGACGAAGTGTGAACAACCACCCCCCCCTGCACTGCCACAGGGCCGCCCGAAAGCGATGTGCCCGCCCCACGCATGACCACCGGCACCCCTAGCGACTTCGCCCCACGCATAAAGCCAGCGAGTTCCTCTGCATCCAAAGGAATCACCACCGCATCCGGCAAGTGGTTCTTATAGCCCAACCCATCCGCGCCATAGCCCGCAAGCTGAGCCGGTGAGGTAAGCACCCGCCCGCGCGGGAGGAGGGCTTTCAGTTGATGTTCGAGAGGAGATTTCACAGGAGAGGCGACTGAATCATCATGACATTCTCGATAACGCCAGCGCCAACAACCTTGATTCACCGAGTCCGCCAACACCATGTTCCAACACATCAATGCGGCGACCATCGTCAAGGATGAGACCAGGCTTCTCGTGATCGGGGGGGCCAAAGCGGATGAGTTTCATGCGTGGAGAAAAAATCGGAACAGACCTGTGGTAGGAGGTCATACCAGTTACTGGACCGCAACCAGCTTTCTATCAGTTTTCTGCCCACGCCCCTATAGGCCCACTAAAAGCCTGCCCGACGGCACAACGGCGCTGCGTGCCTTGATTCACTAACATCTATCATCTCCCGTGAAATTTAGTGCACCATCTGAATGTCATTCATCGTCATACCAGCGCTCTCCAGTGCATTGACCAGCAGATAAGCGCCGAAACCGCCATGATCTCTGTCCGTGCCATCATCGCATCAGTACCCGCAGTTGCTGCCCGCATTCGCGCATACACATGCTGCCGTCGAGTGTTACCACCACATCCGCCGCACCATTATCCAACGCGCGCATCACCGCGGAAGACCACGGAATCTCAATCATCTGAGACCGGTCCTTTTCTCGATGAGCGGTACAAGCACCCTCAGTAAGGGCAGCAAAAGGGTGCAAAACGAAACCATGAACCGTTTCAACCATGTCTTGGAACCACTCATTGCATGATCATGCCGCAGGCCGCCCCCCGATGTTAACTCTCGGTTTGTTCCGCTTTTTCAATTTACTTCACTGACGTAACAAGACCTTTGTATGGGTGATAGCTAAAAAAAGGGGACTCAGACAAACTGAATCCCTTCCTCCTTTTGTCACGAGGACAAGCCAACATGGGTATCTAGCAGGCCAGTGCCGGGAGTTTGGCGTGAATATCACTGATGATGGCAACGGGTTTCATGTCCGCGTTTCAATTACCCCGCTTCGAGAACTGCGTGATGGGCTTCAAGCTGCCGCGATGATCACAATGGCTGACAAACAGCGTCCCGCTGCTGACAAAGCAAATTGCATCCTGTTTGAATCTGACGCCAATTTTGCAGGCCTCCTCAAAAGTATTGCGGCTGCAAACCCTGGCTCAGCGTGTTGGGTAAGAGGCGAGAAACCCATGATGGTTCCAAGCAGAAGCCCGCCCCCAGCCAGTTCGGTTCTCAGAGCCTCATTGGCGGCCTGGTGCTCCTCGACTGTCCAGGTCTCGCCTGTTCTGGAATAAGCCGTGATGATGGCAAACTATTCCGGCAGCTGCGGAAGCGGCGGGTCAAGCTTGAAACGTGTGTCGAAATAATCCGCTGACATCGGGGCGTTAGGAGAAAGGGGTGTTCATGCTTCCATCACCTCAGCACAGGCAGCAAGCCTTTGCGCAATTTCGCCCGATGGCGCTTCGAGCAGTTCGCGCTGCTCATCCAGTGTGAGTTTGCTGTGAACATGATCAAGCAGTGTGGTGATGGAGCGAATATACTCGCGGGCGTCTCGTTTCATGAGGACGATTGAGCATCTACCACTTGGGGTGGGACATTGGCTGGGGGATGGTTATTCTATTCACTCCGAATCGTCCTCGCCTTCTTCACCCGCAGTACGTCGAGCGTGTAGCCCGCGCTATTGTCGAATGGTTTCACCTAACCTGTGATTTGAACGACTGGGTAGCGGACGGTGCTCGAGCCTTAGGGTCGGTAGATGACGACAGAATCAATATATGCCAGGTGGGTGCATAGCCCGCAGCATACCGGTAGCTAAAGAAAAGCCAAACCCGCGCCGGCTATGTGCCGACGCGGGGGACTTCTCTCATGCAGACAACCTGACATGGGTATCTAGCAGGCCATGCAAAGCCTCGGTACGCTTCGGTAATTCCGCGAGATTGCCGTCCTTCAGGGACTCGGTGAACGCGTTGAACAAGCTCCATACGTTTCGTCCTTCAAAGGCATCATGCCGTGGCTCGCGCCACTCATGAAGCACCGGTGGGATGAGACGGTTGCTGCACACGCCGACATCCGTGGCGCGAATGACGAGGTCATGGGCTTCGATGTCGGTGATCTCAGCTTCTTTGTAGGCAGCTATGCGTTTGTCTTGATCATGCCATTTGGCGAGCAGGACTCCGATTGAACGACTCACCAGTTGCGGCAAATCGCGCACGATGAATCGGGTGTGTTTACGTGCGAATTTGATCTCGCCGGAGAACGACAAGTTGTCACAAACGAAGACGCTGGCCCCGGCGACGATGCCGGCGGGGAACGTTTTATCATGACTGTTACGCAGGCCGAGCACCCAGCAATAGTCGTCACTGGATTTCTGGGCATGGACTTCCATCAGGCCGAAGTAGCGCTGGCCCTCATGGGACAACGAATGAGCCTGAGCGCCAATGCGCAGGTTGGTGGTGGCAAGCGTACGCTGAACGGTGCTGATGAGTTCGGCGTGCGGGATGGGGCACCAACTCTGCGTGTGGCGCGGAGTGGCAACGGATCGGATTTCGTCGAGCTCGACATGCGACGCACCGCAGTGCAGCACGAGATTCGGGCTACGGCGCTGAATGATCTGAGGTTGGGGATCGAGATTGGCAATCATAGTGATGTGTTCCTTTCTGGGATGAAAAGGGGCCGGACACGCAGCATGCGCATCCGGCCCCGGGTGGATGTGGGTGGGATCAGATCTTCAGGCCTTGGATTGACCTGAGTGTGGACCGGACAGACTGCATTTCACGGGCACTGGCCTTCTGGTCGCGGTTGATGGTTTTGAGTTTCACGGACAGATCACGCAGCAGGTTGAATCCATCGTTGAGCTTGTCACGAATGAGCAAGGTCATGTCGATGGCTTCTTCCACGGCGTTTTTGGGTTCGTTGGATGCGGGTGGTGGTCCTTCGGAGGTGGGGTTCGTGATCATGGGTTTGGATGGTGGTGCAGGCGGCAAAACAGGCCGGGATTGCGGCATGCTCACCGGAGCGGGTTGTGGTGGTGCTGGTGGGTGGCCTGGGTCCATGCGCAGTGGCATGACGATCATTTGCTTCCCTTTGGCGTGGAACCTCAGGGGGTGCATCGAATCGACCAGGCTGATGGTGTTCAGTCCGTAGCCGAAGGCTTTGATGAGAAACCGTCGGCTGAGGAAGATGGTCATCTCGGGGCCTTTACCTTGGACGTCAGGCACTGGGATGCGCAGCCAAGGCTCGTTGTCGGTGTCCTTGCCAAGGAGCAGGAATTGACCTTCTCTCCATTCAAGACCGATGGTTTGGTATCGGTCTGGATCGTGGCAAGGAATGCGCTGGATCAGCTTGATGAGCGTTTCCAGCTTTGACGGGTCCACGGAGATGTGGGTTTTGTCGTCGGCTGGATTGGGAACCGTCACACGCCAGTCAGGATATTTGCCCTGAATCTGACGGGTGATGAACCTCCAACGACGACTGGAGAGCTGGATGTGTTCGTTATCGGCTTTCATCTGCCATTCGCCATCCTGATTGAATTCCTTCCAGCCGAGGAACTTGTGTGATGGGATGAGCACCGAGAGCTTGATTGGAAGGGTGAACGAATTCGCACTGTAAAGGTGCTTGCCGTCCGTTCCTACCACATTGAACGCCTTGGGATTGCTGGCGTCGATGAAGGCTCCGTTGAGGATGTAGCGGGTTTCATCGGTGCTGGCGCATTCGAGAGCCTGGTGAAGAGATTCACGAACGGTCGGAGGCAGTGGAACCGCGTCGGTCTTGATGCGTGGCACCTGGGGGAATTGATCCACAGGGAACGGTTTGACCTTGGACGCACCGAGGTTGTTGGCCAGAGCGAATCGGATGACGGTTCCTTGATCGGTGGTTTCGATGAGAAGGCGTTCGTCTTTGCTGCAGTTTTTGGAGAGCTGCAGGAGCTGGTCATACGGAATGAGCACAGCATTAGGCGGGCCTTCGGCGGGTTGTTCGAGACGCAAGGTGACGAAGCGGTCGAGATCGGTGCTTGTAAGAGCAATCCAGCCGTCTGAAGTGCGTTCGACTTTGACGTGATGCAGCAAAGGCAGCGTGGCTCTTGGGTTGATCAATTTGCCGAGTCCTGCCAGAGCGGGTTTTAATTCCGCGATGGGAAGTGTGATGGGGTTCATGGGTGTGGCGGTTGAGGTTGATCGCCGGGATGCAATGGTTTCTCCGGCGGGACGTTGGTTTGCGGAACGACGATGATGAATTCCTGCCGCAGTTCTTTGATGGCAGGTTGCGAAGAGGAGCGCGGGCAGGCGGTGCCTGTGAGGACTAGCAGCGAACAGGCTGCCAGCCTGATGAAATGGACAATGGTCTTCATGAGGAATGGTTTTTCGGGGTTGTACGCAAACAAGCCCATGCGCCGCTGATGACGCATGGGCTTGAGCGTGGGTTGAGTTGGCTAGGCGGCAGCCTGCAACATCTCGGATTTGTATTTGAGCTGGGCCGTGGTGCATTCAGCCGCACGGATGTCCGAACGCGCTCCGAGATAAACCGGCTGATAAATGCTGCCGGATTCCTTGAACGCGTAGAGGTAGCGGCACTCCACCACGGTTCCCGGTGCAGGAACATCGTGGTTGGGTGGGATGGTGACGTTGCCAGCGGGGCGCACTTTTTCGCCCTCGAACAAGATCAATGAAACGCTCCGTTTATCATTCACCTTGGTGACGATGAACGAGGCGGTTTCATGGAACTTGTACTTGAGCTGGCTGCCGCCGCTGTTGGGGCGGCCGGGAGTGTGCGGCGCGTCCTTGTGTTTGAACACCACGCCTTCCTTCCCCTCGTTTTTGAACTGCTGGAACCAGCCAGCCGTTTGAGGAGGGAAGAACACTCTCACTTCCCGGATATGGGGATGATCGAAGGCGTTGAGCATGTCGCGCATCCGCAGATAGCGCACCGAGAACGCCAGATGGCGCATGTCCTCCGCGCCGATGGTGAGCAGATCGAAGGCATGGAAGGTGTCTCCGACAGCTTCACCATCGAGAATGAAGTTGCGCGGGTATTTGGCCGCGTTGCGTGCAATCCCGTCAGGCACGGCGGTGGGAAAACCCAGGCGGTTGATGCCAGTGATCTGGTCGCTGTCTTTTTTGAGGAGCAGCCGGCGGCCATCGAGCTTCTCCTGCATCCAGTAG
>Ga0114968_10004553_pt1 | contig 10321 bp, 10 predicted proteins | sample M_130807_EF_Meta_FD_87020 | JGI IMG/M metagenome (GOLD analysis project Ga0114968, IMG submission 87020) | Freshwater microbial communities from Lake Montjoie, Canada to study carbon cycling - M_130807_EF_MetaG | ecosystem: Environmental > Aquatic > Freshwater > Lake | place: Lake Montjoie... | reverse complement strand
TTCACCGCACCCTTTGGCAACCACTTTTTGCTCTACCCCTTCAACTTCGCCATGCAGATGATTGAGTTCGTCGCCAAAACCGTGTCGCACGGCATGCGGTTATTCGGCAATATGTATGCGGGCGAATTGGTGTTTTTGCTGATCGCTTTGATGGGTGGCGCGTTTTCCATGTCCTTTACCGGCATCGCCCTGTCCATCGGTCACATCATTGCAGGCACCTTCTGGGCCATCTTCCACATTTTGATCATCACCCTACAAGCATTTGTTTTCATGATGTTGACCCTCGTCTACGTGGGCCAGGCGCATGATCACCACTGATTGTTAACCCTGTTTTTCTGTTTTTTTTAAGGAGCTACCATGGAAAGTCTTATCGGTTTTGTCGCGCTCGCCGCTGGTTTGATCATTGGTCTGGGTGCCTTCGGTGCCTGTATCGGAATCGGCATCATGGGCAGCAAATACCTTGAAGCCGCAGCGCGCCAGCCTGAGCTGATGGGCGAACTGCAAACCAAGATGTTCCTGTTGGTCGGTCTGATTGACGCGGCCTTCATTATCGGAACCGGTGTGGCCCTGTGGTTCGCCACTGCCAACCCGTTCCTGGCCCAGCTGGCCAAGTAATCCATTTGCCCCTTGGACGTTGCGTCGCGGACCGCGCCGCAACCCGCCTGAGCCCTATGGAAAAGGATACGAAGTGAGCATTACCGGTACCCTCATTGTTCAGATGATTGTGTTCCTGATCTTGGTCGGGTTCACGATGAAGTTCATCTGGCCGCCCGTGGTCAAGGCCTTGGACGAACGTGCAGAGAAAATTTCGCATGGTTTGGCAGCTGCCGAGCACGCGAAAATTGAGCTCTCCAACGTGCACCGCGAAGTGGAAACCCGCCTCGCGGCCACCCGCTCCGAGTCGGCCGCTGTATTGGCGGACGCCGAGCGCCGGGCGCAGCAAATCATTGACGAAGCCAAGTCCCGTGCGACGGCCGAAGGCCAACGCATTGTGGACAGCGCCCGCGCTGAAGCTCTGCAACAGGCCGTCAAGGTACGTGAATCGCTGCGCGAAGAAGTCGCCGTGTTGGCTGTCAAAGGCGCTGAGCAAATCCTTCGCAAAGAAGTCAATGCCCAGGTTCACGCCGACTTGCTGTCGCGCTTGAAGAACGAACTCTAGAGGCGCGCATGGCTGAACTCGCAACCATCGCCCGCCCCTACGCGGACGCGCTCTTCAAGTCCAGCGTCTCCGACCACGCGGCCACGTCGCAATGGCTTGATCGCATGGCGGCTGTAGCAGCTGACCCTGGCTTGTTGCGCTTTGCGGACAACCCCAAGTCGACCGTGGACCAGGTAGTGGGTCTGGTGGAAGGCGTGATGCAAGAACCCTTGACCGCAGTGGCACGGCAATTTTTGCGTACCGTTCTGGAAAATGGACGTCTGAGCGCTTTGCCTGAAATGGCTGCGCAGTTCCGCGCGCACATGAACAGCGAAGGCGGTGCGTCTGACGCCACGATTTACAGCGCGTTCCCCATGGAAAGCGCAGCGCTGGCGGACGTGACCCATTCGCTGGAAAAGCGTTTTGGACGCAAGTTGTTTGTGACGGTGCAATTGCAGCCCGAACTGATTGGCGGAATCCGCGTGCTGGTGGGCGACGAGGTGCTCGACACCTCGGTCAAAGCCCGCCTGGAACAGATGAAAGTGGCGTTGGCTGCGTGATGCGGCCAACAACTGTGCTTTAGTTTTACCAAGAAAGAGGGAAAGAGTCATGCAACTCAATCCGGCAGAAATTTCCGAACTGATCAAGAGCCGTATCGAAGGGCTGTCCGCCAGCGCCGATATCCGCAACCAGGGCACCGTGATCTCGGTGACCGACGGTATCGTGCGCGTCCACGGCTTGTCCGATGTGATGCAGGGCGAGATGCTCGAGTTCCCCAACAACACCTTTGGCCTGGCGCTGAACCTCGAGCGCGACTCGGTCGGCGCGGTGATTTTGGGCGACTACGAACACATCTCCGAAGGCGACACGGTCAAATGCACCGGCCGCATTCTGGAAGTGCCGGTCGGCCCTGAGCTGATTGGCCGCGTGGTCAACGCCCTGGGGCAACCGATTGACGGCAAAGGCCCGATCAACGCCAAGATGACCGACGTGATCGAAAAAGTCGCCCCCGGCGTGATCGCCCGCGAATCGGTCAGCCAGCCTATGCAAACCGGTCTGAAGTCCATCGACTCGATGGTGCCCATCGGACGCGGCCAGCGCGAACTGATCATCGGCGACCGCCAAACCGGTAAGACCGCTGTGGCGATTGACGCGATCATCAACCAAAAGGGTCAGCACATGACCTGTATCTACGTGGCGATCGGTCAGAAAGCCTCGTCGATCAAAAACGTGGTACGCGCACTGGAACAAGCCGGTGCCATGGCCTACACCATCGTGGTGGCCGCTTCGGCTTCCGAATCTGCGGCGATGCAATACGTGTCCGCATACTCCGGTTGCACCATGGGCGAGTACTTCCGCGACCGCGGTGAAGACGCGCTGATCGTGTACGACGATTTGTCCAAACAAGCCGTGGCCTACCGCCAGGTTTCCTTGCTGCTGCGCCGCCCACCAGGCCGCGAAGCCTATCCCGGCGACGTGTTCTACCTCCACAGCCGCCTGCTTGAGCGCGCCGCCCGCGTGAACGCCGACTATGTCGAGCACTTCACCAAAGGCGAAGTCAAAGGCAAAACCGGTTCCTTGACCGCGCTGCCCATTATTGAAACCCAGGCTGGCGACGTCTCGGCTTTCGTTCCGACCAACGTGATTTCGATCACCGACGGCCAGATCTTCCTGGAGACCTCGCTGTTCAACGCCGGTGTGCGCCCCGCTATCAACGCCGGTATTTCGGTATCCCGCGTCGGTGGCGCAGCCCAAACCAAGCTGATCAAAGGCCTGTCCGGCGGTATCCGTACCGACTTGGCGCAGTACCGCGAATTGGCGGCCTTTGCCCAGTTCGCGTCCGACCTGGATGAGGCAACCCGCAAGCAGCTCGACCGCGGCGCACGTGTGACCGAATTGCTCAAGCAAGCCCAGTACAGCCCGCAAACCATCAGCCTGATGGGTGCCACGCTGTTTGCTGTGAACAAAGGCTACCTGGACGACATCGAAGTGAAGCAGGTTCTGGCTTTCGAAAGCGGCATGCACGCCCATCTGAAAGACAAGCACGCAGCACTGTTGGCCAAGTTGGAAGCTGCCAAAGCCATGGACAAAGATGCCGAAGCCGAACTGAGCGCCGCCCTCACGGCGTTCAAGAAGAACTTTGCATAAATCCCGCCCTGACGTCACAAGGAGCCTCTGATGGCAGCAGGTAAGGAAATACGCGGCAAGATCAAATCGGTGGAAAACACCAAGAAGATCACCAAAGCCATGGAAATGGTGGCCGCTTCCAAGATGCGCAAGGCGCAGGACCGCATGCGTGCGGCCCGCCCCTTCACGGAAAAGGTGCGCAATATTGCCGCCAACCTCGGGCACGCCAACCCCGAATACGTGCACCCGTTCATGGAATTGAACGAATCCAAAGGCACCGGGTACATCGTGGTCACGACCGACAAGGGTTTGTGCGGTGGCTTGAACACCAACGTGTTGCGCGTGCTGACGCAAAAGCTGCGCGATGGACAGGCTGCGGGCTTCACGCCGCAGGCCGTGGCTATCGGCAATAAGGGACTGGGCTTTCTGGGGCGCAACGGCGTCAAGGTGCTTGCGCAAGCGACCCAGCTGGGCGACACCCCGCATCTGGAGCGCCTGATCGGGCCGGTCAAAGTCCTGCTCGATGCTTATGTCAACGGCGAAGTCAGCTCGGTTCACCTGTGCTACACGCGCTTCATCAACACCATGAAGCAGGAGCCGGTGATCGAGCAGCTGCTGCCCCTGTCGGCCAAAGGCATGCAAAGCGACCGCCCGAACCGCTCGTGGGACTATGTCTACGAGCCCGACGCGCACGTGGTCATCGATGACCTGTTGCTGCGCTACGTCGAAGCGCTGGTCTACCAAGCCGTGGCCGAAAGCATGGCTTCCGAGCAATCGGCCCGCATGGTGGCCATGAAGTCGGCTACCGACAACGCCGGCAATGTGATCGGCGAACTCAAACTCATTTACAACAAGACGCGCCAGGCTGCGATCACCAAGGAATTGTCCGAGATCGTTGCGGGCGCAGCGGCTGTCTGATTTTTATTTTTGGAGCGGAATAACATGGCGCATGAGACCACCCACACGAACGCTGGCGTTCAGGGAAAAATTGTTCAATGTATCGGCGCAGTGGTGGACGTGGAGTTCCCGCGCGATCACATGCCCAAGGTGTACGACGCCTTGAAACTCGAAGGTACTGCGCTGACTCTGGAAGTCCAGCAGCAACTCGGCGACGGCATTGTGCGCACGATTGCGCTGGGCAGCTCCGACGGCCTGCGCCGTGGACTGATGGTCACCAACACCGGCGCTGCGATCACCGTGCCGGTTGGCAAGGCCACCCTGGGTCGCATCATGGACGTGCTAGGCAGCCCGATTGACGAGCGCGGCCCCGTGGACCAGGCGCAAACCGCCTCCATCCACCGCAAAGCCCCGGCATACGACGAACTCAGCCCCTCGCAAGAGTTGCTGGAAACGGGTATCAAGGTGATTGACCTGGTGTGCCCTTTCGCCAAAGGCGGCAAGGTGGGCTTGTTCGGCGGTGCCGGCGTGGGCAAGACCGTGAACATGATGGAACTGATCAACAACATCGCCAAGGCGCACAGCGGCTTGTCCGTGTTTGCCGGTGTGGGTGAGCGTACCCGTGAAGGCAATGACTTCTACCATGAGATGGCCGACTCCGGCGTCGTGAACCTGGAGAACCTGGGCGAATCCAAAGTGGCCATGGTTTACGGCCAGATGAACGAGCCTCCCGGCAACCGTTTGCGCGTGGCGCTGACCGGTTTGACGATTGCGGAATCCTTCCGTGACGAAGGCAAAGACGTGTTGTTCTTCGTGGACAACATCTACCGCTACACCCTGGCCGGTACCGAAGTGTCCGCACTCTTGGGCCGTATGCCTTCCGCCGTGGGTTATCAGCCTACGCTGGCCGAGGAAATGGGCCGCCTGCAAGAGCGTATTACGTCCACCAAGGTCGGCTCTATCACCTCCATCCAGGCCGTGTACGTGCCAGCGGATGACTTGACCGACCCCTCGCCTGCCACGACTTTCGCCCACTTGGACTCCACCGTGGTGCTATCGCGTGACATCGCTTCGCTGGGTATTTATCCCGCCGTGGACCCGCTGGACTCCACCAGCCGCCAGCTCGACCCGCTGGTCGTGGGCGAAGAGCACTACAACACTGCGCGTGCGGTGCAAGGTACGCTGCAACGCTACAAAGAATTGCGCGACATCATCGCGATTCTGGGTATGGACGAACTGGCCCCCGAAGACAAGTTGACCGTGGCCCGTGCCCGCAAGATCCAGCGTTTTCTGTCGCAGCCCTTCCACGTTGCCGAGGTGTTCACCGGTTCGCCCGGCAAGTACGTTTCGCTGGCTGAAACCATCCGCGGCTTCAAGATGATTGTTGCCGGCGAATGCGACCACCTGCCCGAGCAGGCCTTCTACATGGTCGGCACCATTGACGAAGCCTTCGAAAAAGCCAAAAAGGTCTAAGCCATGAACACCATCCACGTCGATGTGGTGAGTGCCGAAGCGTCAATCTTCTCGGGCGAGGCGCGTTTTGTTGCCCTGCCCGGCGAATCGGGCGAGCTCGGTGTCTACCCGCGCCACACGCCGCTGATCACCCGGGTCAAGCCGGGCTCGGTGCGTATCGAGTTGGCAGACGGCAGCGAAGAGTTCGTGTTTGTCGCCGGCGGCATCATCGAGGTCCAGCCCGACCGCGTAACCGTTTTGTCCGACACCGCTGTGCGCGGCAAGGACCTGGACGAAGAACGCGCCCAGGCTTCACGCCGCAGCGCCGAAGAGGCCATCAAGAACGCCAAGACCGATTTGGATCTGGCCAGCGCCCAGGCCGAACTGGTCATGATGACGGCGCAACTCGCTGCCATCCGCCGCCTGCGCGGCAAGCGGTAATCGGCCGCACGGGGCTGGCGCAGGCAGGCGGCCGGGAACTTCTCGCCCCGTCTGCACCAGCTTCCCCATGCGCCAAACCCCTTCTTTCGCCGCCATCCTCGGCGGTACCCCGGATGACGTGGATGCCGCGTTTTACGAAGCGCTGCAATCCGGCGATATCGCCCGACTCATGGCCTGTTGGGCCGATGACGAAGAAATTGCCTGCATACACCCCGGCGGCTCCCGCTCCCTAGGCGCTGCCGACATCCGCGCCAGCTTTGAAACCCTGTTTGCCGAGGGCGCTACGATCGACGCCCGCCCCCACTGCCTGTCGCGCTGGGTCAGCAGCCACACCGCCGTCCACCACCTGGTCGAGAGCGTCAACGTCATGACCTCCACCGGCCCGGGAACCGCCCTGGTCACCACCACCCACGTCTTCCACCGCAGCGCCCAAGGCTGGCGCCTGGTCGTGCACCACGCCAGCCCCGGCACGCCGCAGGACGCCCGGGTACCGACCCCTGCGCCGCAGATATTGCATTGAGCAGTACGCCTACGCAGCCTGTAGCCTGGAATTACCGCGCGCCCTGGTGGCTGCCGGGCGGCGACACCCAGACCATCTGGGCCTCGCTTTTCAGCGCACCGGGCCCACTTGCCCCTCCGCCCTACCGTCGCGTGCGCTGGGATACGCCTGACGGAGACTTCATCGATCTCGATTTTTTGGAGGCCGCACCGTCCGCGACGGGAAGCGCGCAGCGGCCCCTGTTGGTCTTGTTCCACGGTCTGGAGGGTAACTCGACCGGGCATTACGCGCTGGCCTTTGCCCAAGCCGCGCAAGCACACGACATGGATTTCGTCACCCCCCATTTCCGGGGCTGCAGCGGTGAGATCAACCGTGCGCCACGCGCCTACTACGCCGGCGACTATGCAGAAATTGGCTGGATCTTGGAGCGGTTACGCCAAACCCACAAAGGAGCCATCTTCGCTGTAGGTATTTCGCTGGGCGGAAACGCCTTGTTGCGCTGGGGTCAGGAAGCGGGACACAGCGCCAATACCAACGCTGCGGCTCTATGCGCCGTCTGTGCGCCGCTTGATCTGACAGCCTGCGGCCTGCATATCAGCCAGGGCTTCAGCCATTTGGTGTATGGACGGCGCTTTTTGCAAACCATGAAGCCCAAGGCGCTTCAAAAATGGGCGCAGTTTCCGGGGCTGTTTGACCGCGAGGCCTTGCTGCGCGGCCGCACTTTGCTGGACTTTGACCAGGTTTTCACCGCACCCTTGCACGGCTTTGGCGGCGCGCTGGATTACTGGAAGCGGGCCTCCGCCGGACCCGAACTGGGACGGCTGCGCCTGCCCAGCCTGGTCATCAACGCGCGCAACGACCCTTTTGTACCCGCCAGCAGCCTGCCCGCAGCGGGATCGCTCCCGCCCGACGTGGTGTTGTGGCAGCCTGCTGAAGGCGGCCACGTGGGCTTTCCCAGCGGCGCGCCACCCGGGCACCTGGGCTTTTTGCCGGCACAGGTTTTAGGCTGGTTGAAGCAGTTCACTTGAACGCAGGGCCCGCACACTGCGGGTAGCTCGGAGAGCGCTTTTACGCCACCGTGCCGGAGTGCAGCACGAACCCGGTGCCACCCGGCGCGGGAGCGAGCACCCAACTGCCGGTGTGGAACTGCGCCAAACCCGCGCGGTGGGCGATAGACACCATGCCGCCCCCGCGTTCCTCCACCATGGTGACCAAGGCGGCGTACACCGCCGTCTGCGCCCCGTCGTCCAGCGCGCTGGTCGCCTCATCGGCAAACACCCAGGCCGGGCGTTTGAGTAGCACACGGGCAATGGCCAGGCGCTGCTGCTCGCCGCCGGACAGGGTCTGGCCCCAGGCTGCCTGCCGGTCCAGGTCCGCCGCGAGTTCGGGCAGTTGCGCTGCGTGCAAGGCTTTGCGCAGTTCCGCATCGGAATAGCGTGCAGGCATTTCGGGATAGGCCAACGCCTCGCGCAGCGCACCATTGGGGAAATAGGGCCGCTGCGGGATGAACATGGCATCCGGATGGCGGTGGACCGCGCCGCTGGCAAAAGGCCAAATGCCCGCTAGCGCGCGGAACAGGCTGGACTTACCACTGCCCGACGGGCCTTGCAGCAGAACCCGCTCCCCGGCCAGGGCGCGCAGGCTGTCGGCTTCCAGCAACACGCTGCCGTCCGGCAGACAGACCCGCAAACCTTGGGCGCGCACGCCTGCTGCGGCCTGTGCGTCGCCAGCGCTCCGCGGCGCACCCCCACCCGCAGCCGCATAGCCATCCTGCCCGGCCCCAGACGCTGCGCCCGATGCGGCCCGCCCTATGGCAGCCAGGCTGCTGGAAAAGCCGGTCAAGCGGTCGGTGGTGGCGCGCCAGCCGGCCAGTGTGCTGTAGCTGTCCACAAACCAACTCATCGCACCCTGGACTTCACCAAAGGCGGATGAAATTTGCATCAAATCGCCCAGCTTGATCGCGCCGCTGAAAAAACGCGGTGCCGCCACCACAAAGGGAAAGACCACCGCCGCCTGGCCGAAAAAGCTGGTGAACCAGACCAGATTTTTTTGCGCCCGCAGCAACTGCATGAAATTGCCCAGCACGCTGTCGAAGCGGCCGCGCAGGCGCTGGTTCTCGTTGGCCGCGCCGCCGTCCAAGGCGATCGATTCGCTGTATTCGCGCACCCGCACCAAATGGTGGCGGAAGTCGGCCTCCAAGCGCTGCTGCTGGAAATTCAGCGCAATTTGCGAGCGGCCGATGTAGTGCGTCAGTACGCTGCCCACGCCGCAATACAGCAGCGCCATCCAGACCATAAAGCCCGGAATCGTGTAGTCCGATCCACCCAGGCTGAAACCGAAGTCGCCCGACAGCGCCCACAAAATTCCCACAAAGCTGGCCAGCGTGACCACCGAATGCAACAAGCCCATCACCAGCCCCAGCGTCAGCGCCGTGAACTGGCCTATATCTTCCTGAATCCGCTGATCCGGGTTGTCCGGTTGCGCGCCCTGGGCCGGGGCGAAGCGGGCCAGCTCCATGACATAAAAAGCCCGGTCGGAGAGCCAGCGTGCCAAAAACTGCTGCGTCAACCAGGCGCGCCAGCGGATCTCCAGCAGCTGCGTCAAGTAAAACTTGTAGACCGCAATCACGATGTAGGCGAAGGCCAGGTAGCAAAAGCGCCAGAGCTGCTCCCAGAACACCGCGCTGTTTTTCTCCTGCAGGCTGTCGTAAAAAACCTGGTTCCATTGATTGAACAAAACCGCCAGGTACACAAACGCCAGGTTCAGCGCCACGACGGCCGCCAGCAGGCCGCAGGCGACCCAGCGCTGCTCGGAGACGAAGTAGGGCCGGGTCAGCGCCCAGGCGCTGGACGCCGTGCGCCGTATCGTGGTCCAGCGGCTCGCCGGTGCACTGCCCTGGCTGGTGTCCATGTTTCAGTTCCGCACGCCACTGGCGACATGGCCGGCGGGTACGTGGCGCGCGGCAGACTCGATGTGGCCGGTCTGGTCGTCAAAAAAGAAGTCCGGCTCGAACTCGCGCAGAAACGCGCCCTTGTCCAGCCCGCCCAAAAACATGGCCTGGTCGACCTCGATATTCCAGTCCATCAGAGTGCGGATGGCGCGCTCATGCGCCGGGGCGCTGCGGGCGGTGACCAGCGCCGTGCGGATGCGCATGGCCGGGCGCGCGGCTTGCTGCAACTGGTGCAGCGCAACCAGCAGCGGCTTGAACGGACCGTCGGGCAGCGGCCGGGCGGCATTGGCCGCCTCGTGGCGCTGGAAGGCGTCCAGGCCACCGGCGTGGAACACGCGCTCGGCCTCGTCGCTGAACAAGACCGCGTCGCCATCAAACGCGATGCGCACTTCCTGCGGGTAGCGCTGGCTGGCGTGGGCCGAATGCGGATAGACCTGCGCGGCGGGAACGCCCGCCTGCAAGGCAGCGCGCACATCACTCAGGTGGGTGCTCAAAAACAAATTCGCCTTGAGCGGCTGCAGATAACGCCAGGGCGACTCGCCGCGCGTGAAGGTGCAGCGGATGATGGGCAGCGCGTAGTGCGCGGCAGACTTCATCACGCGCAGGCCGCTGACCGGGTCGTTGCGCGAGAGGATCACCACCTCGACTCGCCGCGCGGCGTCGGAACTGTCGTCATTAAAAGCCAGCAGCTTGCGCACCAGGGAAAAGGCCACGCCGGGGGTGGCTGGCGTATCCAGGCGGCTGCGCTGCAAAGCCATATAGGCGTGGTCATCACCCTGCTCGAAAACCCGGTTTTCCTCTTCAAAATCAAACAGCG
>Ga0114968_10004548_pt1 | contig 10328 bp, 10 predicted proteins | sample M_130807_EF_Meta_FD_87020 | JGI IMG/M metagenome (GOLD analysis project Ga0114968, IMG submission 87020) | Freshwater microbial communities from Lake Montjoie, Canada to study carbon cycling - M_130807_EF_MetaG | ecosystem: Environmental > Aquatic > Freshwater > Lake | place: Lake Montjoie... | reverse complement strand
TGTATGAAAATCTTCCAAAGTGGCTCCAACAAGGAGTTGTTGAATGGAATAAAACGTCTTTTTCAATTGAAAATGGTTCACGATGCTTTTGTGCGGCAACATCGGCCTCAGCAGTTCGTGGAACTTCTCTATCATTCTTATTATGCGATGAGTTTGCACATCTTAAACCAAATTTAGCAGAAGAATTTATTGCATCAGTATTTCCAACAATATCATCTTCCGAAACATCAAAATTAGCAATTATCTCTACACCAAATGGTTTAAATCACTTTTATAAGTTATGGACAGATGCCGAGGCCAATCTTAATGGATTTATTCCAGTAACAGGACATTGGACAGAACATCCAAAGCGCTCACAACAATGGGCAGATGATCAATTAAATTCGCTTGGAGAAATTAAGTTTCGCCAAGAAATTCTTGTAACATTTGAGGGTTCATCATATACCCTTATTGATGGCTCTAAATTATCTACTATACCATTATCAAGACCTATTTTTGAAAAGGATTGTCTTGAGATATTTAAGTCACCAGAAAAAGACAAATCATATGTAATAACCGTTGACGTATCACGGGGTCGCCACCAAGATTATTCGGCATACTCAGTAATTGATATTAGTCAAATGCCATATGAAGTAGTTGCTACTTTTAAAGATAATACAATTAGTACACTTGAATATCCACATTTACTTTATAATACAGCAAAACAATATAATAATGCATTTATTTTAATTGAAATCAATGATCTTGGTGAAGAAGTATCAAACACTTTATGGTATGAATATGAATATGAAAATGTTTATTTTACTTCCGGAGATGACTTAACACAACTAAAAGGTTATCCCGGAGTAAGAACTACAAAAAAGGTTAAGAGTTTAGGCTGTTCTGTATTAAAAGACTTAATAGAAAAAGATCAATTAATTTTAAATTCACATCAAATTATTCAAGAACTTGGTATTTTTGTGTTAAATAGAGGATCATATGCAACAGATGATCCAGCAATTAATGATGATCTTTGTACTACATTATGGTTATTTGCTTGGTTAACAAAACAACAAGTATTTCAAGAGATTACTAACCATAATCTTAGAAAAACATTAACTGAAAAGAAACAAGAATTTATTGATGCGTCATTGACTCCGTTTGGATTTTACCAAGATGGTAGAGATGGTCATAATCAATCAAAGTCAATTGAATTGAATAAGCAACTTCCAGAAAAGAATAAATATAACTTAACACCAGATCAAATAGAATTGCTAAAAATGTAATTTTATAAATATAATTATATTTATTGCGTTTGCGATAAATATGGCGCAAGACGCGATTATAATGTAATAAGGAGAATACAATGGCATTTGCACTTTCACCAGGAGTTTCGGTTGTAGAAAAAGACTTCTCGGCAATTGTACCCGCAGTTTCTACATCCGCAGGTGCATTTGCTGGTAATTTTGCTTGGGGTCCAGTTCTAGAACCAACTACAATTACTTCAGAAAATAACTTAGTAGAACGCTTTGGTCGTCCAAATGATTCTAATTTTGAATCATTTTTTACTGCTTCAAATTTCCTATCATATGCTAACAATCTTTTAACTGTTAGAATTGATGGTGACGAATATAAGAATGCTGTATCATCAGGTACAGCAATTAAGATTAAGAACTCAGAAGAATATATTACCCAGTATTCAAACGGCCAAGCTACAGTTGGTGAATTTGCTGCAAAGTATCCCGGTACTCTTGGTAATTCACTATTAGTTTCAATGGCTGATAGTGCTACATATGATTCATGGACTTATAAGGATAATTTTAACGGTAAGCCATCAACATCTGTTTATGCAAATGCAATGAAGGGTAATTTAGTTAATGATGAATTACATGTAATCGTAATTGATCAACTTGGTTTATTCACTGGAACTCCTGGTGCTACTTTAGAAAAATTTGCTTTCGTCTCAAAGGCTTCAGATTCTAAGCTATCGGATGGCACAAATAACTATTATAAAGATGTAATTAATAGTGATTCAAAGTATATTTGGTGGATGGATCATCCAGATGGCATGGTAGATTGGGGTACCACTGTAGTTAATGCAACGGGTGGTTCATATGATACACTATCTAGCGCAATTACCCGTCAACTCTCGGGTGGTACCGATGATGTAAATTCATCTGATTACGCATCACGCCAAATGGAAGGATTTAATTTATTTGTTAATAGTGATCTTTATGATATTTCATTAGTAATTGCTGGTAAGGCTTCAACAGTAACAGCAACATCAATTATTAATAATCTTGTTGAAGTTCGTAAGGATTGCGTTGCATTTATTTCACCCCAAGATACAACTGGTACTGCTATCGTTGGTTCAGATTCAACCGCAATTTCAAAATTAACAGCTTATCGTGATGCTCTTCCAAGCACATCTTATGCTGTTATTGACTCAGGCTTTAAGTATCAATATGACCGCTTCAATGATAAGTATCGATATGTGCCATTAAATGGTGATATTGCAGGTCTTTGTGCTCGTACTGATTATACTGATGATCCTTGGTTCTCACCTGGTGGTTTTACACGTGGTCAAGTTAAGAACGTTATTAAGCTTGCAGTTAATCCAAATAAGACACAACGCGATCAACTATACGTTAAGGGCATTAACCCTGTAGTTTCATTCCCTGGTCAAGGCACAGTACTTTACGGCGATAAGACAATGCTTGCTAAGCCAAGTGCATTTGATCGCATTAATGTTCGCCGGCTATTCATTGTTCTTGAAAAGGCAATTGCAACTGCGGCTAAGTTCCAATTATTTGAATTTAATGATCCATTCACTCGTGCTCAATTCAAGAATTTAGTTGAACCATTCTTGCGTGATGTACAAGGTCGTCGCGGTATTATTGATTTCCGTGTTGTTTCAGACGAAACAAATAATACAGGTGAAGTAATTGATAATAACCAATTCGTAGCTGATATTTACATTAAGCCTGCTCGCTCAATTAATTTTATTCAATTATCCTTTGTAGCCGCGCGTAGTTCTGTTTCATTCAACGAGATTGGTGCATGATAATCTCTGAATATGTTAGAACAACGATAAGTAACAATGGGTCTTATTATGAGACTCTTGGTTACGGTCGTTGTAAACAGGGAGATGTTTTAGATGTAAAATTGGAACATCTCCCTTCTAATAGTAATAAAAAAGTTAAATGTGCATGTGATCAATGTGGAGAAATATTTGAAAGAAGTTTTCAAATGATCAAAAGAACAGAAAAGATTCTAGAAAAACACTTTTGTAAAGTGTGCTCGTATGAATATAGACGTCAAGTCATAGATTATTCCGCAATTGCATTGTCTAATAGTAAGCGTATTGGTGAAAGCCATCCTAATTGGAATCCAAATAAAACATTATATGCTGAATATTGCAGACTAGTAGATTTAGAAACTAGAAAACAACCTTTACATATACTAGAAAATTCCAATAAATTACGTGGAAGATGCGGAGTTCAAGGTGCATACCAATTAGATCATATACTTTCTAAAAAATATGGATTTGAAAATAATATATCTCCAGAAATAATTGGTAACATCAATAATCTAAGATTCATACCATGGAAAGAGAATAGATCAAAGTGGTTTTAACTTCTTTCCAACTTTTAAATAATTTTAAGGAGATATAACATGGCTTCAGTTTCAGATTTTAAGGCTCATCTAATTGGCGGCGGTGCTCGTCCAAACCAATTTCGTGTTGACTTAGCATTTCCTGCATTCGTTGCTGTAGGCGGTCTAGTCGGTCTTAATTCACAGTTCCTTTGTAAAGCTGCTCAATTACCTGCTTCAGTAGTTGGTAACATTGAAGTATTTTACCGCGGACGTGTTATTAATATGGCGGGTGAACGCACTTATCAACCATGGACCGTATCAATCTATAATGATACTACATTTAGCATCCGCAATGCCATGGAACGTTGGTCAGAAGGTGTACTAAATGCCGCTAATACTAATGGTACTACTAATCCCCGTGATTATCAAGTAGATCTTCTAGTACATCAACTTGATCGTAATGGCGCTACTGTTAAGACCTATAAGTTTGTTGATGCATATCCAACTAGTATTAATGCAATTAATGTTGATTATGAATCAACTAACCAAATTGAAGTATTTGATGTTGAATTCACTTATAATTATTGGACTTCTGATACTACATCTGGTACCTCTGGTTTTGGTATTAATGCAGCTATCACTACTCCATTTGGTGCAATTCCGCTCTAATAAATAAAACTTTAGGTCGGATACTAATATTATGGATTTGTTTGGTTTTTCAATTAAGCGTAAAGCTGAAAAAGATATTCCTACAGTGGTTGTTCCGTCATCTGATGACGGGGCAACCGTTGTATCATCTGCTGTCGCATCTTATTATGGTCTAACAGTTGATCTTGAAGGTACTGTTAAGAATGAAAACGATTTAATTAAGCGTTATCGTGAAGCTGCGCAATATCCTGATTGTGATTCAGCTATTGAAGATATTATTAATGAAGCTATTGTTCAAGATGAAGAAAAAAAACCAATTAGTATAAATCTTGAAAAATTAAAAATATCAGAATCTATTAAAAATAAAATTCGTGACGAATTTGATATAGTTCTTAATCTATTTAAATTTAATTTAAAGGGATATGACATCTTTAGATCATGGTATATTGACGGTAGACTATATTATCAAATTTTATTAGATGAAAATAGACCAAAAAATGGTATTTCTGAATTACGTTTTATTGATCCACGTAAAATCCGTAAGATCAAAAATATTAAAAAGAAACGTAATGAAAAAGGCATTGAAGTTGTAGAATCAATTGAAGAATATTATCTTTATAATAATAAAGGTATTAATGAGAATTCAACACAAGGTGTTAAATTATCTCTTGATTCTATTGTTTATTCTCATTCTGGGCTTCTTGATCCTGTAACAAATCTTGCTTTAAGTTATTTACACAAAGCCGTTAAACCAGTAAATCAACTTAAAATGATTGAAGATGCGCTAGTAATTTATCGCATTTCACGTGCACCTGAGCGTAGAATTTTTTACATTGATGTAGGTAATTTACCAAAGCTTAAAGCAGAGCAATACGTCAATGATATTATGAATAAGTTTCGTAATAAGATTGTTTATGACGCTGCTACTGGCGAAGTTAGAGATAATCGACGCCATATGTCTATGATGGAAGATTTTTGGATGCCACGCCGTGAAGGTGGAAAGGGCACAGAAATTACTACATTACCTGGTGGTCAGAATCTAGGTCAAATTGAAGATATCAATTATTTTCAAAATAAGTTATATCAATCATTAAATGTACCAGTTTCTAGACTTCAACCACAACAAGGTTTTACACTTGGTAGATCTACTGAAATTAGCCGAGATGAAATAAAGTTTAATAAGTTTATTAATCGTTTACGTAAAAAGTTTTCAAGTATTTTTTATGATACTCTTCGTGTTCAACTAATCGCAAAGGGTATCATTAGAGCTGATGAATGGGAAGAGTTATCAACTAATATTTCATTTGATTTTGAATCAGACAATCATTTTGCGGAATTAAAGAATAATGAGATCATTCAACAGCGTTTGAATGCATTACAACTCATTGATCCATATGTCGGTAAGTATTATTCTATTAATTTTGTTCGTAAGAATGTATTAATGCAAAATGAAGAAGAAATGAAAGAAATTGATAAAGAAATTAAAGATGAACAAAAACAAATGATGGACCATGCTGAAATGCAAGGACAACTTGCTCAAGCACAACAAGGAGAATAGGAATGAGCGTAAGAGATCTAATTGATGCCATTTATGTTGGCGACTCAGAATCAATTGAAACAGCTTTTAACCATGAAATGGCTGAGCGTATTTCAGCTCGTTTAGATGCAATGCGAGTTGAAGTAGCTAAGAATATGTTTAATGAACAAGTTGAAGAACTAGACGAACTAGAAGAAGAACTAGACGAAGAACAGCTTGATGAGCTGTCAAAGGATACATTAAAGAGTTATGTTGATAAGGCTGCTACCCGTTTAGTTAGCGGTGATAAGTATAAGGGCATGGATAGATATAATAGAGTTGATGGTATTAAAAAAGCAACTTCTAAGCTCGTTAAACAAGAAGAAACAGAATAAACAAAGTAATATATGTATTTTAAACAGTTTTCTCGTAAGCTATCAAACAGTATTACCGGTCATGAGATTCAGTCTCAATTCCATTGCTATGACCATCTTATTGAGAAAACTGTTAATGGTTCTATTTTAATTGATGGCGAAACTACTTCACATCAATCAATTGATGAAGCTCGTGATTATCTTTGTCAAGTTCAATATTCAGAGCACATTGAACAAGATTTAGCAAAAGATATGTATGAAGAGCTTGCTGATATAACTGTTGCAGATATCATTCGTGAATATCATGATGTAAAAATAACTGATACATTAATTGAATCATATCGTGAACTAGCTGCATCTAAGATTTTTACAGTGGATCCAATTGCTCAAAGAATTCGTGAACTAAACTCGTTTGATTATCTTATTGAGAATAAAATTGATTATCAGTTAAATGATGGGTCAACCGTAGCAATTTCTAAAGAGACTCAATCAATTATAAATAATCTATTACAAAACAATAAAGATGTTGTTACACATATGCGTGAGAGTAAAGAAAACTTTCTATCAGTTATTGATATGATAAAGGAATAAAAATGGCTGTTCAAAAGTATATTTTAAAGAATACTAATCAAGAAACTGTTGTTAAAGTTTCTGGATCTGACGGTAGTGTAACAATTACTCTTAATTCTGATTTAATTGCAAGTACTCAAGTACTTCAAGGTACTACACAAACTGTTAATATTATTTCAGCTAATTGGACTGGATCTAGAGGTTCAGGTATTGTAATTGCACGTAACGGTACTACAATACTACCAATTACTGCAGATCAACCACAACGTTTAGATTTTTCTGGTGAAGGTTATGTTGATACCGTTGAAAATACTAAAGATCTTACAGTATCAATTTCAGGTGCAGAAGGAGTTGTGTATTTAGTTCTACGTAAAGTTTCGGGATATGCTACTAAGATTGAAACTGCGGAATTTAGCGTATACGATAACACCTCGGTGGCAGGAGCATAACATGAAATTATTAGTCGATGAATTCAATTATGGCGAAGCAAGTCCAGTTAATGCAGTAATTACCGAAGCGGCGGAAGGTAAAGAAAAGAAGTATTTCATTGAAGGCATTTGGGCTCAAGCCGAATTAAAGAACCGCAATGGTCGTGTTTATCCCAAGAATGTTATGGAAAAGGCTCTTGGTAAATATCAAGATCTAATTACCGCAAAACGTGCACTTGGCGAAATGTCACACCCAGATCATCCACAAGTTAATCTTGAGCGCGCCTCCCATTTGGTTGAGTCCCTTAAGTTTGATGGTAATAATGTAGTAGGTCGGGCACGTATTCTTACACACCTTCCAATGGGTAAGATCGCAAAAGGTCTAATCGATGAGGGTGTACCTCTTGGTGTTTCTACTCGTGGTTTAGGTTCCCTTGTAGAAAAGAATGGCGCTAAGTTAGTACAAGACGATTTTACTATTTCAGCAATTGATATTGTGGGAGATCCAAGCGCTCCAGAGGCCTGGATGACTGCCGTTATGGAAGGTGCTGAATGGGTTTATAATGCATCCACTGGTTCTTGGATGATTGCTGAGCAGGTTAAACATGATGTTAAGACTATTAATGCTAAACAAGTGGCTAATAAGCAGGCACAGTGGTTTAAGAAATTCTTAGAATCTATTGAATAATTAATGGATAAAGTGAATAAATTTATTTTATAAATAATAAAGAAAATTATATCTGAAAAGATATAGAATAGGAGACAATAATGAGTATTGAACAAAAGATTGCTGAGATGCTTGCTGAATCAAAGGCCGCTGCTCAGTTTGATCAAGAAGAACTAGTTGAAGAAGAATTAAGCGATGAAGTAGAAGACGTTGAATTAGACGAAGCTACTGATATCAGTGATCCTTCAAAGGGTTCTGAACAGAATCCAGAAAACAAAAAGAATGATGTTCGTAAGCAAGAAATCGGTGGCAAGTCAAAGGTAGCTAATGTAGTTACTAAAGGCGCTTCTGCCCCCGAAGCTTCACATCTAAGTTCAGTCAAGGAAGATGTTGCTGCTCTTGTTAATGGCGAAGATCTTTCTGAAGAATTTAAGCAAAAGGCTGCTACGATTTTCGAAGCAGCTATTGTAACTCGGGTTAAGCAAGAAGTTGCACGCCTAGAAGAAGAATTTGAGCAACGCGTTGAAGAAGGCGTTGAGCAAAGATATGAGGGTCTTATTGAGAAAGTTGATGGATATCTCAACTATATTGTTGAGTCGTGGATTGAACAGAATGAAATTGCCCTTGAACGTGGTATGAAGTCAGAAATTCTTGAGAACTTTGTTCATGGTCTTAAGAACCTCTTCGAAGAAAATTATATCGACGTTCCAGAAGAGAAGTATGACCTACTTGGTGAAATGGAAGAAACAATTGTTGATCTTAAGGCCAAGCTTAATGAGCAACTTGAAGCTAATGTTGAGCTAAACAGTTTAATTGCTGAAGCGCAACGCGGTGAGATCATCGCCGAAGCTTGTTCAGGTTTAACTGATACCGAAGTAGAAAAGTTTGTTGCTTTAGCTGAAGAACTTTCCTATGAAGATTCAGATACCTTCGCTAATAAGGTTCATACAATTCGTGAAAACTATTTCAATATTAAGCCAATGACTAAGGTTGTTGATTCTGTTGTCACGGACGAACCCGTAGTTCTTACCGAAGAAACTGCGATTGATCCAACTATGAAGCGGTACGTAAGTGCCCTCAACATTTTAAAGTAAAGGAAATTATATGTCACGCCAAGATTTAGTTAAGAAGTGGGCTCCTATTCTAGAGCACACCTCACTACCAGAAATTAAGGATAACTACCGTAAGGAAGTTACCGCTGTTCTACTAGAAAACCAAGAACGTGAAATGGTCAAGCAAGCTGAAGTTCTAAACGAAGCTTCACCAACCAATAGCGGTGGTATGGGCCTAGCTATGGGTCATGCTGGTGCTACAACCGGTAGCGTTGCTGGTTTTGATCCAGTTCTAATCAGCCTAGTACGTCGTGCTATGCCACAAATGATCGCTTATGATCTTTGCGGTGTTCAGCCAATGACCCAACCAACCGGTCTAATCTTCGCAATGAAGAGCCGTTACAGCACACAAAACGGTGCTGAAGCTCTATTCAACGAAGCCGATACCGATTTCTCAGGTAAGGGCACTCACGCTGGTTCAAACCCAGTTGATGATCCTTTCACCTTTGGTACTGGTGTTACTACTGCTGAATCTGAGCGTCTAGGTCAAGGTGGTGTTGGTGATGGTAACTTCGCCCAGATGGCTTTCTCAATCGAGCGTACAAGCGTTACTGCTCAAACCCGTGCTCTAAAGGCTGAATACTCAATCGAACTAGCTCAAGATCTAAAGGCTGTTCATGGTCTTGATGCCGAAGCTGAACTAAGCAACATTCTTTCAACCGAAATCCTAGCTGAAATCAACCGTGAAGTTATCCGTACCATTTACAAGGGCGCTAAGATCGGTGCTCAAGTCGGTACTGCTTCAGCTGGTGTATTTGACCTTGATGTTGATTCAAATGGTCGTTGGTCAGTTGAAAAGTTCAAGGGTCTAATGTTCCAAATCGAACGTGAAGCCAATGCTATCGCTCAACAAACACGTCGCGGTCGCGGTAACTTCATCCTCTGCTCAAGCGATGTTGCTTCAGCTCTAGCTATGGCAGGTGTTCTAGACTATGCACCAGCTCTAAGCACTGGTCTAAACGTTGATGAAGCTTCAACCACATTTGCTGGTGTTCTAAATGGTAAGTACAAGGTATATGTTGATCCATATTCTGCTAACCAAAGCGTTAACCAATTTGCTCTAGTTGGTTATAAGGGTACTTCAGCATTCGACGCCGGTATTTTCTACTGCCCATACGTTCCTCTCCAAATGGTTCGTGCTGTTGATCCTAACAGCTTCCAACCAAAGATTGGTTTCAAGACACGTTACGGCATGGTTGCGAATCCATTCATTGAACTCGATGGCGGTACAGCTGATCTAACTGTTGCCAATAAGAATTATTATTATCGCAAAATTTCGATTCGTAATTTATTGTAATGGAATCAATAACTTAGGTTATTAAAAGGGAACCTTCGGGTTCCCTTTTCTATTTGTTTTCTTCAATATGTGTTAAAGTATAGCCTTTAATAATTATGCCTGGGTTTTTAATTGACTTACTAATAAAATTATTAAGTTCA
>Ga0114968_10004546_pt1 | contig 10329 bp, 8 predicted proteins | sample M_130807_EF_Meta_FD_87020 | JGI IMG/M metagenome (GOLD analysis project Ga0114968, IMG submission 87020) | Freshwater microbial communities from Lake Montjoie, Canada to study carbon cycling - M_130807_EF_MetaG | ecosystem: Environmental > Aquatic > Freshwater > Lake | place: Lake Montjoie... | reverse complement strand
TCCAATTCTGTGATGGCCCCGACCGAGGCGCGGCCAGTGCCGGCTTTGGCAGCAACCCCAAAGCGATCTTGGGCCACAGCGTGCTGCAGCAGCTGGACATGGTTGCCAAGTATTTCGATGAAACCGGTTTGAAAAGCATGGGGCCAACCAGCTTGGACGACCTCTACCTCACCGTGCTGACGCCTGCTGCCCGCAGCATCAAAGCACCAGACGCCAACTTGAACATTGCAGGCTCACAGGCCAAGCAGCTGTATGTGAACCGGGACAAGGGCGCGCCGATCACCCGCAACTCGATCATGCAGGGTCTGTATCAAAACGCCATTGAACGTTTGAGCAAGCACGAGCATTCACAAAGCTTGGCGCAGGCCAACAACAACCAGGCCAACAACACGGTGCAAAGCAACCGCGCGCAAGCCTTGCGGGTCAGCGCATATTTGAACCAAGACTATTTGCGCTAAGCGGCAAAGCCTTGCCGACGCGGCGCACCAGCGGACAAGTCTTGCCGCTGTATTCACTTGCAGCGCAACGCTAAGTACTCAGCTTCAGGTGGCACACAACTTGCAAGTATCGACCGGAGGCTCCACAACTTGAGAGCCAGGTGTCGTGAAAACGGCGGTCAATACAACCGAGGAGGTGTGTCATGAACTTATTTGCTGGAGCATTTGGCATCCATGAGCGAGCCCTCGGCGTGCGCAGCCAACGCTTGGAAGTGTTGTCGCGCAATATCGCCAATGCCGATACCCCCAACTACAAAGCGGAAGAGCTGGATTTCAAAGCCATGCTGAAAGAAACCAGCCGCGAATACATCACGGCCACGCATGCCAAGCATTACGCGGCCTTGGAAGAACAAGCAGACAACGGACAACGCTACCGCGTGCCTTTCAACAGTTCTTTTGATGGCAACACGGTGGAGATCAATGTCGAGCAAGCCAACTTTGGTCAAGCTGCTGCTGATTACCAAACCACCTTGAATTTCTTGGAGAACCGCATTGGCGGTATCCGCAAAGCATTGAAAGGGGAGTAACCCATGAGAACCCTCGACAGCGTCTTTGGCATTGCCGGCACAGCGATGAACGCACAAACCGTGCGTTTGAACACCACCGCTTCCAACCTGGCCAATGCCACCACCGTTGCCAAGTCCGAAGGCGAAGCCTTTCGTGCCAAACGCACCGTGTTCAAAGCCCTGGTGAAAGAAGAAATGACCAACGCTGGCTTTCAATACCAAGGCGGCGTGAAAGTGGATCAGGTGGTGGACGACCCCACACCGATTCGCAGCATTTTTGACCCGGGCAATCCATCTGCCGATGAAAACGGTTATGTGTATTTGTCGAATGTGAACGAGATGCAAGAGATGGTGGAAATGATGGCCGCCTCGCGCTCTTACCAAAACAACGTTGAAGTGGTGAACACCGCTCGTCAATTGATGATGCGCACCATTGAGATCACCAAAACTTGATTTTTGAAAGCACACTGACATGGCCACTGCAACCACCAATAAGCCACCTTTGCCCAGCGGCATCGTCAGCTACGAAGACTACATCGCCAAAAACAAAGTCAAAGCACCGTCCAACACCATGGACCAAGGCGCTTTTTTGACCTTGTTCACCACCCAATTGAAAAACCAGAACCCCTTGGACCCCGTCAAGAATGAAGCCTTTGTCGCGCAACTGGCACAGTTCTCTCAACTGGAAGCGACCAACTCGATGAAAACCAGCATGCAAGCCATGGTCGACAGCCTGCAAGGCGACAAGATGCTGGCAGGCGCCGCCATGATTGGACGCAAAGTCGCTGTTCCGAATGGCCCTTTGATGTTGATGGGTGGTCAACCCATCGATGCCACGGTAGATCTGCCGACCGGTGCAGACGGCGTTCAAATGCAGATCATGGATGAAAAAGGCCAAATCGTTCGCAAACAAATCTTTGGCGCACAAATGGTCGGCCCCATGAAGTTGTCTTGGGACGGCATGAATGACAGCGGCGCAACCATGCCAGATGGCACCTACAGCATGCAAGTATTGGTCAGTGCCCAGGGTAAAGCGATGCAACCGGTGGTCAATACCTTGGCCACAGTTCGCAGCGTCAGCAGTGCAGGCACAGGCGACAACACTTGGTTGCTGGAAGTCGATGGCGGAAAGAGTGTCAGCCTCACCGACGTCAAACGCATCGCTTATTGATCATGCAGCACAACGAAATTCAACGGAGCAACTAAACCATGTCCTTTTTCACCTCACTCACCGGTTTGAATGCAGCTACTGCGCAGTTGGGCGTCACGTCCAACAACATTGCCAACGCAAGTACCGTTGGCTTCAAACGCAGTCGTGCCGACTTTGGCGATATTTTTGCCACTTCACCATTGCAAAAGGCTTCGTCGACGATTGGTCAGGGTGTGACACTCAAGCGTGTGACCCAAGAATTTGGTCAAGGCAACATGAATTTTTCGTCCAATACTTTGGACTTGGCCATTTCTGGCGATGGTTTTTTTCCTCTGAAATCAGCGGATGGTTTTCAAGACATCTTCACGCGCAACGGCTCGTTCATGATGAATGACCAGTACAACGTTGTGAACTCAGCAGGACAGCGTTTGATGGCTGCATCAGTTGACTCGACGGGCAAAGCCAATTTGAATGACATGAATGTCTTGACGATTCCTCAAAAAACCACCGGCATGGCCAAAGAAACTTCGAAAGTCCAATTGGGCTTGAATTTCCCAGCTGACGCACAAGTGGTGAATAAAGCATTCAATCGAAACGATCCATCTTCCTATAACAAAACCACTGCATTGACGGTCTATGACAAAGGCGGTAATGGCTACTTGGCGACGGTGTATTACGCCAAAACTCAAAACGCCAGCCAAGCTGATCCCAATAACAAATGGCAAACCTATGTGTATGTCGGTGAAACATTGGTGGCAGCAGCTTTGCAACAAGCCACAGATACGGCATCAGGCGAAAAAATGTATGTCAACAAATACGGTCAACTCAAGCCTGAAAGCGAGGTGGGTGATTTGTTGGTGAATGCGAAAACCCAGAAGTTTTCATTGAACCAATTGACTGACAAACGATTTTCTGAACCCGCAGCAGTCGTTGGTGGCAAAGCCCCTAACCTGAGCACATTGGAAGGTATTGATTTCAATAATGTTCCTAAATCGCAATTGACCAATTTGTTCAGCGTCGATGTTGACAATACAGGTGTACCCGTCCAGATTGGCTTGGAGCATTTGGCAGGTAAAAACCTCAAACTCTCTGGCGCTGAAATTGCCAAAGAACTGACCAACGTCATGAACCGTAAATTTGGCGATGAGCGTTACTTCAATTTCGCTGGCCAACAAAATTTCCAAGTGACTGTGACCAGCGCGGATGGCAACTTCACAGAGAACCGCACCATCCAGTTGGACTCGTCCAACATGACCTATGAGCAGGTGGTGGACAAAATCAACAGTCAACTCAATGGCAGCAGCGATGTCTTGTCCAATGTCAGTTTCAGCGCAGCCCCAACACCTGGAGAGTTCAAAGGCTACAGCTTCAAAATTGGAGACAAGCTGTTGACCGGGGAAATCCCCCTGAGATCACCTTTGAGCACCAATCCCTTGGAAGACTTGGCAGCGGCCATGCAAAGCGGGATTCAATACGATTTGCAACAACGACTTGGCTACACCGCTGAAGATGCCAGCAAGGTCACAGTGAACGTTCAAAACGGCAACGAAATTCGCATCAATGATGCTTCTGGCAATCAAGTTTCTGATTTGAACCTGAGCCCTGTGAGCATTGGCTCACCCAATGCCATCACCCAAAAATATTTATCTGGCAGTTTGGATCTCCCCACTGCGCCGCCGACTCAATTGGTGATGAACATTGGCAACACTGAGGTGGATTTGGATGTGTCCAAGTTGGATGCCAGCAATATCAACACCTATGCCCAAGAATTGAAAGCTGCTTTACAAAATCAATTGGTTGCTCAGGGTTGGACAACAGCTGAAATTCGTCAACTGGACATCAAAGCTTCAACCACTGATCCAACATCACTGTTGGTAACGGATACCGGTGGTCATTTCATCAGCCAAATGGACTTCAAAATCCCATCGGGCATCGTGGGTGTTGAAGACACTGTCGTTGAAGGAATTGGTTTACTGGAATCAAGCACCTCTTTAGATAACATTAATTTTGCAGATGCACCGTTTGATACTGAAAGTTTGTTGTCGCATTTCAGCGATTACACCGATCCATCAACGGGTGTCATCACCCCTCACGGCTTGACCATCACCATTGGCAGCGGTGATGGGGCAAGTTCTTACATCATTCCCTTCAATGCAGAAACTTTTGTTCATTTTGATGGCACGCCAGACAACGGCGGTGCCGACGACAAAGGTTTAGGCTTCGCTGATTTCAAACCCAACGATCCACTTGTTGGTGCGGACCATTTGAAATGGTTTGCTGCTGACTTGCAAAGCACCATTCGAAGCACAACTGGTATCTCCAACTTGGTTGTTCAGTGGAATGCAGACACCGGCAGTTTGAAAGTCTCAGACACTTCTGACGCTGGTGCGGCCACCTATGTCTCTCAACTCAGCTTGTCAATGAATACACAAGATGCCACTTTTGGTTCAAAGTTGCTCAAAGGCAGTGCTGAAACGATTGTGGCTGCTACCTTAGATGCAGGGCAAAACGTGATTGCGCCAAGCTCATTCACCTTGTCCAATGTCAGTTTTCCCTTGAATGTCAAAACCAACGGCGATGAATTCGAGTCGTTTGATTTCAAAATAGACGGCAAGGAATATTTGACCAATAATTTGGACAAATTGACCCTGAGCAGCTCGCCCATCAACGATTTGGCTGTGGCAGTTCAAGACAAAATCCGCACAACCTTGGTGAATGACGGAACGGGCACCTGGAGCGAAGATCGTGTGAAGAAGATCTCCGTCACAGTGATCAACGGTAAAGATTTGAAAATTTCAGATGCAGGCGGCAGTGACCTCACGGCTTTTGCATTGACACCCAAACCATCTGCGATAGATTTGGTGTCTGTTGGTGCCAAGAGTTTCAGTACCACCAAGTTGAACAATGCTGTGCAAGCAGAGTATGACCCCGTCACACAAAAATTCTCTTTCACGCCTCCCTTGAATTCTGGCATCACCGTCGCCTTGTCAGGCGCAAACAACCAAATTGGCATCACCACGTTGGTGACACAAGATGCTGGCAGTGATAGCGTTACAACGGCCGGTTCACCTGCGCTGACCAACAGCTATGTGCGTCCTGCCAAGTTGCAGCGGTATGGACTAAAAGTCGAGTACGACACAGTCAACGAAAAATTTATTTTCAAATCTGGAACCACTGGCGACAATTCAAGCATCCGCTTGGGAACACCCAGCACATATGCTTCAGAGCGCTTTGGTATTGCAGCAGATGGCAATTACGAAGTCAAAACTTCAGCGACTGCTGTTCGCGGCATTCCTTCAAAGCCTGCTGTCATGACCGGCGCCCCGGTCAGTTTGAATACCAATAACAACTTCAGCGTCAATTTGACCAACAACAAATTCGTGGTCTCTGTCGATGATGTCAAAGGCACCATCTATTTGGAGCCGAAAGACTCCTACACCATGGACAGCTTTGTGGTCGCATTGCAAAACGGTATCAATCGATTGGCTGGTCCAGCAGACAAGCCTGGTCTGACCGGCTCCATGGTTTCCGGCGTGAAAGTCACGTTCGACAAGGCCACCAATTCTTTGAAATTCACGACTGGAACGGCCAATTCGAATTCGTTTATCAAGGTCGCAGGCGATGTGCAGTGGGGACTGGCCAATGTGGAAGGCGGCCGAGGATCCACGTCTTCTTGGATCAAACCCACCCAATACACCCAACTGGTCAATGGCGTGCCTGTGGCGCAATACATTGACGAGTTTGGCAAAGAAACATTCAGTCCTGATGGCTTCAAGGCTTTGCCTGAATGGTCGCCTATTTATTTGGAAAAGGGCGAACTGACCTTTGACACCGCTGGTAACTTGGTGTCCCCCAAACAAGGTTCTCAGTTGGACACGGTGTTTTTGCCAGACGGCAAAGGCGCGTTGACCATCAACATGAACTACTCCAAATCCACCCAATTCTCTTCACCGTATTCGGTGTTGTCACAGTCGCAAGATGGCGCGCCTGAGGGTGACTTGGTGGGTTTGTCAGTGGGTGACGATGGCTTGGTCAATGCGTCTTACTCCAACAGTTCCCAAAAATCATTGGGCAAAGTGGTGTTGGTCAACTTTTCCAACCCAACTGGTTTGCGCCAGATTGGCGACACCAGCTATTACAAATCATCATCTTCTGGCACACCCAAATACGGTGAGGCTGGTTCAGCTGGTTTCGGCACGGTGCGCTCTGGTGCGACCGAGCGAGCCAATGTGGACTTGACGCAAGAGCTGGTGGACTTGATCACCGAGCAGCGGAACTTCCAGGCCAATGCCAAGGCGATTGAGACCAGCACCACGCTGACCCAATCGATTATTCAAATCCGCGCGTAAAGCCCCTCCTTAGAGAATCGACATGGATCGTCTAGCCTTTAATGCTTCCGCCGCCATCACTGAAATGCGATTGGCTCGGCAGAACCTGGCCAATGACATGGCCAACATCGCCACCAATGGTTTCAAGCGCTCTTATGAGGTCTCGATGAAAGCCTTCAAGGCAGAAGGCGAGGGCTTTGATTCAAATTTCCAACCGCAGGCAGCGCACATGGACTTCATCCAAATGAAGCCCGGTCCTTTGATGGCCACGGGCCGCGATTTGGACATCATGATGAACGACCAAACCGTCTTGGGCGTGCAGTCGCCCAATGGCGAGTTGGCTTTCACCCGTCGTGGGGATTTGCACCTGTCGGTAAATGGCGTGCTGGAGACCGGCAACGGCCACCCCGTGCGCGGCGAAGGCAATTCACCCATCACCATCCCGCCAGGCTTCAAAGTCGAGATTTCGCGAGACGGCGGTGTGTATGCAACCGATACGTCTCAACCCGGCGTGCAGCAACCCCAGTTGGTTGCTACTTTGTTACTCAGAGATGCCAGTCAGACTCCGATGACACGCCGTGAAGATGGCTTGTTCAAAGTGCACGACAAACCGACAGGCGCGGATTTTGCTTCAGGTCCTATCAAGGTATCAGTCACCACCCAAGCTTTGGAAGGCAGCAATGTCAACCCGGCCGATGTGATGGTGAAACTGATTGAACAGTCCCGCATGTTTGAACAGCAGGTGCGCATGGTCAAGACCAGTCATGACAACGACCAAGCTGGCGCTTCGATGATGAAGCTCAGTTGATGTAGCGAACACGGGGCGTTTTTTGCGAATTTGAAGAACAGGGGTTAAGCGATGGATGCAGCATTGTGGGTTTCCAAGACCGGCTTGGACGCGCAGCAAACGCGCATGAATGTCATTTCCAATAACTTGGCCAACGTCAGCACCACGGGCTTCAAGCGCGATCGCGCGGTCTTCGAAGACCTGCTCTATCAAAACATCCGACAAGCGGGTGGTCAAACCACCGCCAACACGCAGTCACCCACGGGCTTGATGCTCGGTACCGGTACCAAGGTGGTCGCCACTGAAAAGTTGCACATCCAAGGCAACTTGATCAACAGTCAAAACCCTTTGGACGTCGCCATCATGGGCGATGGTTTTTTCCAAATACAACAACAAGACGGCACCATCGCCTACTCGCGTGATGGCGCTTTCAAACTGACCGGCACCGGTCAGTTGGTCACCTCCACTGGTTTCTTTCTAGAGCCGCAAATCACGATACCTGGCAATGCCTCCTCTCTCACCATTGGCCGCGATGGCACGGTGTCGGTGGAGTTGGTCGCCGGTGGTGGCCAGCAGGTGCTGGGCCAAATTCAGATCGCCAAGTTCGTCAACCCAAGTGGCTTGAAGCCCCTGGGCAACAACTTGTTGGCAGCCACGGCGTCCAGCGGTCCGGTGCAGTTGCTGCAACCGGGCACCGTCGGTGCAGGTGTCTTGAACCAAGGTTCGTTGGAAGCCTCCAACGTGAACGTGGTGGAAGAAATGGTCAACATGATCGAAACCCAACGTGCTTACGAGATCAACTCCAAGTCGATCGAAGCAGTCGACGGCATGCTCAAGTATTTGAACCAAAACCTTTGATGAATTGAACACATCATGAACAAACTCTTTCCTCTTTTGGTTTTGTTGTTGGGCTTGCAAGCTTGTGCGACGCCCGAACCGGTGATGACCACACTCACACCATCGCCCGACTTTGCTCCCGTTTATCCCTTGGCCAGCGAGCAAAACCGCCCAGCCACGGGTGGCATTTATGGCAACCGCCAAAGCGACGCTTGGTTTGGCCGCGGCCGCAATTACCAAGTGGGCGATTTGGTGACCGTGTTGTTGAATGAATCCACCCAAGCAGCACGCAGTCAAAAAACCGACGTCAGCAAAGACGCGAGCAATACAGCGATTCCGTCAGGTGTGACTTCCAGAGTTATTCAACAATTCCCACTTCTCACTGGTGTGAATTTGAATGCTGCCAAAACCACCAGCACCGGCCAAGGTTCAGCTGACCAGCAAGCCAGCTTGAGCGGCTCGGTCACAGTAACAGTCATTGAAATTTTGGCCAATGGCAATTTGGTGGTGCGTGGCGAAAAGAAACTCGGCTTGTCCGAAGGCACCGAAGTGATTCAGGTGTCAGGCGTGATTCGTCCGCAAGACATTGGGCCCAATGGCACGGTGCAATCTTTGCGCTTGGCCAATGCCCAAATTTCTTACCGTGGCTCGGGTGATTTGGCTGTGGCCAGCAAACCGGGTTGGGGCACCAGCGCCCTCATGAAATTTTGGCCCTTCTAACTCTCAGTCAGGATAAACACCGATGACAACCCCTCGTTTCAAAACAGCTGTGCTGGCCCTGGTGTTTGCCATGGCCATGCCTGCTTGGGCCGACCGGGTGAAAGACCTGGCCACCGTGGCCGCACAACGCTCCAACCAGTTGATTGGTTTTGGTTTGGTGGTGGGCTTGCAAGGCACGGGCGATGATGCTTCGGTGCCGTTCACCACGCAAAGCATGAAAGCCATGTTGTCGCAAATGGGGGTGCGCATCGACGGCCCCTTGTCGGACTTTGAGCAAGCCGCCTCGGCCAGCCGAATCGACATCAAAAACGCGGCTGCCGTCATGGTCACCGCCGACTTGCCAGGCTTTGCCAAGCCAGGTCAGCGCATTGACGTGAACGTGTCGGCGATTGGCAAGGCCACCAATTTGCGCGGTGGCAATTTGATTCTCACGGCAATGCGCGGTGTGGATGGTGAAATTTATGCCTTGGCACAAGGTGCCCTCACAGCCACTGGCATTGATGCCTCGGCCGCCGGTTCCAAGGTGGCAATTGGCGTGCCCACAGCAGGGCGTATTCCCAGTGGCGCGATTGTCGAGCGCATGGTGGAAACACCGTTCGAAAAAGCCGAGCACTTGGTGTTGAACCTGCGTGACAACGACTTCTCCACCAGCAGCGCTATTGTTGCGGCGATCAATTCAAAATTTGGTCCAGACGTGGCGCAAGCAGTCGACGGCACATCGATATCGGTACGAGCCCCTGAAAACTTGAATCAACGTGTGGCTTTCATGGGCATGTTGGAAAACATCGAGGTCACGCCCGCCGAGCCCAACGCCCGCGTGGTCATCAATTCACGCACCGGCACCGTTGTCATCAACCGCGCTGTGCGCGTGACGGCGGCTGCGGTGTCGCACGGCACCATCTCGGTGGCCATCACCGCCACCAACGAGGTGTCGCAACCCAATCCTTTGTCGCAAGGGCAAACCACCCCGGTGCAAAACGCCGACATTGCCGTGTCTGAACCGAAGAACCCGATGTTCTTGTTCAAGCCCGGTGTCGATTTGCGGGACATCGTTGATGCGGTCAACCAAGTCGGTGCCAGCCCCTCGGCCTTGATTGCCATCTTGGAAGCCCTGAAAAGCTCTGGTAGTTTGCGTGCCGAACTCGTGATCATTTAAAACACCATGAGCGACTTCATCAACACCAACAGCCCCAGGTCCTATTCGGACTTTGCGGCGCTGGGCGAATTGCGCGGCAAAGCCCAGCGCAACGAAGCCGGTGCTTTGCGTGAGTCGGCCCAACAGTTTGAAGCCTTGTTCATCCAAATGATGCTCAAGTCGATGCGTCAAGCCTCGGATGTCATGAAGAGCGAGATGTTTCAGTCCAACGCACTGGAAACCTTTCAAGGCATGTACGACAAAGAAATTTCCATGCAAATGGCGCAGCGCAATTCTTTGGGCTTTGCCGATGTGGTGGTCAAGCAAATGACGGCCAACCAAACCATGCCCAGCACCGCCGATTTGTTG
>Ga0114968_10004543_pt1 | contig 10334 bp, 10 predicted proteins | sample M_130807_EF_Meta_FD_87020 | JGI IMG/M metagenome (GOLD analysis project Ga0114968, IMG submission 87020) | Freshwater microbial communities from Lake Montjoie, Canada to study carbon cycling - M_130807_EF_MetaG | ecosystem: Environmental > Aquatic > Freshwater > Lake | place: Lake Montjoie... | reverse complement strand
CGGTATAGTACCACCGCAAAGGACTAAAATATAAACGCAAATGAACAATTTGCTCTCGCTGCCTAATTAATTTATTAATTAGATAAGCACGGTCAGGGGCACCGGGTAACAGAACGCCCCACTAAAATAAATTCAATATTATTTACATCAGTTATTTTGAAATAAAACACAAAGAAGTTTCAACGAATATTCAACGAAAAAATTTGGCAAAATTTTATAAGTATAAAAAATATATATAAAATATATTCTTTTATCTTCAATCAGAAAATCTCAAACTAAAAGAAGGGTAACAGAACGCCCCACTAAATTTATGAAAAAAATATTAAAAAAAATACTTCACTTTATTAGACGTGTTTTAACAGTATTAAGAAATAACTGTTTACCATCCTCCCCCCCTCCCACTTTATATGAGATGTTTGCAACAGAGCAAAGAATAAAGTGTTATGAAACTTTTAAAACTCATTTTAAAAAAAGTATTTTTTTAGATAATAAAAATTATCATAAATTTATTATCGAAAGAGCAAAAGAAAATGACGAATTTAATAAAAAATTTTATTTAGAATTTGGAGTTTGGGTAGGAACTTCAATTAATTTTTTTTCAAAATATGTTAATACAATCTATGGATTTGATTCATTTGAAGGTTTAAAAGAAAATTGGGTAGGAACAATAACTCCAAAAGGCACTTTTAATTTAAATAAAAAACTACCTAAATTGAATAAGAATGTCATTCCAGTTGTTGGATGGGTACAGGATACTTTAGTACCATTTTTGGAAAAACATAAACCTGAAGTAAATTTTGTCCATTTAGATATGGATACCTACGAAACTACGAAATTTATTCTTACTAAAATTAAACCTTATCTTGTAAAAAATTGTATAATAGCTTTTGATGAACTCTATAATTATCCTGGTTGGGAAGTGGGAGAATATAAAGCATTAAAAGAAACTTTTAATGATAACGAATATAGGTACGTTTGTTTTTGTCGAAATAGTAAACAAGCATCGATTGAAATTATTTAATTAAAAATATTAACTACACTTTAATTATCGTATTTACGACTTTACGCAATTGCGCAAATAACTTTTTTATTCATTTAACTACACAGCAATTTTTTATCTCGTTACATAAATTTGGTAAAAATTTTCATTTTACTACACAGTCTTTCAATTATTGTTGATTACTGTTATTAATTAAAATAAGACGGGTAACAGAACGCCCCATTTTTTTCAATTTAAGATAGAAAAAATTTATGAGAGAGAGAGAGAGAGAGAGAGAGAGAGAGAGAGAGAGAGAGAGAGAGAGAGAGAGAGAGAGAGAGAGAATAAATATCAAGATTTTATAATTAAAAATGGAAGTTTCGTTGGAAAATTTGAAGAGATGTATAAAAATTTTCCTAACCCTTGGCAACTTTTAAAAAAAAATAAATCAGGACTAAATTTAAATTACCAAATCATATTTAATTACTGCGAAAAGATTTGATTTAACAGTGCAAATTATAACTTAGAATTTTCAGTCTATGCAAAATAAAAAAATTCTTCATGCTTTAAAACTGTTTTATAATTTATAAAATTATATCTTTTAAATATTTCTTGAAGTATATTTTTATCATCGTTTATCTTGGATTTTATAAAACTTGTTTAATATTTTTTTGTAATAAAAGATTTTGACTTTCTATATAAAAACAAATTATCATACTTTCTTTTTTTAAAAATTTAAGTTTAATAGATATTTCAATCCAAAATTTTGTTTGATATAATTACTGTAAGCAAAATAAAGAATAGAATTCTTTTTCATGAATAAAATCTCAATAATTATGCCAGTATACAACTCCTTAGGTTTTTTAAAAGAAACTATTGATTCTGTTAAATCGCAAACTTATAAAAATTGGGAACTAATAATTATTGATGATAATTCCACAGATGGTTCCAGGGATTATTTAATTAATAATTATAAATTTGAAAAAAAAATTAAAATTTTTTTAAACAAAAAAAATTATGGTCCTGGATATTCCCGAAATAAAGCTATTCAAAAATCAACGGGTAATTTTTTAGCTTTTATAGATAGTGACGATTTATGGGCAAAAACAAAATTGTCGAAACAAATAAAATTTTTAATAAAAAATAATTTAAATCTATGTCATACAAATGTTTTGTATATAAAAAAAAATATTTTTTATAAGCGTAAATTTAGAATTCCTCAAATATTAGGATATCAAAACCTACTGTATAATAATTATATAACAACCTCGTCAGTAATAATAAGAAAAATCAAACATTTAAATGTTAAATTTAATTGTTGCGGTTATGATGATTACGCTTGCTGGTTAGATCTTACAAAAAAAAATAATAAATTTTTGTTGTTAAAAAAACATCTAACAATTTACAGACTAAGAAATGGTTCGGTTTCAAGTAATAAATTTAGATCCTTAAAATGGATATTTAATATCTACTATAATATAAATAATATATCGTTACCTAAATCCTTAATATATTGTTTAACTAATATATTTATTAATATTTATAAAAAATCTTTTTATGAAAAAAAATAATTTTTATATTATTATTACTGCAAGAAACAATTAAAATGAACACGCTCATTTTATATAAATTTCGCGTAAAGCTAAAACAGAGAACACACTAAAGAACACGCTCTTTCAATTAACGTTAAGTAATATTATTAATTTAAATTAATTGAAGCAACAGAACGTCCCGCTAGTAAAAATTTTTTATCCATTAAAAATGTTTTTTTTAGGTAAGTTAGGGTAATTACAATTTTATCGAATATTACAATATTTAAAATTAACTACCAATTAACATTCCGGTTCTTTTAAAAGACCCGTCTTTATCACGATCGAGCCTAGCAAATTTTATATTTTTTATTACTAACGGTGATTTAATTAATTTAAATGATTTTTGAAATGGACTGTTCTTATTGTTGCTTTTTATTAAATATCTCAATGAAATTCTAGGTGACTTATTAAAATTATAATAACTGCCATGTAGTGTTAACCCATGAAAACAATACATGCTCCCAGCTCTTCCTGTTAATATTGCTTCTTTACTAACTACTTGATTGCCATGCAGGTCATTATAATACCAAAGCTTATTTTTAAAATTGAAACTTGGATGAAAATTAGATTTTCTAATATAATGTGGGTATGGCGTTGCCCCCAGTTTATGACTTCCTTCGAGTAATCTTAACGGCGAATCTTGTTCTCTGACATCATCTAAATAAATATAAAAAGTACAAAATTTATTTCCTCTTGTCATATCTTGATGAAAATCGACATTTAAAAAATATTGAATATCTTGATGCTCATCACGAATCCAAGGATTCAAATTAGGTCTACCTACATCAATTAATTTTTTTTTTAACCATGTTGGCAAGATATTATATGGCACTGAACGAATTATACTTTTTTTCATAATTGAGTAATTTTTACCCATTATGCTTTCAACATTTGCAACAAAATTTTTGGATCGTTCAATAAAGTCTAAATTGAAATCCAAATCCGGACTGATTAATAAATTATGAGCATCAACTCCAGGTGAGTAATTATAATATCTTCCTTTTTTTTTAAATTCCGCTTCACTTGAATAAAAAATATTTTTATTTAATTTTCTTAAATTAAATATTTTTTTTGAAAGTTCTTTACATTTTTGAGAATTAAAAATTTTTTTGAAATTACAATATCCTAACTCGCTAAATTTATTTGCAGAGTAATTCATACTTTATATTAATAAAAATCTTTACTTAAAAGTATACTATTTTTCAAAATTTTTCTACGCACTTTTTTATTCATAATTTTGAATGTTATATCGGAATACTTAGAATAATTTTTTGTACTATTTATTCTTATTGTTTTTAGATCATTCTTTTTTATAAATTTTTCTGGGTAAATATCATTTGTAGCCTGCAGTCTTCTTGATAGTTTGATAATTTTTATTTTATCTGAAGAAGAAAATTTATTATTTACATTACCTATCATCTTCTCATTTAATCTAATTTTTTTCACCATCAAAAGAAAGTCATTAAAATTTAATGAGATTCCATGATCATATCCAGCGCGTTTGCTGTCAAAAGTAAAATGCTTTTCTATAATTTTTGCCCCATAGTGAATTGCAGCCACAGAGGTATCAATTAAATTTGAATGATCGGAAAACCCAGTTAATAATTTATATCTTTTCTTCAAATACTCTATTAGCATTAAGTTAGTTTTTCTTATTGGCGTAGGATATAAAGACATGCAATGCATAAGACAAATTTTTTTATTAGCACTCTTGCTTAAAAATTTTACGTAAAAATCAATATCTTTTAGATCTGACATTCCTGTAGAAACCAATATAGGTTTATTCGTTTTTAATAAATCTTTGATTAAAAAAACATCTAACAGTAGACTGGACGAAACTTTGTAGCATATTGGATTAAGTTTTTTGTAAAATTCAAACTTGCTTCTATCAAAAGTCGAGAATAATTTTATTTTATTTTTTCTACAAAAATTATATATATTAAAAATCTTCTCATCTGATAAAATAGATTTTTTATATAATTTATAAGAAGAAGATCTCTCGCAATAATTTTCTTTTGGATCTAAAATTTGCATTTTTACTAAATCAGCTCCTGCTAATGCAGCTGAAGAAATTAATTTAAGGCATTTATTAAAATCACCCTCGTGATTAATTCCAATCTCAGCAATAATTAATGCTTTTGTATTGTTAGATAAAGTAAGATTTGAGATTTTGAATTGACTATCAAACATAATCTATTAATATTTATTTTGGATAGCAAAATAAGGCACATAATCATTTAAAAGTATTTTATTTTTACTTTTTTCAATTTCTTGAATAGTCAAAAAAGATCTGTAAGATTTGTTATAAATAATTTTATTTTTTACAGATTTAAGTTTTAAAAGCAACCTAACCATTTGTGCAGGAAAATTTAAGCCTGCTTTTGTTGAAACGCCAACAGATCCACTAAATCTGCAGCTTGCTTCTAATAAATAATAATTGTTTTTATGACTAATAACATCAAAATCACTTATGCCAGTTAAATTTGTTTTTTTAACAAAATCTGAGATTAAATTAAATATTTTATGATTTTTTATAACTTTATGTCCTGTGGAATAATACATAAATCTATTTAGAATCTCCCTTTTTCTAATCAAAATATGTTTAATCTTTCCATTTAAGGCAATACAATCTACATCATAGATATTTCCTTCATAATAAGGCATTAAAATATATTCTTTAATTAATCTAAAAATATTTTCTTTTTTTAAAATATTATAGTTTAATTCATAACATTCTCTCAACTCTAATATTTTTTTTTTATACTGTATTAAGTTATTAATTAAAAATACATTTTTAGTCCCACTTCCGCTAGAAGGTTTTAAAATAAATTTTTTATTACTATTTTTTATTATTAAACTTATTTCTTTATAATTTTGAACAAAGTAAAACTTTCCAGTATTAATCTCATTTTTTTTACAAAAATTTAAAAATTTTTTTTTATAAAAAAATAAATCGCTAATTAAAAAATTATTTGAAGGGAGTTTAAAATTAATTTTTTTTAAATTGCGAAAATTTTTTAAAATTATATAATTTTCAATGTCAGACAATGGAAATAATATGTCAAATCTTTCTCTTTTATATATAAACAATAAATCTTTGATAAATTTTTTAGAGTTTTTAGGTGAGCTTATTTTATAAAATTTATCACACAAAATACTTCCTCTATTACTATCGCTAACATCAACGCCAATAATTGTTACTGCAAAGTCTTTCTGTTGCCTCAAAGAATTAATAAAATCATATGTTAAAAATCCATTAACACAAGTAATGCATATTTTAACATTCTTCATATATTTTCTGTAATTTTAAATTCACGAAATAAATTCAAAAATAATCCTTTATCAACTACTTTTAAATTCTCTGTTTTTTTCTTAAAAAAATTAACAAATTCATGAAGATTAATATCTTTATAGTTCAATCTGTAATAATCTAATTTATACTTAATGCCACGTAATCCAGAATGAGAACCTAAAACAATTTCACTTTTTTCTCTGCCAATGTCAACGGGGTCCATTATTTCATAAGTTTGTCTGTTTTGAATTACTCCATGCTGATGAATTCCTGACTCATGACTAAAAACATTCCTGCCCAAAATTGGTTTTGTTTTACTTAAAGGCATATTTGTAAATTTTGAAACAAGATTGGAAGTTTTCATTAACATTTTAGTATTAACATTAGTCGCGCAGTTATAAAAATCAGATCTTGTCTTAAGTGCCATAACCACCTCTTCTAAAGGTGCATTTCCAGCTCTTTCCCCTATGCCGTTAATTGTGCACTCAACTTGATCTACTCCAGAAGTAATTGCAGCCAAAGTGTTGGCTGTGGCCAAACCTAAGTCATTGTGACAGTGTATTGATAACTTGCATTTTTCAATACCTTTAGTTTTTTTTTTAATAATTTTTATTAGATTGATTATCTCTGTTGGAGAACTATAGCCTACTGTATCTGCTATATTTAATGTTCTTGCACCATACTTTATAGCTGTTTCAAAACACTTAATAATAAATTTAGGATCGCTTCTTGTTCCATCTTCACATGACCATTCTATATCATCAATCTTTTTTCTTGAATATTTTAAAATAAATTCAATATTTTCAATTATATCCTTTGGTTTTAGATTTAATTTATATTTCATATGTAAAGGGCTCGTGGATATAAATAAATGAAGACGTTTATTTTTCGAATGCTTCATAGACTCTAAGCATAAATCAACATCTTTAATTTTGTGTCTAGCGAGTGTACATATTTTTGCATTTTCTAAAATTTTAGAAATTTTTTTTACAGAAACAAATTCTTTTAAAGATGAAGCTGGAAATCCCGCTTCGATAATATCTACATTAAGTTTATCAAGAGATTTTGCAATTTTAATCTTTTTGTGAACATCTAAATTCGCACCAGGTGACTGCTGTCCATCTCTTAACGTTGTGTCAAAAACTATGATCTTTTTCATGATATCAAACTAATAAAATAATTTCACATTATTGTCGTTATAAAAAATCTAATAGATTTTAAAAAAATTATCGTTTTTTATAATTTATAATTAATAATTAAAAAAAAGCGTTAATATTTTTACTTATATTCAATAATAGTTTATATTACATAAAAAAAGTTATGATAGTATCGAACATTTAATGACTCTTGTAGCTTATAAATACCTTTAAAGATTAAAATATAATAAAGTTTATTAATAAAAATAAATAATAATGATAAAAAATTTTAAACATAATAAAATAAATGAATTTTTTTTATGGAATAAATAATTCTGAATTTTATTCAGAACTTCAAATACCTGCTTTTAAAAATAGACAACCCAAAGCAGGTAATGTAAAATTATTTAGAGCTTTCCCAGGTAATAATAAATGGATAATAGAAGAAGTTGAAAAAGAAATAACTGAAGATTTTTTTCTTCTTGGAAAGCAAGAAATAAAAAATAACTATATTTTCTTTTTAGCTAAGCAGGAAGATTTAAATAATTATGACTACAAAAAGTTAATAAATTTTTGTAACTTTACTGATACATCTCCAGCATACAGAGCAAATTTTAAAATATTTTTAAATAATCAGAAAAGCGGATATTCATCATATCAATCTGAATACCCTTTTGAAATGACAATAAAAAAGGGAACTATTTTGAGCGCGGTAAGTTCAATTGCAAATAAAAATGCTGAAAAAAATTATATTTTTATTAGAAATATATTTTTAGAGCCTGTAAATGAAAATTTTAAAGCATACCTAGTAAATATTAATCTTAAAAAAATTGAGGATGAATTTGATATTAAAACTAATTTTACAAATAGCTTTAAATTAAACAACCAATTAATTAAACCAGAAATATTCTTAGTCACGAAACAGTACTTAGGAATTCCTATGTTTGTATCAGTTAATAAAAGACATATATCATTCGAACATACCCACCCTCCACATGAATATATTTTAAGTCATAATAAATTTAAAAAAATATCTGAATTAAAAAAAGAGGTTAATGAAATTATTAATTAAAAAAATTGCGAGGAGTAATATAGCAATTATATTCAGAAATATTTTTAATTATAAACCAGTTCACATGAATATTGATCGGTTGCAACATGCGTCGGTTAGCGATGCATTTGCTTGGAGAACGGATAATAATTTTACAACGATTTTTAAATATTCTGACATTCTCAATATGTTTTATAAAATTAAAAATAGTTGGGTTGAATTTCATTTTTATGACAAAAATAATCAACTTTTTAAAATTGAAAAAAAAGAAAATTTAAATTTATCTAACGAATTAGAAATAACCCCTGATTTTTTGGGAGGTTTAAAAGATTATGGAACATTTTATATTTTTCATTTTTCGAAAGATAAAATTGATAATGAGAACATTATATGTAATAGATGTTATTTGGGGTATTCAAAAAACAAAAACTTACCATCTTTTGTTCACGGCAATACCCTTGCTAAGTATAAAGACTTACAAAATAAGAAGAAAATGTTTTTTGATATAGTTAAAACATCTTTACTTTCTAATCATTTTTACAAAATACAAAAATATTTTTCAGGATTTGATAAAAACGAACTTTTTTTTTCTAATCCCACTTCTAAAATAATAAAATTTTCAATAGATGGAGATAAATTTAAATTAGCTAAAGGTTGCTCTCTAGTAATTGATATTACAGATAAAAAAATAATTACAATCAAATCTAACTGTCTTTTTTTTAGACCTACAGTTTTTAGTTATAAGGGAGAATATTTAGACGTACATCACTCTTAAAAAAACTATAATAAATAAGCAGTAAAAAAATGACTAAAGAAGTCACCCTTTCATTTATTGTAGATAGATGTTAATAATACAAATCAATTAGTCTAAAAAAATTCTTCTTTTTTATGAAAAAAATTGAAATTTATACAACAAATTATTGTCCATTTTGTATAAAAGCAAAATCATTATTAAAAAAAAAAAAAATTAAATTTTACGAAATTGACCTGTCTAATGATGAGACTTTGCGTGAAAAAATGTCTGCTATGGCAAATGGCGCAAGGTCCGTTCCTCAAGTATTTGCTGATAATGTTCACATTGGTGATTGCGATAAAATTCATAAGTTAGAACAAGAAAAAAAATTAGATAAGCTACTAGGTCTTGAATAAAGAGTTTAATGATTGTATCTCTTTCTATAGCTTTCTTTGCTGGCTTAATTAGTTTTATATCCCCATGCGTGCTACCTTTAATACCAGGCTACGTTTCATTTATATGTGGAACTACACTTAATGAACTAGATCTAAAATCTAAAAAATTTATACTACAAAAATCTTTATTTTTTTCTTTAGGTTTTTCTTTAGTTTTTATTTCTCTTGGGGCGACAGCAACTTTTATAGGAAGTTTCTTACTGCATAACTCTCAATTCTTATCAATCATTTCTGGAATAGTAATTATATTATTTGGTATTTATTTATTAGAATTAATACAAATTAATTTTTTAAATAAAAATTTTGGAAATTATAATATAAAATATTCTAACAATCTTTTTTTTCCATTTGTGGTTGGTGTAGGATTTGGATTTGGATGGACTCCCTGCATTGGTCCAATTCTTGGTTCAATCCTAGCATATGCTTCAATGGAAAATTCCATATATAAAGGAGTATTATTATTAGGCGTTTATTCACTAGGTCTTGCCATACCTTTTGTAGTTTCTAGTTTAGTTATTAAAAAATTTTTAATTGTTTCTAATAAAAGTAAATCCTATCTAAATAAAATAAAAAAATTTTCTGGAATTATACTATTAATAACTGGAATTTTAATTGTTACTGGAAAACTTCAGACAATCGGTTTTTATTTAATTAAATTCTTTCCAATTTTACAGAAATTAGGGTAATTTTTAATTTAACATTTGAATAACTCTGATAGGCTTTCCTTTTTTAAAAGCTTCTAAATTTTCAAACATCTGAGAGTAGAAAAGCTCGTAATTTTCTTTAGTTACATAACCTAAGTGTGGCAACAATAGTGCATTAGGTAAAAATCTTAACTTATGATTTTCAGGCAGTGGTTCAATGTCATAAACATCGAGACCTGCTCCTGCTATAATATTTTTTTCCAAAGCTTCAACTAAATCAAATTCATTTACTACGGGGCCTCTTGAAGTATTGATCAAAAAAGCTGTTTCCTTCATTAACTCTAAATCTTTTTTTGCTATCAAATTTTTTGTTCTATCGCTCAAGACTGTATGAATTGTAATAAAATCAGATTTTTCTAATAACTCTTCTTTAGTTACAGCCAATACTTGAT
>Ga0114968_10004541_pt1 | contig 10335 bp, 7 predicted proteins | sample M_130807_EF_Meta_FD_87020 | JGI IMG/M metagenome (GOLD analysis project Ga0114968, IMG submission 87020) | Freshwater microbial communities from Lake Montjoie, Canada to study carbon cycling - M_130807_EF_MetaG | ecosystem: Environmental > Aquatic > Freshwater > Lake | place: Lake Montjoie... | reverse complement strand
TTTTTTTGGTGAATTTTTATAACCCATTAAAATACATTCTTTGGGATTATAGATGTATGGTTGACTGGGACTCATCCAACTACCCCAAGCAGTTTTTCTTATCCGGTGTGCGGAATCTTCAGTTAAATCTATTCCCATTTTCGATTTCAAATCGCGGAAATCTTGGATCATATTGAATAGACCGGAATTGCGTTCGATACATTTATTAATCACCATATTTTTGATAAAAAACGGAATCTCATGAAATTTAAATATACGCTTATCTTTATAGTTGATCAAACGATAATGATTTCCACTGAATGTCGTCATGATATAATAATCCGGTTTGAAATTCTCTGTTTCTTTTAATTGGGGATCACTATCGCCACAATCAATAACACTATCGTAATTTTTTTCATCAAAGGAACGTTCAGATAATATAACCATTTTTATATTTAATAATCGCTCCATCGTAGCAATGGCCCAAGAATCCGCCCAAAAATGGGGAGTTTTTATATACTCGCGGAATTTTTCCAACGTATCTATTTTGGCAAAATCGCCGATGATTTCGTCATTAAACGATTCTGCGTCGCGTTTATCCGCCTGTATTTTTGCGTATTGTTTTTTTGCCTGATTCGTTTCTTGGATTATTTTTTGTAATTCCATTTTATCGTTTTTCTTCTTGGCCTCTTCTGCTCTTATTTTATAAACCTTTTCTATAGTATTTTTTATAGACTTGAGTTCACGTTCGTATTCCTTCATTGTTCCATCCAGCGATAAAAACAACGCGCGTCTCTCTTCGAATAGGGCTTCCGTCATTTCTTTTGCTAGTGCCGATCTTAAAATATCCACGGTGGTAATTTTACCTATTTGTTTGAATGCGTCGCGAATTACCGCGAAAAAACAATCACCGTTTGATTCTACCGAATGAATTGTAAAATGATCATTTTTCATGAATTTGGCAATCCATGGTTTATCTTTCGAATCTACGAAATCTTTTTTTATTTGATCGGCCTCTTTTTCAGTCTCTTCCGGCAATAGAGGTGGTACTTTAATTCTATCATCTGTTTCGAAAAATCCCTTTTTCAAAGTAGCCGTCGATTTTTCGGTTTCCGCTGTTCTTGGAGCTTTTACTTTCGAAACTTCGTCTAATTCGTCTTCTTTTTTCTCTTCACTAAGCTTTTCGCTAAGCTTGTCGCCGGGCTTTTCACTAAGCTTGTCGCCGGGCTTTTCTTCAATAGATTTTTCGCCAAGCTTTTCACTAAGCTTTTCACTAAGCTTGTCGCCCGATTTCGCCTTTCTCTTTAAAAAATCCACATCTACAAATTTAAATAATAACGGATCCTCTAATTTTTCTACATCTACATCGCCATCTTCGTCTATCATTTCTATCGCCTTTTTCGATGGAAATTCGAAAACGCCAATTCGCGCCTTTATCGCATTACTTTTATCCAATAAATAAATACATATATACGAAATATCTTTGGCCATAAAAGAATTATTTATTTTACCCAAAGATACGTTGACCCATTCATCGAATAAATTCAGTTCATATACAATTGATTCGTGTCCTAAATCATTTGAATCTAATGATCTAGATTCTGGATAATGAATACTTTTGTTTATTTTTGAATATACCATTATATATTATGTTTTATATAAAATATAATGACGAGAATACGTGCTATTTGCGTTTTTTTGTAATTCTTCTTTTTTGTTTTTTTTTACGCGATCCGCCTTTTCCTCGCGATCGTCGATGACTTGATTCTCTCTGCATAGCGTCTCCATAATATTGGACTATTTCAGGAATATTCTCCCAGGCTGAAGTGCGTTTTTGGCGCCCTTCTTGTTTTGGAGAAAATGTATCTATTACTTGCTGCGGCAAATCTTGAAATTTAGTAAAAAGTCCTATGCCGTCATAAGTTATCAATCTATAATGACCAGGCGTTTTTTCTACCATGATATAATATTTGGGATCAACTAAATCGTTGTTGCGCATTGATATTATATTTTCTTCTGTATAATCAAACGGCCCACGCAAAGGAGGCTTGGAATTAGCTCTTCTGTCAGCAAGCCGTCCCATTTCTTCGACCGATATTGTTATTATTTTTATTTTTAAAATTGTTTCTATAGCGTGCATTGTAGCTTCGTTCGCCCACCACTCGCTTTCGGTCATCATGTCTTTTATTGTTGCAACACTTTCGGATAAATGTTTTTCATCTTCTAAATCAGAAATATTTTGAGAAAAAGATTCTGGAAAATTAAATGTTACAATATCTTTTGAACCGCGTTCTTTGGGGTTCTTTAGAATAGTGGATATATAAGTTCCCCCTTTTTTGTTAAATTCTTCTTCTAAACCTTGAAATAAAAATTTAACTTTATTATATATCATTCTTGCCTCATCATCACTAACCTTAAAACCTGCAACTTGTTCCAATACACTAGACAAAATAGATTTTACTTCATTATATTTTTTCCAGCCTATATTGGGAGTCTCTTTTTCAACTGCATCAACTTTATCACGCAAAACGGAATAAAATGCATCATAATGAAGTTTTTTTTGCGAATCGGTTCTATCAATCGCTTCAATCATTTCTATGTCTCGATCATTTATGTCTGGAATATATCCGCGACAAATTTTATCAACAACCCCAAAAAGAAGACCGTGATACATAGGTTTTGTATCAACATATTGTTTTTCTGCAAGAGAATCAGCGACTAATGATCTTAAGTAAAGTATACCTTCGTGATCGTCGCGTTCTTTTGTCGCTCTCACTACAGGAAGATGTATTCCTCTAGGAAGAACTGGGTGAGGTTCAGCGGATTTTAATGCTTTTAAAATAGAATCAAAAAAACAACTACCGTCAACGATAGTACGAACAATTTTAAATTTTTTATCACCCCTCATATAACTATGAAGCCACGCGTCCCCTCTGTCAAATTCGGTAAATTTTTTAATTTCAACTTTAGCAGTACCCGGAGTTAGGGAGTCAGATCTGGGCGATCTTTCACCGCGGGGCCCATGCGCGCTCTTTCCTTCAGATCTGGGCGATCTTTCACCGCGGGGCCCATGTGCGCTCTTTCCTTCAGATCTGGGAGATCTTTCCCTTTGGGATTCAATAAAATCAGGAAAAAATAAGGGGCTGTAAAAATTATCCGAATCCAATATTGCATCTAAATTAATAATTCCGCTCTTATCAGAAAATTTTGTTTTTTTGGTGGAATCATATTCAATAACGCCAATTCTATATTGTATTACTTTGTCTTTGGCTAAATAAACGGAAATATAACAAACGCCTTCATGTTCATGAGCGCAATTCATTCTTCCTAAAGAAATTTCGTAGTTTTTGTCTGGTTTATCGTCAAACAACGCGGTTTCAAGAATTTTCCACGAATTACCGCGATCCGTTTTTTCGATTTCTTTAGAATCAGAATATTTAATTTTTGGATTTAAAAGAGAATTTATATGCGGCATTATATATAATATATAATATATTATACAATGCCGAACAGGAATTCATCGTCGCAATTCGGATCAGCTTTGGCAAGTGTAGGAGGTTTTGGAATAGGATCCTCGTTAGGAAATGCGGGAGGCGTAACTGTTTGCGGAGGAAACGATACGTCGATTTACTGCCAATACGTTAAATTTTTCAACGTATTCAAAATGTTTATTGTAATCCTAGTTTTCATTGCCATAATTGTTTACCTTGCATACACATTTAGCGGCGTTAAATCGTCGGGAAGAAAAATGAAAGGCGGATGCGGTTGCTCGTCCAATAAATCCATTTTTACACCCTTGAAGATTTAAAACCGCACCTTTCTATATAAAATGAAAGGAAACTTCAAGGTTTGCCTTTAATTGATCTTTTGAAATATTGCGCTCCGAACTTTTTAGTACAGAATAATGCCCATTTTTGGCGGTGAGAGTAAATGTTTTTACCCCTTGCGTTCGTCCTTCCTTTACTCCTTCTTTCAAATTAAACGCTAACAAAACGTAACCGAAAAACGCAGCTAAAATTAAAATGGCGGCTAAATATAAAAATTTGTCTTTCTTTTCATTTTATACTTAATATACATAAAATTATTTTCACATCGATTCCATTATATCCATATATTTGAATACAGCGCGACTGGATAAACTCTTATGCTCCTTCGCGTTCTGCTTCGAAAAATATTGAACTGACGGAAAAATGGTTGATGTCCAAATTGGCTCCTTTTCAATAAATCCTTTAGATTGCGTAATGATCAAAAATAAATTCTCGGTGATTTCGTCAAACTCGTTGGTGCGATTCTCCTCGTCAATATATAATTTGAGTAAATCTATCAGATTGGATAAAATAGAAGTGACCTTGGTTTTAGGTAAAACATCCTTCTTCATAAGGTGAACAATGAACGACGCATTCGCTTTTCTTAAATCATTCGTCTTTGTATAATTACAAAAACCATCATAATCTACGTTATGATCCACATAATGTATTTTTTCCAATGTTCCCAAATACCGATCTACAATTTGATCCAATGAATCACAGAAAATTTCAAATCTATCGACAAGTTCCTTATATAAGTCGGCGTATAATTCCGAATAAAACTTGTTCCCACAAACTATATCCAAAATAATGGATAGGACACGATCTTGGTTTTCTTCAGAAACCGTAGAACCTTCTCCGCACAATTCATCGAGCGCGGAAAAAATAGTATCTTTTTGCGAATCGTAATTTTTAGAGGATAGTTTATTCATTAAAACACGAATATCCGTAAAACTCTTCTCGATTCCCTCTTTGTTCTCCACTTTGGTGTTTTTAAATTGGCGAATCTTATTCCAATCCTCTTTCTCTTCAGCGGGTGACATTCCACCTCTATGTGAATCACCATTTCTCCTACCTCTCTTTGATCTATTATCGTTAGGTGGACGATCCATTTTTTTCATTGTACTCTCGGGTTCGGGTGGCGGAATAACTATATTTTTTTCCAAATATGAAATAACATCGACTGTAAATTTATCGAGAGGGTTTACGCCGCGCGTCTTTAATAATTGACTGAAATCGGACACAGCGTAATAATTCATAACCTTTGTCATTTATCTAGATAAATATAGGGTTTTTATTTTAAATCGTTTCTAAGAATCAATATAAACAATTATGGATATTTATAATATGATTATGGAGAATTCTTTCGAGACGTGGGATGATTTTACATTAAATCAAAATTTATTGAGAGGTATATATAATTATGGATTTGAAAATCCTAGCGCCATTCAAAAACAAACCATACATCCAATTACGACTGGAAAAGACGTAATCGGACAAGCTCAATCCGGCTGTGGCAAAACGGGTGCTTTTGTTATAGGAACACTACAAAGAATAGATTTATCTTTGAAAGAAACCCAGGCTATTATTATTGCGCCCACACACGAATTGGTAAAACAAATTGCATTGGTTACAGAATCTATTGGTTCTTCTATGCAAAATTTGGTGGTAAAAATCATGATTGGGGGAACGTCTATCACGGAAGATAAAGAATCACTTCGTAAGAATACGCCGCATATTATTATTGGATCAACGGGGAGAATATTAGACATGATGAAACGCAGGTTTATAAAGACGGATAATGTAAAATCGCTTGTATTGGACGAGGCCGACGAAATGTTGTCTCGCGGATTCAAAGATCAAATCTATAATATTTTTCATTGCTTGAAAGAAGATATTCAGGTGGTTTTATTCAGCGCCACGCTCCCTCCTGAAATATTATTCATGACGAAAAAGTTTATGAGAGACCCCGTCGAGGTAATTATAAAAAAGGAAAATCTTAATCTGGAGGGAATTAAACAACATTTTGTTGCTCTTCAAGACGATTCTGCAAAATACGATATGTTGAAAAAGATTTTCGAACATCTTGTCGTCAATCAGTGTATTATTTATGCGAATAGCGTTCCACGCGTCGCTGATTTATGCGAAACCATGATTGCTGATGGATTTTCCGTTTGTTGTATTCATGGTTCCATGCCAAAAGCGGATAGAGAAAAATCCTTTTCTGAATTCAGAAAAGGGGTATGTCGAGTTCTAATTTCTTCAGATATAACCGCAAGAGGAATTGATATACAACAAGTGAGTACGGTCATAAATTTTGATATTCCCAAGTGTGTAAATAATTATCTACACCGTATTGGAAGAAGCGGTCGATGGGGGCGTAAAGGACTGGCTATTAATTTTATTACGCGATATGATATTTCTACAATGCAAAACATTGAACGTCATTATAATTCGACCATTACCGAACTACCCGAAGATTTTTTTCATTAACTCAATAAACCGGAGGTGTAATAAAGTATCTCTTTATCTAGTGTCATTGCTGGAGACGAGTGCATCAGTAAACACCGGGCGCGTCTGGTTTCATCCAATGCGTTTTGGGATTTCCCATTTTTTACGTAACTTAAAACCGTCCAAACTGGTGATGCAAAAGGATATATATTGGGGAGAAGTATATTAATTTTCATTATAAAATTTGCATCAGATAAATAAGAATAGATTAAGTTGTTCATATCTCTGGGTAATTCTCGAATATACGTAGTAAGAGGATTATAAACGTTCAATTTTTTAATGGTCAATCTATAAATAAAATGATCCGCTCTAACAAGCGAAACGGTATATTTCGAATAATCTGTATCCATTATGCCAAAATAATTGCACATATTATTCGTGTCAAATACGTTCGTCAAATAATCATGCCTTCTATTGATGATTCCCAAATTCTTACACCTACATTCAATGCAATTGCAATTTTTACACAGGGTCTCGTTTTCGTTCATCGTATTCTGTATGTAATAATATATTGAGCTTATTTTATATTCAATTTTTTCAGGTATTATAAAATTGAATAAGTTGAAAACGAATTAGAGGCGTGTACATCCGTCAAATGAGGATTGATATTTCAGGACCTCAAGGAAACGCCTTTGCAATAATGTCGATTGCAGAGCGCATTGGTAGACAACTAAATATACCCAGTAGAAATATTGAAGAAATAAACAGAAAAATGATGTCTGGTGATTATAACCATCTTCTCAAGGTTTTCCACAACGAATATGGATCAGTGGTAGAACTTTATGACGCGGGCAAAAGAATCGTATTTATCAAAAGGAAACGAAGTGTTACTCCTCTATAAATTTGGTTTCAGACATTGGATGAAAAACGGCGACCCAAGCACGCTCAAAAAAATGACCTGCTTCCGGATTCGATGATGTTTCCAAATCTTTGATTAAATTTTCATAATGCGATTTTGGATGTTGTAAAATTTCTTTTTTATTTACGCTAAAAATACCATAATAAGATACGTGTTGTATTTTCAAATCATTAAATTTATCCGAATACCATTTACCGAAAGGGCGTATTTTTGAACTATCCAATTTATTTTCGGGATTCAAAATTGAATTTTTTTCATCACTGGCTTTCCAACTATCCATTTGAAATCCGTAAAACTCTTCTTGGACATTTTCGTACTTTGAGCATAAAAAAACGTTCTGCTTGTTATTTTCGATTTCATTCAATAGTCGCATAGATTTGTTTTTTTTATTTTTCATGTTCAAAGATCCGGGAAAAAACACGGTAATGTTGGCTAAATTATCGTAGTTTTGTATAATGTGATACAAATACGTATGATCGCATCTACCAACGTTTGGTAAAGATACTACGTCGGTTGTTTTTGGCGACGTGGAAAAGTCGGAATTATCGGATTTATTATAGATGATATTTTTGTATTTATTATAAGGATCGTCATTTATCCATTTCAAATCTTCGTTGTATCGTGCAATCACCAATTGCACATCGTCTTTTTCAGAATCATTTAAATATAAACTTTCTTTGATATTATAAAAAGAATAGACGAGATATAGAAATAAAAATAAAAATATAGCAAGAATAAAAATAAATGTATTGTGTTTGTTTCTTTTCCTCATTTATATATGGCAATATATTTCAGGTTCCACGAGACGCGTTAAAATTATAGTATTTTTCTAACAAAATAGTATAATGTTTTCGAATATAGTCGGAATCCAAGGTTTAGTCGCCGACGCAATGGGTGTTCCATATGACGCAAAATTATATGACACTTCAGACGAAGACCCAGAATTACCGCTCCATTACCCTTTCAAACTACCAATCGCCTATTTACCTGAATCCGAAATACATTCTTTATCTGAAGTCGTGAAAACCGATTTAGAATTAGTGAAAAGTACAAAAGACCAAGGTAAATCCATGTATGATCAATTATTCCAACCTTCCCACCCTCTGGCGTCTAATATGATACACGAATGGAAAAAATCGTATACTATAAATGCGGAATATATCCAAGAAACACAAGATGTTATTATTCACGCAGATAAATTGATACCAAAGGAAAAAGACGGCGCATACCGGTTCAATTACGATTCAATTATGGAAATATGGAAGGACGTCAAAGAAGACGAATATTTCTTGGAAAAGTATTGTTTTGTAGAATGGGATTTATTGAAACCGCTCAATCAATCATCCACCTTTTTACAAGTATTATCTGTGGGAAATTTGATGTCCCCCGTTATGAGTTTTATCATTCCCTTTTTATTTTTACTTTTCCCGTTTATCATTTTGAAAATTCGCGGAATACCCATCACTTTTAGTGTTTATTTAGATGTTCTTCGAGATATTGCCAGAAATCATTTCATTGGAAAAACACTCATGAGCATGAACGCCATTTCGTTCGATAAACTCATTTATTTGATGCTTACAGTTGCGCTTTACTTTTGGCAAATGTACCAAAATGTTATATTATGTCAACGATTTTACAGTAATATCTATAAAATAAACAACGCGTTATACGAAATACGTCAATACACAGAATACTCGATTAAAAACATGGAAATGTTCTTATATTTACATGGTAAAAAATCAACCTATCTTGGATTCTGTTCGGATATGGAGAAGCACTGCTTCAATTTAATAGCGTTACGCGCCGAATTGGACTCTATCGATTCCTTTTCCACCGGCTTCTTTTCCAAGATTGGTCAAATCGGATACTTATTAAAATGTTATTACCAGATACATGCGAATATGGAATACGAAAGGAGTCTTAGGTTTTCGTTCGGATTCGAAGGATATGTGGATAATTTGATGGGCGTGAATCGCCATTTGACGCGCGGTTCTATTTCGCCCGTCATCTTGGATAAAACTATTAAATCGTGCTTGTTCCAAGATCAGTATTACCCCCCTTATTTTGATTCGGTGCATGTGAAAAATGACTGCTCTCTGAAAAATAATATGATTATTACCGGTCCAAATGCATCGGGAAAAACCACTTTTCTGAAAACTACGACGCTCAATATTATATTTTCGCAACAGATTGGATATGGATTTTATAAGTCGTGCATTTTGAATCCTTATGACTATATCCATTCTTATCTGAATATTCCAGATACGTCGGAGCGCGATAGTTTATTCCAAGCCGAGTCGCGTAGATGTAAAGATATTATTGATGTCATTCGCGATAAGCCTTTGGCGCGGCATTATTGTATTTTCGACGAATTGTATTCGGGGACGAATCCGACGGAGGCGGCCAAGTCGGCCAAAGCATTCTTGAAATATTTATCAAAGCATGAAAACGTGGATTTCATTTTGACAACTCATTACGTCTCTATTTGCAAGAAGTTGGAGAAACTCAAGTGTGTGAAAAATTATAAGATGGATGTTGTAGAAAAAGAAGACGGCGATTTTGAGTATACATATAAAATGAAAAAAGGCGTATCAAAAATAAAGGGCGCCTTTTTGATTTTGAAACAGATGGATTATCCCGCGGAAATCTTGGCTGATATGACTAAATGATATAGTTGGTGAAATTTTTATTACTGAGTATTGTAATAAAAATTTATTTAAGAAGAACTGGGTTTCTTTTTTTCCTCCATTCCCTCCATGGAGGTGGAGAACTTCCATACCATCTTATGAGTGAACCCCCAGACAAGGGCAAACACTAGCGCGTGTGTTGCAGCGACAAGAAGCTTGGATCCCTTGGGAGGAAGAGACAGGAGAACTCCGGGTGTTAAAACGAAGAAAAGCGCGAAGGCGTAAACGAACATAACAACGTTCATGTTATATACTAGTCAAAGAAATTATGTCCTAAATATATATCCATGGATTTAACGAACATTATTCCTTTTATAATACACGGCCAAGGAGTTTTTATTTTTTCAGTAAACGGCGCGGATTCATGTAAATTGAAATTTCATGATTCGACCAAAGAAAACGCAATTGAAGTGGTAATTTCTACTAAAGGTTTTTTTTTAAAACAGATCAAAAAAGATAAAGTAAAAATATTGAAAGATCCAAATAACAAAAG
>Ga0114968_10004540_pt1 | contig 10335 bp, 7 predicted proteins | sample M_130807_EF_Meta_FD_87020 | JGI IMG/M metagenome (GOLD analysis project Ga0114968, IMG submission 87020) | Freshwater microbial communities from Lake Montjoie, Canada to study carbon cycling - M_130807_EF_MetaG | ecosystem: Environmental > Aquatic > Freshwater > Lake | place: Lake Montjoie... | reverse complement strand
TAGAATTGCAAAAAGAGAGCTTACGCATTGCTGCCGCACGCTATAAGTATGGCGCAACCTCAATGCTTGACTTAAGTCAGGCACAAGCTCAGTACGAACAAACTAAAGCGCAGATTCCTGGATTAATTGCTTCTCTGAAGAAAACACAACATGCGATGAGTGTTTTATTAGGGGAGCCTCCTAATTACTATGAGAAGAACTATGGCAATACCAAGGGCTCACTAAAGCCACCCACCCAATTAGGGGTAGGTATGCCAAGAGATCTATTGCGTCGTCGCCCGGACGTGTTGCAGGCTGAATTTAAAGCGGCTTCACAATCTGCCCTGATTGGCGTGAATAAAGCGCAGCTATATCCGTCCTTTACTTTGGGTGGTTCTTTCGGCTTCGCTAACTCAAATTATGGAACCCTAAATTCAGGCGGTTTGTTTAGCTGGGGTAATCATTCGACCGGTGTGACTGCTGGTCTGAATTTGCCATTGTTTTATCGCGGGGCAATCGTTGATCAAGTGCGCGTGCAAGATGCAGTGTTTCAAGAAAGTATTTTGGCCTATCAAAACCAAGTACTGAATGCTCAAAAAGAGGTGGAAGACTCTTTAATTACGATCTCTACGACCAAAAGCTCTAAGGAAGACTTGGTTAGAGGTGTAGTTGCCGCTCAGAGCGCTGCTGACCTTGCTCTTGAGCGATATAAGGCAGGTCAAAATGATTACACAACGGTGATTACTGCCCAGCAGTTCTTGCTCAACATACAAAATTCGTTAGTACAGACCAAATCGAATGAGCTTCTTGGTTATGTGGGCGCATTTAAGGCATTAGGTGGGGGCTGGTCTGCAGATATGGTGCCACCTAAGCTGCCTGACACCATGATTGCCGATATGACGGATCGCACGAACTGGGGTTCTGTTTTAACAAGATCCGGCGATCCACTAACTGTTAAAGCGAGCAAGCTGGTTGTAGATGCTCCCGATCCAAATACTCCTGCACCAACTAAACCGATTCAGGGAAGCACAGCACCATGAAGAAATTGTTACTAGAGGCCAAATTATTTCTATTGGATTTATGGAAATCCCTCGTCATTTTTTGGAATTATTTGCTTGCGAAGTTTGATGCTATCAAGATTCCTTATGTAAAAACACAGCCGAGCAATAAGATGAAGCGCATCTCCTTGCTAGTGATACTTGCTTTAATTGTTGTGATTGGTATGAAGTCATGTCATAAAACAGTCAAGCAGTCACCTGTTCCAGTCACTACTGCAGTTCCGTTGTCACAAGAAGTGCGCAGCTATGCCACCTTTGATGGTGTTGTTGATCCTTACCTTACAGTCAATTTGGATGCTAGGGTAAAGGGTTATCTCACCAAAATTGGATTTGCTGATGGCACCATGGTGAAAAAGGGAGATCTCTTATTTGTCATCGAGCAAGACCAATATATTCAAGAGGTGAAGTTAAAGCAGGCTATCTATACAGAAGCAAAAATTGAGTATGGTCGTCAAAAATCATTACTCAAAGAAAATGCCACTTCGCAAGCTGCAGTTGATAAAGCCTTATCTCAATTCCAGCAGGCGGATGCCAATTTGACTTTGGCCAAAATTAATTTGGGTTACACAGAAATCAGGGCTCCCTTTGATGGTTTGATGGGTAAGCATTTATTGGACGTTGGCGCATATTTAGATACCTCCACAAAAGGTGTTCAGCTTTCGACAATTCAACAGATATCTCCGATCTATGTTTATTTCTCGATCAATGAGCGTGATTTCTTAAAGCTCAACAAGGGTGGCGAACCAAATGTTGAGAAAAAATCTGAAGTAAATACTTTGCCGATATTTGCAGGCTTGCAAAATGAAACTGGCTATCCCCATGAGGGCGTTTTAGATTACGCGGCGAATTTAATTTCTACTGATACTGGATCTTTGCAGCTACGCGCAATCTTTAAGAATGAGAATTACCGGCTTATACCTGGACTCTACGCTCGCGTTATGGCCAATTATGGTCCACCAAGACAGGCTATATTGATTCCTGCTACTGCGGTGATGAATGATCAAGTGGGGGATTATGTGTATGTATTGGATCAAGCTAAACGTGCTCAGCGTCAAGATATTGTTCTAGGCCAACGCTTTGAAAAATACATTGAAGTGACTAAAGGGCTTACCGAAACTAGTCAAGTAGTCATTAATGGCTTTATTAATTTAAGCACCAACCAAGTGGCTATTCCAACCGAAGTCAAGCTTGAGGCCTTCACCGTCAGATAACTATGCTCTCAAAATTCTTTATTGAGCGGCCGGTACTGGCCAATGTGATTGCCCTGCTGATGGTATTGATCGGCGGCGTTTGCATTTTTGGCTTACCGATCTCTCAATATCCGAATATTGTTCCACCTACTATTCAGGTAACCACCACTTATCCTGGAGCTAGCGCGACCCTAGTGCAGCAATTGGTTGCTAGTAATATTGAATCGCAGGTCAATGGTGTAGATGGCATGCTGTATATGGAGTCTGCTTCCACTAACAGCGGAACCTACTCTTTAACCGTTACCTTTCAGGTGGGCACCGATCCCGACTTAGCTCAGGTGAACGTGCAGAACCGGGTTGCCATTGCGATTCCATCTTTGCCCCAAGCAGTTCAGAAGCAGGGGGTTACAACCAAGACGCAATCTACGGCGATTTTGCAGTTTGTGACCTTAACCTCCAGTAATCCGGATCACGATGGCTTATTTCTGAGTAATTTGGCTGATTTAAAGTTGCAGCAGCGTTTAGCCAGAATTCCTGGTGTTGCGGCAGCCAACGTATTTGGTGTTGGTAATTACAGTATGCGAGTTTGGCTAGATCCCGGTCAGCTCAAAATGCGTAATCTCACCCCTAGTGATGTGATTGGCGTTATCAACAAACAAAATATCTTGCTCACCGCTGGTCAGCTTGGTGCGCCACCAACTCCCTTGGGTCAAGATTTCCAGATGACACTCAATGTCACTAGCGCAATGACTACGCCTGAGCAATTTGGTGCGATTGTGGTGAAGGCTGGCAGCAAATCGGATATTACTTATCTGCGCGATATTGCCCGCATCGAAATGGGCAGTCAAAACTATAGTCAATTCTTCAAGATTGACGAGAAGCCAGCTGGTGGTATCGCTATTTATCAAATGCCTGGAGCAAATGCACTTGCAGTGGCTCAAGCAGTTCGTGATGAAATGACAAAAATTTCCAAAACACTTCCTAAAGAAGTGACTTGGGCTATTCCATTTGATACAACCATGTTCGTAAAAGCCTCTGTTCATGAGGTATATAAGACTCTGTATGAGGCTGGCATTTTGGTGTTGCTGGTCATTATGATTTTCTTGCAGAACTGGCGTGCCACTTTAGTTCCTGCTACCACTGTGCCAGTGACGATTATTGGTGCATTTGCAGCAATGGCTGCCCTAGGCTTCTCGATTAATCTGATGACCTTGTTCGCGATTGTCTTGTGTATTGGTATTGTTGTAGATGATGCGATTGTGGTTGTAGAAGCTGTCTCTAAAAAGATAGAAGAGGGTGAGGATCCCAGGACCGGGGCAATCGATGCGATGACTCAACTCATGGGCCCCATCATTGGTATCACGCTTGTATTGATGGCGGTATTTATTCCCGCTTCATTTATTTCTGGCATTACCGGCCAAATGTACCGCCAGTTTGCGCTTGTCATTGCGGCTACTGCACTCATTAGCGGCATCAATGCGATTACATTAAAGCCAACTCAATCTGCTCAGTACTTGAGGCCAGTTGATCCAAACAAAGTAAAAAATGCTTTTTATCTGAAGTTTGATGGGTACTTCGAACGTCTTTCTACTTGGTATGCGCATCAAGTAGAAAAGCTGATGAATAACCGAGCAAAAGCTTCCTTAGCGGGTATAGCAATTATTGTGGCCTCGCTTATAGGCCTCAGCTTAGTTCCTAGTGGCTTTATTCCAAATGAGGATCAAGGTTATTTGGTGGTATCAACTACATTGCCAGATGCAGCCTCTCTACAAAGAACCGAAGACGGCATGAAAAAAGCCGTGGCAGTTCTCAAGAAGATTCCAGGGATCGAGACAGTAGTGGTAATCGGCGGTATCAATCTCCTCAATAACAGCAACTCTCAATCTAACTCAGGTGGCTTGTATGTCATTATGAAAAAGTGGGATGAGCGCGGAAAAGGCGAGGGCTTGCGAGAAATCTACACCCGGATGAATGAAGACTTAAAACAAGTACAAGAATTAAAGTCTTTTGTTTTATTGCCACCAGCAATTCCCGGACTTGGTTTGTCAGGCGGCTTCGAAATGCGCTTGATGTTGACCGATGGCAGTAATAACTTTGCCAAACTGGATGCTGCATTAGATAAATTCATAAATGAGGCAAAAAAATATCCTGAAATCATGATGATTTTTTCGCCGTTTGCAAATAATGTGCCCCAGCTTCAGTTGAGCTTCAATGTGGCTAGGGCAGAAATGTTTGGGGTTGCTATTGGGGATGCCTACGATGTGCTGCAGTCCTATGTTGGCTCTAGCTATGTCAATCAGTTCTTCAAATTTGGACAAACCTATCAAGTCTACGTTCAGGCTGATGGCAAATATCGTATGTCGGCAGATCAACTCAATCGCCTCTATGTCAAAAATAAATCTGGGAATATGGTTCCCTTGGGATCCTTTATTGATGTGAAGGAAATGAATGGCCCTGCATTTGTATCTCAGTTTCAGCTCTATCCATCAGCTGCCGTGCTGGGAGCAGCTAACGATGGTTACAGCTCAGGGCAAGCAATGGCACGTCTAGAGCAGGTGGCAGCAGAAACACTTCCTGATGGAGTGGAATTTGAGTGGGCCGGAATGTCCTATCAAGAAAAATTAGTGGGCAATACGATTGTCTTAATTTTTGGCTTATCTATTTTGTTGGTCTATTTGGTGCTTGCGGCGCAGTACGAGACCTGGGTTGCCCCTTTATCTGTATTAACAGCGGTTCCTCTTTCCTTATCGGGTCCCGTCCTTGCATTAACGCTTCTGGGAATTCCAAACAACATTTACGTACAGATAGGTCTGGTCTTGATGATTGCGCTCTCGTGTAAGAACTCAATCTTGATTGTGGAGGTGGCGCTAGAGTGCAAGCATAAGGGTATGAGTTTTGTTGAGTCTGCGCTTGAGGCATCTAAAGTTCGCTTTCGGGCAATTGTGATGACTTCGATTGCCTTTATCTTGGGTGTCATGCCTTTGATCTTTTCTACTGGTGCTGGTGCCGCAGCCCGTATTTCCCTGGGCATTACCGTATTTAGCGGCATGATCGCCTCAACCTGCCTCGCGGTGGCTTTAGTTCCGGTCTTTTATGTGGAGATTGAAACGTATTTTGAGAACCGCGAAAAGAAGAAGGCTGGTAAACAGTAAAAGCCACCCTCAGGTGGTTTTTTTATATCCAGAAGCAATGAAGGCTTCCCAAAAAATGGCTATTCATCTATCTCGTTGATTTTGAATTTGGATTTAATAGCTTTTTTGATTTTCTTCTGTGTCAAGTGCTGCCAAATCAGTCTCTTCTTCAAAAGTGACTTGGTTTCATCTTGAGAGAATGTTTTATCTGCCTGCTTGGATTTTTCATCTGGATGGTGTTTTGTACTCATGCCAACCTCGAGAACAAGAATTATTGGTTACCTATGGGCTGTTAGTACAAACTGTTCGCAATCAGCGGCGAGAGAATTGCACTTCATCTCCCATAAGTATTCGATAAGTTTACAAATTAAATATGACAAAAAGATATCAAATGCAAATATCGATTAAACAAGGGGTGTTGAAGCCTTTTGTAATAAATCTGACTTATAAGTGTCATCTTTACTGACTAAGCATCATATTTTTTCTAAGTAAGATGGGGGTGAATCCGAATGGTTGCTCGGATTTTGGGTTGACTTCAATCTTGACGGCTTGCACTTGTTCTGCCCCCATTACTTCAAGGCGGAGAACATTTTCTAGAACTTGTTTTTGATCGGTATTTTTTAATGGTTGATCAATAATGAGTCGATGACTATCGCCGTGAATTAAAAGAATAGGCTTTTTGAAGTCTTGTGCACCTTTGCTTAGGGCATGTAATGTGTCTCGATAGCCGCTATCTACGTGAGTTGCTTGAGAAGGGGTATAAAACATATCAGCTTGGTAGCAAAAAATAATTCCTAAATACCCCTTAGTTCTTGCTAGTTCAAAAGCGTTTTCTATCCAGGCTAAGTTGGCTTGATTACGTTCGCGGTATTCAGCCTTTGACCGTTCATCTCGCTCGAAGTTATTGTTAGAGCCTGTAATGTGAAGGTTTACAAAGAGAAATTGATTTTTAATCCAGTAGGCATTTTCAACAAACTTTTTATACCTTGGATCGGTATCAGATTGTCTTTGTAAATTAAGCTGAACCTTGCCTAGACTCTTTGATGAGTTGAAAAACTGACTTCTCAAGCTCTCTAGACGTTCAATTGGGTCGTAGGATCCAGCTAGTGGCCGATGACAGTCTGTCCATTCGTTGTCACCAATGCTATAGATCAATGGCGAAGAAAATTGATTGAAGTACGATTTAACTTTCTGATTGTATTCATCGCTACAGGGTGTTGATCCTGATTTTGTGTCGCCAATAAAAATACTAAAGCTAGGATTAACCTTATTGATTTCGGAAATTAATCTTTCATAGCGCGGATAGTCTTCAGGAATGGAGTAAGGCATGTCTCCAAGAGCGATAAACTGAAATGGCTCCATTGACTGTGCGGAAGCTATACAACAGCGAAGTAATATAAATCCCGCAAAAACTACTTTAATTAATTTGAGGTTCATTTATATGAAACGGGTGTTTCCGTTAACTCCTTAATTTCAAGCTCTCCAAAAATATATGAATTTGAGCTCATTTTGGTCCAGCCTAAGTCATGATAAACATCTTCATAACTCTTAGAGTACTTGCGAGTGCTTTGATAAAAAATGTCTGTTAATTCATCTTGCTCATCTTCTTCTACAGTCTCAGAAAAGTAAATTACCTTTTCTCCACCATAAGTCTTGCTGATTTCGCCTGCTGGGATATCGTCAATGCAGATGCCGATCTGAGGGTCATAGGTCTTGATAAATGCAGGCTTGATCTTGGTTAATACAGAGCCTAATTTCCAAACCATGCCACATTTAATTTCCTTATTTTCCTTCTGGAAAATATTGCGCTCTACCAAAGAGCCCATCTCCAAAGGAATAATTTGATAGTACATTTTTGGCTCCAATTTAAATGACGATCAATGTATTTTGAGTTTGCTACAAGATTATGACAAATAGAATTTGAATCTAAAATTAGAACCGCCAGGTAAAGCCAAGTTCGGTTCTTGATGAACCAGCGCTAGCTGTTCCAATCGTTGCACCATAATTTAAAGCCGTCCGACTATATGAGGCTGCAATATCTATGCTTTGATTTATGGAATAAATGGCCCCAACTAGGGAATAAAAACTTAAATATTGTTCCGTGGTGGCTGGGTTAGTTGTAGCGCCAATATCTAGTGCAAGGCGTACACCTGGATATACGGTAAATACTGGCGCGACTGATAATAAAAAAATATCAGTACGGCTGTTATCAGCAGATCGCCCAATATCGTAGTTAGTGTTGTAAGGGGATCGCATATAGGAGGCATTTGCGTGCACTTCAATATCTTCCCAGTACTTTGAGCCTATGAAGTTAAGCCCATAATTGAGTGCCGCCAAACCAAGACCAGCAACTTGTTGCTGTTGTGTCGCAGGAAGAATGAGTATTGGCTTAACTGCTAGCGCATATCGGCTTGTTGAATCCTCATGAAAGCGCCATTTTGATGCAAACACATAGTTAGCAAATCTTGAGTAATTGCCACTTGGTTGCGTGTAATAGGTGGTTGAGAAAGAAGCTTCAATGGTGTCAGTTAGACCGCGGGTATAGGTAAAAGGGAAGGCTCTGGCATCTGTAGAGCCTGAATACTCCTCTCCCGGCGTAATGATGTCGGAGGATTGCTGCCCGCTAGACCGATTGATCATGAAATAGTATTGCTCAATCTGATTGCCGCCAGCGCTTACTGTGCCTGCATCATCAGTGTTTAAGGGCTCAAATGCAAAAGCCAGAATGGGCATAAGCAGAAGGGCGATGCACAAGCTTTTCATGAAAATGGAACAAGATCTACTTATTGTTTAAAGAGCTTGTATAGACCAAGATGATGTCATTTTGATGTCAGTCATCCGGCAGTTCATTTGGCTTGTGCCATACAATTCTGAAATGGCTACAGAGATTATTTCAAAACCTTTTCCAGTTGCTGGGGTTGTATTTGCCTGGGCTATGCCCCCTTCAGGCAAAGGATTTGAAATTCCTTTATTCGAGATTTCTGATGCTCTTGAGAATCCAGATATCTCTATCTGGCTACATTTGAATCTCTCCAATTCGCAAATACAACGTTGGCTTGAAAATACCCCTCTGATCCCTCAGCGTGTAGTGGAGATGATTGAGGAGGGCGTTAATCTTAGTCGCTTAGAGCGCATTGAAAAGCTGGATGATTGCCTATTAATGGTCATGAATGACTTTCACCAAGAGTTTGGGGGGGAGGCTGGCGATTCTAGTTTGGGAACCCTTTGGGCGATTATTACCCCAAGACTCATGATCTCCTTGCGCAATAACCCCCTGAGAACCACGGACAGATTGCGCTATGACCTTAGAAATGGTCAGATTAATCCAGTCTCTGCAATTGAGTTATTTCATGAGTTGCTTGATTTGCGGGCTGAGCAATTGCGCACCCTATTGGCACATCTCTCCGAGAATATGGATGAATTGGAGGAGAACCTCCTTAAGGGAAAAGAGTTTCCAGAGCACGAAAGCCTTGGCAGGATACGAATTCAATGTAGTCGCCTCCGTAGGCACTTTTCCCCAGAATTAATTGCTTTACATCGCTTGCTAAAGCGACTGCCGTATTGGTTTAGTGATGAGGACAAGAATCGATTGAACGATGACTTAGATTTACTCTCTTACTTAGTTCAGGATATCTCCAGTCTTTATGATCGCGCCAAAGTTCTTCAGGATGAGCAAGCTGCCCATGTTGCGGAATTTAACGCAAAAAATTTGCAAGTGTTGTCCGTGATGACGGTCATTTTCCTGCCAATGACTCTAATTACCGGAATTATGGGTATGAATATGGAGGATCTACCTGGCTTAAAGGGCTCCTTCTACGAGGTGATGATCTTAATGTCGATTGCTGGTGCTGCAGTGTTTGCATCTTTGAAGCTCAAGCGCATCATTTAATTCACTTGTTTTGACTGTATTTGGCTGATTAAATTGTCCAGATAGTGGTTTTCAAAAAATTCTTAAACTACTGATTTATATAGGTTTTATGACTATTTTGTGCTATGTCATGAAAGCGTCATAGTGAAAACGTATCGTCCTACTATCGCAATGTTGCGTTATTTCAATCTCAGGACTATTCACATGAAATCTTTTTTGAAAAAAGCACTCGTTATTAGCGCTATTTCACTTGCCCCAGCTGCATTTGCTGTGGACATGACAGGTGCAGGCGCAACATTCCCTTACCCAATTTACGCTAAATGGGCTGAAGCCTTTAAAGCAAAGACAGGCTCTAATTTGAACTATCAATCCATTGGATCTTCTGGTGGCATTAAGCAAATTAAAGCAAAGACAGTGGATTTTGGAGCTACTGATAATCCAGTTCCTTTTGAGGAATTAGAAAAAGACGGCATGGTTCAATTCCCAGCCATTATCGGTGGTGTAGTCCCAGTTATTAACGTTGACGGCGTGAAGCCGGGCGATATCAAATTGGACGGCCCTACACTAGCTGATATTTTCCAAGGCCTTATCTCTGATTGGGGCGATAAGCGTATTGCAATCATGAACCCAGGCGTGAAGATTCCTTCAGGTCCTATTACTGTAGTAACGCGTGCAGATGGCTCTGGAACAACAGCCATTTTTACTGATTACCTAGCTAAAACAAGTAAATTATTTAAAGACTCTGTTGGCTCAGGTGCAAACGTAAAGTGGCCTGCAGCCTCCACAGTAGGCGGCAAGGGTAATGAAGGTGTTGCTGCCAACGTTACTCGCGTTAAGAACTCGATTGGTTATGTTGAGTATGCATATGCCAAGAAAAACAAAATGACTTACATCTCATTGAAGAATAAGGATGGTAATTTTGTTGCCCCTGATGATTTAACTTTCGCGGCCGCTGCAGCAGGTACAGATTGGGCAAAGATTCCTGGTATGGGCACATTTATTACCAATGCTTCTGGTGCTAAATCTTGGCCAATTACTGGCGCTTCTTTCATCTTGTTGTACAAGAACCCAGAAAACAAAGCGAATGCTGCTGAAGTGATTAAGTTCTT
>Ga0114968_10004538_pt1 | contig 10340 bp, 16 predicted proteins | sample M_130807_EF_Meta_FD_87020 | JGI IMG/M metagenome (GOLD analysis project Ga0114968, IMG submission 87020) | Freshwater microbial communities from Lake Montjoie, Canada to study carbon cycling - M_130807_EF_MetaG | ecosystem: Environmental > Aquatic > Freshwater > Lake | place: Lake Montjoie... | reverse complement strand
GATTTTCTCCGCAGATTGTGTCTGGGTCTTAATCTCGTCTAATTTAATTTCTTCGATATGCTGCTGCGCTGCGTACCCAGCGGCGGCTAACTGTACTTCACGGCTGATCTGCATTTGAGCTAACTCAAGCTCATGTTTCTTGTCGGACTTGTCTTGAAAGAAATCAAGCAGCTTAGGCAAGCCACCAGACAAAAAAGATACTAAAGTAGAAATTAGTGTAAGCATTATTCCCCCTGCATTTCCGTTAATATTTTGGCGCGTAGTTCGCGCATTTTCTTTACTTCTTCCATTGCCTTAATCGTTGCGTTGTTCATGTCCATATACATGACGCCCATCACAGGGAGAGCAATTACTAACACAAAACACAGAACGATGACGGCAATGAGTAAAGACCACGGTATGTCAGGCTCATCCTTAACATTATCATCAGCCATAAAAACCACCCTGTTACAAACAATACTGCACAGATTAATGTCGTTTGTTCTTTTATCTTGCTCAGTATTCTTGCTCGCCGCCAAACTGCCGCTTGCTGTTTTATTACTTCTTGCCGTTGAATTTCTGCACGTTCTGCTTTAATCTTGTTACGCATTACTTCAAACTCAGACCATATCGCACCCAGCTCTTTCGGCGCTTGGTACACCATCATCTCGCGCAGTTCAGTCTCTAACCGGATCATCTCTTTTTGTGCAAGTATCCGATTAAAGGCTTCCTGATTTACCGACAATTCAGGGTCACGAACTTTCTTGGCCTTTAGTTCTTCTTCGTGAACATGCTTCTCAAGTTGTTGATGCGATTTAAAAAAATTTCCCAGATGGCTACTAATGTCAGCCACAACATCTTTGGCTTTACCGTAGGCATCGACCAACTCCATGCCATCAGCTTTAGCTGTTTGGTATAACTCACAGCCTTGCTTAACAGCAGCAGCAGCCAATTTTGCAGCCGCAAGAATAGTAAGTGGATCAATTTTTAATTCCTTACAACATGCTTATTTGAGATGAAGACACCATATTTGTTTGTGATGTTGTTAACGTAAAATCAACCCACCGTTCTTCTGCTTGAACCCATGAAGAATTTGCGTCTGGCTGCGGATCTCTAATTACCCAACCAGGTGGATACCACCACACAACCTCTTTACCATCTGGTGCCGATGGGGGACTAGGAACTTCAATCCAACCATCTGTACCATCAGTTTCTGTGTTAGGAATACTTCCATTTTTTGAATAAAGCATATATCACCTATACAGTAGGGAAAGCGGCAAAAGGCGTAGAAATGGTTTTAGCAATTCCCCTAGAAATACGGAATTCATCCATATACCCTTGATAAAATTCTGTTGTTCCACTGGGAGACGCTCCAATTAATAAAGCGCCATCTGTAAATGTTTCTGTAGTTAGTGACCAAGTAGAACTAGCTGCCACACCTTGTACATAAAATCGTATAGTTGAACCTGATCTAACAACAGCAACATAGTTCCATGTATTTAATGCAAGAGTTCCAGAGTTTGAAGACGCCGCAATTTTAAAAGCCCCGCCAGAATATAAAAATAATTGGCCAGAAGCATTAGCGCCAATGTAAAACCCAGTGGCAGATGCCGCCGCAGTAGCGCAACCCCATATAGCTTTGTTTGTAGCAAACGCAGTAGGATACAGCCACACCTCTACAGTAAAATCGCCCGCATCAAAAGCATTTACAGCATTTGTTATGCCTTTTAAATAATCCGTGCTCCCATTAAACAAAACAGAAGTAGTACCAAATTTAGCTTGAACAGTGCTTACCGCAGTATTGCCAACAGTTTGCAAATCGTTTTTTGCTGCTGCGTCATATATTCCTGCGTTGATAGAACTAAGTAAAAATGTTGCAGTAGCCGCCGCTGTATTTACACCGCCGAATGGGTTGGCGCTCATAGTCGCTGTAAAAGGCGCTGTTGGAACTGTAAAGTTTTCTGCGGTTGCACTATTTCCAGAATAAACCATAGTGCCTTTAACCCAGCGCAGATTAGATATGTACCCAGATAAACCACTATTTCCAATGCCATTGTTATCTGATAAACCATTAACAACAGGCGCATTACCAGTAGAAATTACTGCTGAATATTGTTGATTTCCGACTCGTATAGCATTAACGTACATTGTTATTAAATTACTTGTAGCATTTTTTGCTACGGCAAAATGGTGCCATACATTTGACGCATATGAAGCTGGCGATGTAATGGTTACTGGCGTAGCCCCGCCGTCTTGTTGAAAAAATGTAAATGCGCCACCAGAATATAGGCACCCTATTGCATTTGCATAAGGTGAATTAGTTCCAACAGCATAAAAATTATTATCTGATAAAGGATAAATCCAAGTTTCTAATGTCCATGCCCCAGTGTTTCCTGGGCTAAATAAATTGTTTGCCGTAGGAACTAAAAAATTACCAGTTCCAGCAAAATATGAACTGCCGCCAACATTACTTGTGCTGTATGAGTTACTTGGAACAAATGGAGAAAATGCAGTTACAACTGGCGTACCATTAGCAGTCATTGCTGTATAAACAGATGCGCTATTTGTATATTGCAGTCTGTTTAAATTTAACGATAAGAAAGTTGTATTTCCATCAGCAGTAAACGGCGCTGTTGGAACTGTTGATATAGTTCTAGCAATATTAGATAAACGCAGGCTTGATATGTATCCATTGGCAAGGTTGCTAAAACCCCTATCTGCGCCAATCAACATAGCGTTAGTTTGAGTAAACGTAGTAGCCGCTGTTCCCACAGCATTGGATACCGCATTTACATATAAAGTTGTTTGGTTAGCTGCGTTACCAGCTCTGACCGCCGATACGTAATACCACGTATTGTTGGCAAGAGAGGCTGATCCGGTAATAGTAGTATTTGTGTCAGTAAAAGTTAATTTATCAGCAGCGCTAATTTGAAACTGCCAGCCAGTTGGAGTGGTCGCGCCCTTACTAACAATAGTTTGGATTGCTCCAGAAACTGCACGATAGACCCACGCTTCAATAGTAAAGTTTGCAGAACCAAATCTATAACTTGCGTTATCTGCAACAGTTAAATATGTTCCTGAGTTATTAAAATCTACAGACCACCCAGTTTGGCTAAACGGAGTAAATGTACCTTGCGTGGGAGTGCCGTTCCTAGTAATGCTAAAGTTATTGCTTGAAGAATCTTGAAAAGTATTATTTTGCGCAAGGTTAGTTGCCGTTGTATTTAATAACAACGTAACAAAATTAAAAGGAATAGCCGACACTACATTACGTATTGCCTGCGCTATTTTTTGAAAAGACATAAACATTAAGCGCTCCTATTAAGGTATATATCCTTGAGCATAGTTGCCATACCAGTTTGCACCGTCAGCTATAAATGTCAATATATCCAGACTGTTGTTAGATGAAGTAATAGTTGGGGCTGTATTTCCAGGCCACTTTACATTTGTAAACGAACTAGTAAATCCACCATTGCCTGTTTTTAACAAAAGAATAAACGACTTGCCCGCCGTATTGGATGGCATTGTCCACGTACAGTTAGCGGTTAATGTGGCAGTTACGATAGTTGAGTTGGAAATATTAAATGTCTGTACGTTTCCTGTATTACCTACAGCAATAACGCTTTCTGTATAAGCATTTATGGTTGCATTCGCAAGGGTTGGAGACACATTTAAAACAACGCTACCACTACCAGTTGATGTACTAAAGTCTGTTAAACCAAACTCCCAAGATGCCTCAGTAGTACCTGATGTTTGTATACAGGTAACCATCGCAGTGGCATTTGAAACAATATTAATTACCAAGTTTGCGCCAGAGCTGTTAACCGCTATGTTGGCTGTACTGTTATTACAAATGTGGAATGTCCAGCCAGTTGTAAGTGTGCTAGTTACAGGTAGAACAACTGTTTGAGTTTGCGTTCCAGTAAATAATTGGTAGTAACTGCTAGTGTTTGATAGGGTTGTAGTGCCGGCCGCGGTTGCCGTGTTTGTAAAACCAGTCAAATTGGTTAAAGCATACGTAGCCGAGTTTGCCCCAGTGCCACCGCTCGATATTGGCAATACCGTTGTTAATGATAAATTTGAAACGCTTACGTTGCCGGTTATGGTTGTATTACCTGATACAGTAAGATTGCCTGTAATAATTACATTGTTGGCGACGTTTATACGGCCAGCAGTAAGCGTTGTAATATAATCTAAAACTTCAACTATGTTTGTTGCATCGTTATACACAATCATAGATCTGCCGGATGGAACCGTTACTGTCGTACCAGTGCCAGCTCCGTTAGATCCGTTGGATATAATAATTGCGTTACTTAATCCATTTCGTACAACATATGATTTATTAATAGCTGGCACCCACAAATATTGGGTTGCCGTAGCAGATCCAGCAAGAGTAAGTCGATAGCTGCGCGCTGCTTGGAACGCCTGATCTTGAGCAAGCGCAATAGCAGAGTTGCCACCGGCTATAAATGTAACGCTGGCAGTAGAAGTAATTGCCTGTTCTAGCGTAGTCCCCAAATTAGTATTGGTAGTAATGCCCCACGTACCAGCTTGGTCACCAGTGCCTATAAGCTCAATAGCTAGGTTGCCACTGTATGTGCTTGCCATGATTATTCCTTACATAATGGTGTTTATTACATTCCACGACGCATTTTCTGTCGTGTTTATTAGCGTCCAGTTGCTATTTGAGCTGTCATTAATTACCGCCCAACTAGCTGTTTGTGAGTCGTCAATTAAATTCCATAAATATTGCGCAAACACAAAATCTTTTATAGCCGTGTTTTCCAATAATTTTGCTTGAAAAATTGCTGATGCTTCTTGTAAATCTTCAATAGTTACATCTTCTGTAAAACTAGTTTGAAAAATTGCTTGAGCATTTTCAAATTCTTCTGCCGTTGCATTTTCATTTATATCTGCTGAACGAATTGCTTCTACTGTTTCAATATCGCTTGTTTGCACTGTTTCTGTTACATTGCCAGAAATGCCAAATCTACCAAATATTATTTCTGATATATTAACCGTATCACTTACAACTGGATACTGATACAAACTTACATTTACAAATTCATCATTTGCTGTTGCTGTATCGCTTGTTGTTACAAGCCATAAAAGATACTTATCTACTCTATCTTCTGCATTTACTGTTTCAAGTATTGACGAATAAAAAATTACTTTAGAAGTCAATGAATCTGTTGCATTTGCGGTATCACTTACATTGCTATAAAGTACAAATCCACTTGAAACAACGTCACTTACATTTGCGGTTTCACTTGTTGATCCTGTTTGTACTTTGTCACTAAATACTTGGTCTGATGCTGATATGGGGTTTCCTATACCCCAGCCGCCATACCCCCAGTCAATTTCTCCCCAGCCGCCACTACCATACACAATAAAGCAGTCATAAGCAGAGCGTCCCCACCCAACTTGGCCCCATGTGCCACTGCTGTAGCCTCCGTCTGCCACACATTATCCCGCAGCAACAAGCTGATCTTCCGTAAACCAACGCTCGTGGCTAGTGCCGTCAGCAGTCCACTCTAGTAAATAGTAAACAGTTCCATCATCATCCATGCGCATTTTAATAATTGGGCCTTGTGGGATCACAGTGTTAACTTTAACTATGTCACCTTTTTTAAAAGCTGCCATATTTACCCCCTATTAAACAGCGTCAAGATTGAAAGAATACGTAATATTTAGAACGTCGCCAGTTACTACAGTGCGATCACCAGGGGATTGGAAATCTGCCGCTGAAAATAATAAACCTGACGTTCCGGTTGCTACATTTGTTAAAAAAGCACCGCAAATAACTGCGTTAGCAGTCATAGTAAATGAGGCTGGCGAAGCCGAGTTGTTTATATTTGATGGGTCTGCTAATGTTGCAGTTGAAAAAGACGCTGATTTTCTGTTGCCGGTATATGCACTATTCTCAGCCCAGCCCGCATGAGATGCCAACGTATCACCACCAGAGAATGTTGTTGACGCCGATGTGTTATTTACCAATCCAATATACCAAGCGGCCGTATATGCAGATCCAGTAAAAAACTGGGTATTCATAGATTGCAAGCCTGTATTTACTACAAGATTAGGAGCAATATCTACCCATTTCTCATTGCCATCTTTATCGTGACATGTAACAGTAAACACGCCGCCAGACGATAAACTTTCTACAAATCCCTTTTTTACTACTACATCACTGCGGATTTTCTCGCCTGATTTTGATTTTTCAGTAGACATAATTGCTCCTTACGTTATACGAATTAGCGCACTAGACTCTGTGTCAGGCGGTAAAATTACTGTAAATGTGTTATTAGCAGTTTGAATTTTGTCAGCCCCAAAATCCAATACGGCTACGGAAGCGTTTGATTTAGACGAGTTATAAATCAACGCACCTCTAGCAGTAAATTGGGCTGGGCTCCAAACCACATTACTAAAACTTACATACACTGTATTGCTTCCGCTATTGATGGTTACATTAGACAATTGTTTTCCACCAGCGGTATATCCTGTGCCACTAATTTCATTTGCAGATGTATACGCAGTAGTATCTTGGTTTAATGTTGCATAAGCCGTATACAGCGCCATCTTCAAAGTATCTGATGCTACGTTTTGACTACCTTGTAACATGTCCACTTTAAAACTTGTGGTCAATCCTTGGTATATCGTCATGTTACTTTCACCCTAACTTGACCACTGCGGTAAGAATCTTGACGCTCCAAGCCATCGCCCAAGCGTTTTAACTCACCCAGAGCTTCGTTGTATTTTGCCTCTACGTTAGCAATTAAATCCTGCTCACCCTTCATAAACAAATAAGCCTCGCGCAGGGATCCATATAACAGAACCGGATCATAATTGTCGCCAAGCCAACTTGTGCCAGCATCAACAATAGATGTTGGGTAATAGTTATAGTGAAGCTCAACTGTGTAACTATTATTTGGCGTTGGGCCAAGAATAAGAGATACCTCAGTTGTAATTACATTGCTAGTTACCGTTGGGCCAAAAATAGCGTAGTACCCTGGAACGCCAGTATCGTTCGGCGTTGGATATGCTTCACGAATGAAGTTAACATCCTTGTTTAATAAATAAGTATATACCTCATTAGACAACCCAAAGTTCTGAATAACTGCCATCGAGTATACAGAAAGAAAATCAACTGGCGTTGACAAATACTTATTATTTGCGCTTAAAGTTCCGTACTGATTCTTGCGCAATGAGGGCAAAGATACAGCGTTATAGACGCGAGTTTCCGTTTGCCGAACAAACGTCGGAACGGCAGCTTCAAATTCTGAAGAATAGTTCTCCGTATATGAAAGAATAGCGTCGTATAACTCTGAGTATGTCATTATGCCATTGGCCCACGGCACATCGTGCCTTTAGTGGCAGCACCAGCGCCGCGCATTTTAATACCGTCAGTTTTTGTAGGTTTGTAGTTACCTTTACTGATGCCAGATATAGAGATGTTCATATCATCCATTACCTTAGCCCCAGCCGTATATGGCAACTCACCTTTTACTTCCTTGCCACTCATAGTGTGCGGGGTGGCATAAGTAGATGCTTGACCTACTTCTTTGCCTTTAACTTTTTGTGAAAACTTGGCCATTATCAACCTCTTCCTTTAGATTGCTGGTTCATAACGCGAGCCATATTGCGGCCGTATTTTTCCATGGATTCAGTAGTTACGCCGCCTTTTGCCATTTTGTGCATACGCTTTTCATGCGCTTTCACTTCTTTGTCAGCAATCTTTTTAACTTGCTTTGTGTCCATCTTGTACTCCTAGTTTATGGTTACGTTTGAAACCGATGTGCCAGCTACTAAGTTATTTGGCGTCAGTCCATTATCAATACTTCTTGCACCACCTATTGGGTTCCATCCCCACTGAATTACCCGACTGCCACCACTTGGATAACCATTTTCAGATACTAATGGCCCAGATTGTATGTCTGTCTGTAAGCCTGAATACCCAGACTGCCAGTAAGAAACATCAGGACGCGGGTCGCGCACGGCCTGTGGATCATTAACAGGATACAAACCAATACTTAGCTGAGGCTGATCCGGCTCCCAACACGTTCTGCAAACTTTAATATTGACGTTCTTTGTCTTGATCGTCAGTCTTTTTAATTCTTTCAGCAAGTACCTAAAACCACATCGGTCACATTCTGCAATTGCTTTATTACCAGCGGTATACTTACTTGGCATATATCACCTGTAAGTAATCATGCGAGGCACCAAGCGGTCTGGCGCTTTCTCGCGGTCTTCTCCTGCCGCCATTTCCCATGCCTCGTCGTACTGAGCTTTGAGCAACTGGATGCGCTCTAAACCACCAGGCAGCTTCATAGCCAACCTGTACGCTAGGCCGCAAATTAAACATTCTTGAAAACGAAATGGAATTTCTTCCACGTTCACACCGTTACCAGCATCAACCATGCGGCGCAAGCGATAGTAAACAAAGTAATAAAACGGGGCGCTTGCTGTTCCTTGATCTGGCGTAGGCCATACAGTAATCTGCGGAACTTTTGCTGTAGCGCCTGACGCATCACTAGTCTGCCCAGATCGACGGTTAACCCACACTTGAATAGGGCGGCCTTGCGTTAACTTATTTGGTATCGTGGAATACGTAGATACGCTTATTCGGTTAATGTTAATGTCAATCTGGTTTGCTTCTGATCCAGGATAATTACGAATAACATGCTCAATCAAATCAACAGTATCGTCTGGCAAATCGTAAGTGTTTACACCCTGTATTAATGGAATGGTGCCAGTATCAATAGTCCACAGATTGATACCGCGATTAGCCCACTCTGTCAGCAGCAAGTTAAGACTGCGGCGAGCTGTGCGGAAGTCATAGCCAGTACGCAACTCCAATCCAACGCGCTCAAACGCCTCCTCAACAATATCATTGAGGGTAGGATTAAACGCTGTGGTACTGGTCGTATATGCCATTACTTCTTCCTAGCTGCGCGCATGTTATCCACTAAATTTGGGTAAGGTCTGCCTGCTGCTTTAGCCATTTTCTTGGCAGATGCTTTCTTTGCAGCACTAAGCACAGACGGCTTACCTAATTCTTTAGGGCGCGGCTTATCCCACACAGGCTTTACTGTTCCACCTTTTTTATATTGGGTGAAATCTGTATCATCTTTGCGAGCTTTTTTGACGCCGGTAGGCATCTTAGATGCCTTCACATCACCCATACCTCGCGCAGCCCTCATTAGCAGTACCCACCCTTTTTCATCTTAGGCATGCCGCCTTTTTTCATGCCGCCACCCATGATGCCAACATTCTTGCCGGAGTCACCTAGATTCTTGCCCACTGTTTTGCCTTTTTGAGCAACGCCATCGCGGCTAGGCGCAGCAGTCTTTACTTTGCCCATGCCAGTCATGCCGCCCATAGCCATCTTCTTTGTCTTACCGCCTTTTTTCATACCGGCTTCCGCCATCTCATGTTTCATCATGGACTTGGGAGCGCCCTTAGCTTTCATGAACGACACTTCTTTCTTAACCATCTTCTTTGACTCAGCCATCTCACCACCCTCCTTAAATTTTTTACCTTTATCCGCCGCAGCGAAATGCTTACCCACTGATTGTTTAATTCCAACTTTTTTAGCAAAGGAGGGCGAGTGGGCAATAGCCTCCATAAAGTTATGCTGCTTTTTAGATACGCTAGGCATTACACCATTCGACCTCTTGTTTTGCCTCGCTGCGCAATTCCGTCGCCGCGTTTAGAAGCAGAAGACATTTTTGCACCTTTAGATTTTGCTTTAACAGCACCACCTTTTTTCATGCCAAAACCTTTTGCCATTCCAACTCCAGGCATACCCATGCCCATAGGCGGTGGTGGTTTTTGTTCCATGCCCATAGGCAATGGTGGTTTTTGCCCCATACCCACAGGCCCCATAGGTGGCGGTGGCGCATAAGAATTTAACTTTATGCCACCCCCCATCATTCCATTACCACCCATACCGTTAATTGGATTTCCAACTGGAAGGCGCTGCATTGGCGGCATTGGTTTTGGCAACACGCCAACCATAGCATTTTTAGCCATAGCTTCTTTAGCCATAGCTTCTTTTTTAGCATTTTGCGCCATAGCTTCTTTTTGGAAATCCAATTGATTGGATTTCCACATTGAAAAATCTTTTTGCATTGCAAGGTCTTTTAACTGATTGGGATTATCGCGTGGCGGAAAGTTGGGTTTTCCGCCATACAATGTTTGAGCAGTTTGTATTGGTTTGGTTGTATATGTAGCCATGATTAAGCCCTCGTTTTTCCGCGAATAGCGCAGCCATCCGCACGTTTAGAAGCAGACGACACTTTGCCGCCTTTTTTAAATGCTGGTTGTGTCTGCATGTTGAATGTTTGATTCATGCCGCCATT
>Ga0114968_10004537_pt1 | contig 10340 bp, 6 predicted proteins | sample M_130807_EF_Meta_FD_87020 | JGI IMG/M metagenome (GOLD analysis project Ga0114968, IMG submission 87020) | Freshwater microbial communities from Lake Montjoie, Canada to study carbon cycling - M_130807_EF_MetaG | ecosystem: Environmental > Aquatic > Freshwater > Lake | place: Lake Montjoie... | reverse complement strand
TCACCGTTGCATAAAAAGATAATGGATCCGTCTTTTGCATCAAGAAATCGGTCAATTACGATTCCTTCATTCTCGCTAGATCTATATTGATTTTCACGAATAAATTCGGTTACATCCAATTTGCTGGAATAAATAAGTGTTCGCTGTTCATCAAATGTAAGCCATTCATCCCAAAAATAGCGAAGAAGTGCATTTCGAAACGCATGTGTATGTTTATGCGGCATTTTCATATAGGATGTATGAAACCATTCCACCATTTCAATGATATTGCTATAACGCTCTAATAGTTCTCTGTCTTGATGCGATTTGTCTATTCGTCTTCTATCAATTTCTGCGGGAACAATATATTCATTATGATGTGAAAGATGCTCTATCCATCGTACAATAGCAGTCCATAAGGTTTCAATAGAATCACTGAATTCACTCTTCTCTACAATCTCTGTTTTTTCCTCTACTTCTTCGTATTCAAGAGGCCCATAGGAATCACGTTTAACAGGAAATTTTGAGACGCGGATAGCAAGAGGAATGGTCAAATCCGCATATACATTGGGCTGAAAAATATAATATCCGTTACAATACCGAATATATCCATGCATATCATTATGTGTCACTTGAAATGCCTTATTATTTACAATATCATTAAGTAAATCTACTGCAGCAAGCCGTGGAATATCTACTAACAAATTCCATAAATCCTCTGAGGAATAAAAGACCTGCTCTGCAAATAATGCCTTAATACGATCTTTCATTTTTGCAATACGCCACCGTGCAGAAAATTCATCGTAGGTAGAATCATCTAGTTGTAGACTTCGTACATCAATCGTTGGATTACATTTATACTGACACGATTCTATCCAGTCACATACTGCAGTAAATGGCATATCATTGATGGATACATTTTCACGTACTGTGCGCTGCGAATCAATCTGGCGAACAGGCTCTTGTCCCTGTATAATAATAGCATCCTTATTCAAATTACAGTCCACCGCAGATTGCTTCAAAATACGTGTGACATTTCCAACAAGAACCGCTTTATTAAATCCGCTGCGATAACTATATTGATCGGCAGTTTCACGTCCACCGTCAGGTAAAACCGCCGTGTATAAATAGACCATATTATTGCGCTTTTCTGCAGGCAAGGCGCAGTGTGATAAGAAACGAATGGCACGCCCGAGAATTTGTTCCGTCTTATTTAAATGGTACCATGCATCAATAATATGTGTTTCACGGATAAATCGCAAATCAACACCTTCGGATGCAAGCTGTGAACCGATAATCACTTTCATTTTAACGCCTTCTGCATTTGGAAAATCACGCTGCGCACGGATCGTCCCCTCATTATCAGGAGAAATTGCTGGATTACCTGTTAAAATACCATAATATGCAGGTGTAAATGGATGTCCTCCTTGATGGTCTCGTTCCTTACTAGAACAAAGAGCACATTGTCGTCCTCCTGCAGATTGATTTCCATTAGCAAGGAGACCCATCTTTCTTCCATAAGGAGTGTAACCGTTTGCTTCAAGTGCTAGCGCAAGAGGAATTGCACCGCCTTCTACAAATCGTGTATAGGCAAATACACATCCTTCTGTATTACGCACATTTCTAATGAAAAAGTCAAATTTAGGACTGTATTTTGCGAGCTCACCGACTTCCAGCCACTTTGCACCAACGGCGGGTTTTGCTCGGTAGCGAACTTCTATACCAGACCCCTCTTTTGTAAATACAGTAGAGAGACATTCTCTGTCTGTCCGCATTTTGTATTTTTCCACTGTGTCTCCACGTGTAAGATCTGTTTCAGGTACAACAAAATTTCCTGCATGGACAAGTGTATCCAGCAAAAATGGGCTAAGACCTTTTCTTCCAGATGGCAGTGCATTCATACATCGTAGAGATGCCTGTAGTGTATCCGCTTGTAATACAATAGGAACAAGCGGCAAATGCGTATAAAATGTAGTATCTGAAGGAGGAATTACATTACCACGCGGATCCATGCGGGGATAGTCCATTTTGAGCGTATGTTGAGGAAAAAGACGAATAGGAAAGGAGATTGGATTTTCACCACGCATAAAACTAACATAATGCTGTGCAATGGATGCCAGACGCGATGATCCTGCCTCTGTAATATTTCCTGATCTGTCAAAAATATCCATTTCCACAATAGTGGCTTTTTTATCATTCATTAAGAGCAAATTAAGCATAAAAATGATTTCTTTATAGGTATTGTACATAGGAGTTGCAGTAAGTAGACATAATTTCATACCCTCTGAATATCGTAACACATCTTGTAAATAGGGTGTAAGTATTTTACCTGCGACAGCATCACTTTTCTCGTCACCTTTTTCTTCTTTTGTTTTGCCTTCGGCTTTACCTTCGGTTTTGCCTTCGCCTTCGGTTATACCTTCGGCTATACCTTCTCCTTCACCTTCATCCTCCTGAGAAATATCGCGCACATTATGGGCTTCATCAGTAATAAGCAATTTTCCACTAAATTTACGCCTGATAATCTCACGTTTAAATTCTTCCTTCTTTTCAATGGATGCACTTGTAGGAATGGCTTTTAGTAGATCACGTACAAAATTAGCAAAAGAAATGTATCCAAATACTTTATAGCGGCGTTTAATAGCTTTTGCAACCGCTTTTTCAATCTTTGCTTTATCTCTTTCATATAATGTATTTGTTAATTTCATATACGTAACTCCTGTACACTGACTTGCAGTATTTGGTTCTGAATCATCGCCAATTTCAACTTTAGAAATATCAAAAATAGTGCGATAGAATCCTTGCTGAATGGTAGGAGGTGCAATAAGATACACTTCTGTATTTGGATAATATTCTAACCATGCTTCTATGATTTGCACTGCAGCACATGTTTTACCTACACCTACACCGTGAAAAAGGAGTGCAGACATATAAGGTGTTTTAGGAGACATAAAATTAGCAACAAAGCGCTGAACAGGTGTTACTTCAAAACTGGAATTGTCTGTGCATGGATCTGTACGAGGTTTCCATGTACTCTGCAATGATTCTGCAAACTCACGTTTACTTAATAGTTTTTGCAGAAATTCTGGATCTAGTACATCTGGATAAGCACCTGTATCATACTCCCATTTAGAAACATCTTTGGATGGAAATAAGTTTCTTCTTTGAAGCTCTACTATGATACGATCGCGTGCTTTAAAATTTGCTTCATTATCCCACAGTTCTAGCAAATCACTATCTGGGAGAGATTCGTAGGTATCTACATTTTCATCCTCAGATGGGTTGTCCTCTTCCTCTTCGTCCTCGTCATCCTCTTCCTCTTCGTCTTCTTCCTCATCCTCTTCCTCGTCCTCTTCCTCCTCTTCTTCCTCTTCCTCTTCCTCTTCCTCCTCTTCTTCCTCCTCTTCCTCTTCCTCTTCCTCTTCCTCTTCCTCTTCCTCTTCCTCCTCTTCCTCCTCTTCTTCCTCGTCCTCTTCCTCTTCCTCGTCCTCTTCCTCTTCTTCCTCTTCGTCTTCGTCTTCGTCTTCTTCCTCTTCTTCGTCTTCGTCTTCTTCCTCTTCTTCGTCTTCGTCCTCTTCCTCTTCCTCTTCTTCCTCTTCTTCCTCATCCTCACTTTCTGCATTGTTATTTTCACTCACTATACTGGTTGTAGATGCTACAGGAGGTACTACTTGCATATTAGATACAGAAGGTGCCGCGGATGGCATAGCAGATGGCATAGCAGATGGTATAGCAGGTAAAGTGGATGATACAGCGGATGGTATAGCAGGTAAAGCGGATGGTACAGCGGATGGTACAGCAGAAAGTGTTGATTTATATGTATCTAAATAAGGTGCACGAAGAGCATCATTTGGTAAAGACACATTAGGATCTGATATATTTTCAAATGGCGCAACAGGGGATTGTATAGGTGTGACAGGTGCAACAGGTGCAACAGGTGCAACAGGTGCGACAGGTATGACAGGCGCAACAGGTGCGACAGATGGAACAGGTGGTTCAACTGCCACGGTAGAGCCCAAATCGGAATTGGAATCCGAGTTAAAAATATCATTCAGATTGGGATTAGAACTGGATGAGTTTGTATCAGCCATGCTATTTATAGATAACTATTTCAATGTCGGAATAAACACTATTTGGAATGTTTGGTTCGGAATAAATCATATGTAGAGATCGGATGATATTGTTTCATGATTCCATGTACTTTTTGTAAAACATCTCGTTTTTCATTATTATCCGAACGTATTTTTGATATTGCATCTTCAAATGTACACCATTTAATTGCGCCTATTTCTCTGGACATATGAATATCATTTGTATCTAGTTCAACCTCCACCGATTTATTGCAAATGGCCAAATAGTATTTATGACAGTAGTGCACATTGTTTGACCCATAAAATGTTTCAGAAAGTGTATATGTATTTTGTAGAACAGAAAAATCGTTACGTTCTAATCCAGTCTCTTCCTGAAATTCACGAACTGCACAATTAATATCCATTTCATATGGATTACGTCGGCCCTTAGGAAATCCCCATTCAGGCTCTGTCCATACAGTCGGATGATCACGTATCAAATCAGGCAATTTTTCTCTAATTTGCTGAAAACGTTTTTCAGATGCATCATAATCGTTTCTATGTGATCGTGCAGAAGGTGATTTTCCCCAAATATCATTCCACAAATCATCAAATGTAGCAGTAAGTAAGCGATGCTGCTCCTTTTGTGTCATCCCACGCAACAATTTACACATATATGCATCATTTTGCGCACCATATTTGCCCCGTATAAATTCAATAAACGATAATGAATCTTTACGCTGAATTAAAAGAAATTGAATAGAATCGGCAGTAGGTGCAATAGTAGATTTAGAAAATAACACAGATTCACATGTATCATCCAAATAGCGCATTGCAATAATCCCATAACTTGTTACTGGCGCACTACAATTACGAAATACATGACCATTCCCACCACAATTTGTACAATGTTGTATCCGGTTTGCAATCATATATGATTTCTTTTATTCTATAAAGAGTATTTGTCTTTAGACCCATATTAAGAAAATAGGAGAAATACGCAAAATAGGATAAAAATGCAATAAATGATTCATACTGTAAATAGAATGCAATTTCCACCGAGTGTATGGGGTCCATTTTTCTGGCATACCATACATATTGTTGCAATAGGTTATTCAAAAAATCCGACGTATACTGATAAGAAATGTGCAAAAGAATTCTATGAATCTCTCGCTTTTCTCATACCATGTTCTATTTGTCGTGAGCACTATAAAGAGCATCTTGTCAGCTCACCTATTACAACTCACTTAGATTCCAGAACAGATCTTATCAAATGGACCATTGCGATTCATAATAAAGTTAATAAAATGTTGGGAAAGCCTGAATGGTCGTTGGAGGAAGTATTGGCATATTATGAACATATTGGACGAAGAAATCGCTCTCCAATTTGGACAAAAGATGATATAAATGAAGTAGATTATCGTTCATTTGTAAAAGGGTTTATTACGGGTTCTGCCTTATTAGCTGTATGTGGTGGAGTATTTTATGTAATAAATAAGATATAAATACAACAGGTAAATGGATACTGTGAATATTGAAAAATACACACCAGATTGGATTAGAGAACTATATGGTATAAAGGCTCCAACTAATGCAAAAGCACTAAACAATAAAACAGGTCAAACAAGTGCACCCGCACAAACCAATACAAAAGCAGTAAATATGTTTGAAGAACCACCTAAACTGCCTGTAGACATGCTCAACTCGCTAAAAACAAGTGCTATGGCATATGCACCTGCTCTTCCAGGTGGACTTGCACTTTCTGGGGTAGGTTCATTTAAACAAATTGCTGCGTATCTTCTTGCTATTGTTATTATTATAGGAATCATACTTGTTGTAATTCATACCTTTATTACACCTATATTTCAATTTCAACCTGGTGCTCCCGGTATTATACCAGTAGGTATGGATGATGGTAAAGTATTTTGGAAGACAGATATATCCAATCTTAACGATGCAGATTTACCAATAAAAGGTACATATTATAATTATTCCCTAAATGTGGATCTATTCATAGAAAATCCTGCTTTTTTCTCTAAAGCACCACGTATTCTTTTTATGAGAGGAGGAGAGCTTATTCCATCTGTTCCATTAACAACTTCTATGACATTATTATCTATCTTAAGAACGTACAATATAGCGGTCGCATTAGAACCCGACACAACTGATTTAATAGTGTCCGTGTTGGATACAAATACGCAGAGTCAAGATATTAAAATTAGTAATGTTCCTGTACAAAAATCATTTCGCCTTGGTATTATTGTAATGGAACATGCACTGGAAGTATACATGAATAACAAGCTAATAAATACAAAGGCATTACTATCTCCACCAAAAAGTGTAACGGGTGATATTACTGTTCCAACCAAAAATCTTGTTAAAATGCGAAATTTAAAAATATGGAACCGTGTACTATCATCGCCTGAGATTCGTAATGCATTACCCGCAATAACAAGCGACTCTGACTTTAATGCACAAGCAACACCTAGTACTGCATCGTGTTCTTAAGCACATCAAGTATAAACTAGTAGACATAAACCGATTAATTCAAATACAACTATAGAATGGCTGCAACTACAAGTTCAATGGATATATTTAAACTTGGAGAAATGAGTGGAACAATGAAAATAGTGATCGTCGTTATAGTTATTATTGTTATTATTCTTCTTTATTCAAAATCGCAAGATGACGGTACAATTATGATTCAAAATACAACACTTCCTCTAAATGAGAAAAAAGACCTTATTATGCCAGATGTTGTAAGAAATAAAATCTTAGGAAATAGTTCATCCACTGTAATGGGATTCTTTAAATTAAATGGAGGCAATCGTACTGCCAACTACACAACGCCTTATATACCACTTTTACAAGTAGAAAAAAACTGGTCATTGGAAATATCTCCTACGCCACAAGGAACAGATCACAATGTGGCACGACTTAGTATTAGCACATCTAAAGCGGGAACCATTACAACTGAAAGAATTGATCTTCCAGAAATACCAAAACAGCGCTGGGTATTTATTGCTATTTTACGTGATGGCCGCAGATTTGATGTAATCTATGATAATAAAATTGTAGCATCTCATCGGTTAGAGGCATATCCGGTTATTATCCCAAGTCCATTGTCAGTGGGTAATACGGGCCTAGATGGATTTACTAATTATATTATGATTAATGAAAAACGCTTAGCACCCGCAGATGTAGAGGCTATACGATTATCCTATGTTGATACAAATGGCATAATTACTGAAAAAGCAGTGATATCTCTTAGTCTTCCATCCATTAAATTCACTGATTTTTGCCTTCCCGGTTTCCCATGTAATTTTATTACAGCACCTCCAGCAAATAATCTTGTAAAATGGAATTCGCCTTATGCATAATTTACACAGATTTTATAAGTGTATTTATAAGAATAATGGACGGTCTAACGAACAATACTAGTAATAGCTCACCTGTAACAAGATTGATCCCCGTGTTGATTTTTACGGCAGGATTGATTGCGCTATACTTTTTGTATCAATACTTATTTGGCCCCAAAACTGGACAGTCCTATCCGCTTATTACAAAAACACAGCCTGCCATGTTAGTAGATACTTCAAAAGCGCCTTATTTTGCATCAGATAAATTGCCAATTATGTATGAAGGCGGTGAATTTACTGCATCTACATGGATTTATATTAATGATTGGAGTTATAGACGCGGCAAGAACAAATCCGTCCTAACAATTGGAGGGAATGATGGAGATGTACTTCGTATTTATTTAGGTGGAAATAAGCCAAAACTGTATGTACGTTTTAATACATATGAGGCTGGTGCGGCAGTAAATGGCACTCCTTCCCCAAATCAGGGTGCAATGGGTGCAACTTCAGGAAATAATCCAAATTCTCCACCTACTTCTACTACACCTCCACCTACACCAATTGATTCTGAAAATCTAACGGCTGCAACACGTGCAAGTACCTTTGCCTCTATTGTAAATGATGACGGTCTATTAGAATCATCTAACATTTGTGATTTACCCGAAGTACCTCTCCAAAAATGGGTGAATATCACAGTGGCTGCAAATGGAAAAACAGTAGATGTATATTTGGATGGCAAATTGTCGCGTTCATGTGTACTACCAAGACCATTTAAAGTCCCCAATACATATGGTGCAACACTACTTGGTTATGGTGGTTTTGGTGGGGAATTATCTACCACTACCATGTATGATGCCGCATTAAATCCTGAACAAGTATATAAAAATTATATGGCGGGACCAGAGCCTGTTACATCTATTGGTGACTGGTTTTCAGCCACTTTTCTTCCAGGCATTAGTGTTTCAGTAACAACACAATAAAGCGGATAAACCCGATAAACCCGATAAACCTGATAAACCCAATAAACCCGATAAACAATCCTAATAATAACATTTTATGAAATAGAATGAACGCCCTTCAGGCACAATCTGCTCCATCAAATACCAATGAAAAGTCCGGTATTTTTAATCAGTTAATGTTTGGCGTAGGATTGGTACTTGCATTATATCTTACATTATTATTTATTGAGATTGTATACAAATACATTAATCGGCTTTCTATGAGCCGCACAGTTCTATTGCCTTTTACGTACAACATGGATGATAAATCAAAGACCATTCTTCAAAATCCGAACATAACTGGTTCCATACCCATTCATCTATCAGATAATGAACGATCAGGTGTTGAATTTAGCTACTGTTTTTATTTAAATGCACATCCATCTGCATTTAGAACAGAAAAAGGTCTGTTGCATATCTTCCATAAGGGTTATCCGCAACAATTTCCTCTTTTGGCACCCGGTGTATACATGCGATCTGATACAAATACATTGCGTGTATATATGAATACATATAAGACATGGAATAATTTTCTAGAAGTAGAAAATATCCCCATAAGCAAATGGGTTCATATTGCGCTTGTATGCAAAGATAGCGCATTAGAAATATATATCAATGGTGATTTAAAGAAAAAGATGTCATTTGAAGGATTTGCACCATACCAAAACTATCAGGATATTATTTGTTTTAATCAGCGCAAGATTACACTGCGAAAGACACAGCTCCCTGTTCTTGATGAAGATACTGCAATTTTTGGACCAATGAAAGGTATGTTCAGTAGACTGTCCTATTTTAGCTATGGATTATGCTATGCAGAAATTCAGAAACTAATGAATGAGGGACCATCTAGCCAAATGGATTCATCTTCTATGAATGATGTTCCGCCTTATTTGGCAGATACATGGTGGGCGGATGGATATTAATTCATTACTTCGTTTTTACTTCGTTTTTACTTCGTTGTTACTTCGTTGTTACTTCGTTTTTACTTCGTCTAAAAAAAACTACTAAATATGTTGGTATAAAGATAACACATATTTACTATAACAAAACTAGTGATGCCAGGAGGCGGTCTATTCTCATTAGTGGCCTACGGAGCACAAAATGTATTATTAAGTGGAAATCCTGATTTCACCTATTTCTATAAAACATACAAAAAATATTCACATTTCGCGGAGGAATCTGTGACATTTGCAATGGATGGCCCACAGGATTTATCCTACAATCAACCCATTCAAGTTCGTTTTAAACTACAGCGTGTTGCAGATTTAGTGCGTGATATCTATTTTGTATTTGATTTACCAGATATTTACTGCAAATACATTGAGTCCTTTCCAACATCTACTGGTCGCACATCACAGCTCAATTTTTCATGGGTCAATAGAATTGGGTGTCATATTATTCAGAACATAGGATTTTATATTGGTGGTCAAAAAATACAAGAATTTAGTGGAGATTATATGGCAGTAAAAGCGCAGTGCGATTTAAATACAGATGCTTATCAAAAATGGCAAACCATTGTGGGAGATATTCCTGATTTATATGATCCTGCAAATGGACTCTATGCAGGTGGTTCTACAGGAACGGGTTATCCACTTGTATACAACAATAATGGTCAAGGACAATCCACTACTACACCTCCTAATATTAATCGCCCCTCTATTCGCGGTCGTCAACTACAAGTTCCAATTCCTTTTTGGTTTTCAGAAGCAACCTTTGGTGCACTTCCGCTTGTTGCCTTACAATATCATGAATGTGAAATCCAGATTACACTGCGACCTATTAATGAATTGTATCGTATTCTAGACAACAATGGATATCAAGTTGCACCAGGATATCAATATAATGCTTCGCCGATCTCATTGCAACCTGGAAATATATTTTACACGGCGGCTAGTATTTCCGACATTACCATTAATAATTTTTTGACCGATATT